>SXGR01307503.1_pt1 | contig 11555 bp, 13 predicted proteins | sample 3174711 | NCBI WGS metagenome assembly SXGR01 (sample SAMN11356860, study PRJNA531348) | freshwater metagenome | isolation source: freshwater sample F1-60 | place: China: Fuxian Lake, Yuxi | collected 2017-12-25
GGCACCGTGCTCGACGAGCTCGAACGCCGCGACCTTCAAATAGGTTTGGTCACAATGTGCGCCGGCGGTGGCATGGCACCCGCGATCATCGTCGAACGCGTCTAGAGCACAACCCACGTGGGGCGTGCCCGCACCAAGTCCCTAGGAGACATCATGCCAGTTGTCGGACAACGCGATCCTGAGACAACCCGAGCCGCACTCACGGTCTGGCTCGCGGCCCAATCCGGGCGCGCAGTTGAAATCCACAACCTGGTGGTGCCCCAGTCAAGTGGGTTTTCGAACGAAACGTTCCTGTTCGACGCACACTGGGAAGGCGCGCCGGAACCCGAAGCGTTGGTGTTGCGCAGTCAACCTCAGGCGTACGCGTTGTGTCCCGAGATCAATCTCATCGAACAGCAATACCTCTCGATGAAATTGCTGGGCGAGCACTCCAACGTGCCGGTATCGAAAGTTCGGTGGGCTGAAACTGGCAACGACGTGTTGGGGCAACCATTCTTCGTCATGGACCGCCTCAACGGACTCGTGCCCGGAGACCAGCCTCCGTACATGACCGAAGGGTTCGTGTTCGACATGGATACAGCCACTCGCCGGCAATGGCATATGAATGCACTCGAAGTTTTGACGCGCGTCGGGAAGGTCGATTGGAAGGCCGCGGGATTCTCACATCTCGACAAATCCCACCACGGCTCTCTCGGCTCACAACAACGCCAGGGCTACTTCAAACACTATTTGGAATGGGCCACCAACGGTGAGCATCACCCAATCGTGCATCCGGTATTCGATGTGTTGGTGCAGCAATGGCCGAACGACGACGCCCACATTGACCTGTGCTGGGGCGACGCGCGTCCTGGAAACCAGATGTTCGACGGCACCACAGTCATCGGCGTATTCGATTGGGAAATGGTGTCGCTCGGCAACTGCGAATCCGACCTGGGTTGGTGGCTTTTCTTACAGCGCTACAGCAGCGACGGAGTCGGCGCACCGCTACTTGAGGGAATGCTGACGAGCGAGGAAACCATCGCGATGTGGGAGCAGCACATGGGGCGACCCGCCGGACACATTGATTTCTACGAACGGCTCGCCGGATTTCACTTCTCACTGGTGATGATCAAGCTCGCCGAAATGATGAATTTCCCAGAGATGTCGACCAACAACCCAGTCGCCGACATCACCCTCCAACTCTGCGGTCTCCCGCCCGTGTAGGCAACGGCGGCCTTGCAATTTGTCCGCAGCCGCGGCATACTGGCCAATGCGCAAATTCCTCACCTGTGTCGCGCTCGCGACCACCGCCCTCGTCGGCACAGCCAGTACAGCCACAGCCGACACCACAGTCTCGACCGGGTGGCTACACCCGAGCGAATACATACCAATGCACAACGGAGCGCTCGAACTCGGCTTGTCCGACGCCAATTTTCAAAAGACGTCGGTCGGCGCTGTCAGCTTCATGTTCGGAATAGCAGGGATTACCAGCGCCCCCACTCCTGCACCCGGCGGCGGTGGTCACACAATCTCCACCACCTACACGCCCACCGAACTTCAAGCGCTTGACCACGTTGCCGGAGTTATGCAGCTATCCCGATCCAATGCACAAAAGGTCAGCGGGTCGATCGTTGCCTTCATCCTCGCCCTCAGCTAGTCACACATCGTTGAGAGTCCGAGAGAATCGCTCCTGATCCGCCGGGTGCACAGGGTCCGCGCTTGCCCAGGGCCACCCGCCGAACTCGGTGCGCTGATAGTCCTCAAATGCGGCCTGTACTTCGGCCTTCGTGTTCATCACAAACGGCCCGTAACGCGCAACGGGTTCGCGCAGCGGCTGGCCTTGTAACAGCATGCACTCCGCCCCGCCTTGATGCGCGAACAACGCCACGTCGTCGCCACTCTTGAGCTCAATTGCTTGAGATGATTCCACGACTTCTCCATCGACGGTCAACCCAACGCCGTCGAAGAGATACAACACTCGCGAGCTGTCGTTTCCACCTCTGGCGCCAGGGAGCGTCCAGGACGCGCCCGAATCAAGTTCTATATGCCACACCGCAACATCGGAATGAGGGCGAGCGGCCCAAGAATTCGGCGGCGGAGACAACGGCACTGCATCTCGGTACTTTCCCGCAATCACTGTCACGGTCGTCGAATTGCCCGCGCCATCGGTTTCGACAATTTTCGGAATGTCGTCGGCCCACAACATCGTGAAATACGGGTCGACCATTTTGTCGGAGGCAGGAAGGTTGAGCCAGATCTGGAACAACTCCGTTGGATTCCCAACATCGGTGTTCACCAAGGGGAACATTTCGCAATGTTGAATCCCCGAGCCAGCAGTGAGCCACTGCACGTCGCCCCGACCGAATCGTGCCGTCGCACCCAACGAATCGGAGTGATCGATCAATCCGCGGCGCACGTACGTAATGGTTTCAAAACCACGATGAGGGTGCTGCGGAAAACCCGGAACCGTACTGCCGTGATACATACTCCAACCGTCGAGGTTGGAAAAGTCTTGGCCAATATCGCGACCGTCAAGCGACGTGCTAGGAGCAAGCGAACCATCGCCTGACGGATACGCATCGTTGTGATGAGCACAAAACAGAAACGGATCGACCGTCGGCCACTGCATCGACAACGGAAAAGTTCGTAACACGCTAGTCATTGTTCGCTCCTACTGGGTTCGCCTAGACAACCAACCGCAGTTGAGAAATATTGCGCGGCACGCGCTATTTACCTTCGAACTTCGCAGCACGACCCTCGACGAACGCAGCTCCCGCTTCGCGAAAGTCGCGACTCTTCAGACACGGAACTTGGGCGATGGCCGCGGCACGCATTCCTATTGCGGTCGTTGCACCCCATCCTTCAATCACCGCAGCTTTCGCGCCGCGAACCGCCAATGGCGGTTGCTGCACGACTGCCTGGGCGAATGCTTCAACCTCAGCATCAAGATCGTCGCGCGCCACAACCCGATTCACGATGCCTGCAGCGAACAGTTCGGTCGCGTTCAGTCGTTGGGCAAGCACCATCATTTCAAGTGCCTTCGCGGGGCCAACAAGGCGAGGCAACCAGACCGTGCCCCCAAGATCAGGCATCAAACCCCATCGAGTTTCGAGCAGACCCATCTGGCAATCGTCGGCGACTACGCGAATATCGCAGGCCAACGCCAGCTGCATGCCGGCTCCTAATGCGTGGCCTTGCACCTTGGCGATAGTCAAAAATGGGGCACGTTCAAACCAGGTGAACGCGCGTTGGAGATACAGAATCGAATCGACGTCAGTGAGACCGGCTGGGGCGTCGCCGGTAGCCCCACCTCCGCCTCCGCCACCAGCAGCAGTGAAGGCAGTGATATCGATACCCGCCGAAAACGAGCGTCCTGGTCCATCAACGATCAACAACCGAAGGTCATCATCAGCAATCAGTCGCTCACCGAGATCACCGAGATAACCCCACATGGCTGGAGTTTGCGCATTCAGCTTGTCGGGCCGGTTCAACGAGAGCCGACCGATCGGACCATCTTTGACGAATCGAATTTCTTCCATGCGTACAGTTTGCTACGCAATCGACCCGCACCCCCGCTCCGGCGCTGGCGAACCAGTTCCGAGGCGGTGATGCGGGTCGATTGTGAGTTTGTGTTGCAACTACCCGCAAAGCGGGCAGTTCATCAGACGACGCGGACGTTCTGGGCTTCTTCGCCCTTGCGGCCGGGTGCGGTGTCGAATTCAACCTTCTGGCCTTCTTCGAGCGTGCGGTAGCCATTGCCCTGAATTGCCGAGAAGTGGACGAATACATCGTCGGCGCCTTCACGTGAGATGAAGCCGAAGCCATTCTCGCCGTTGAACCATTTGACGGTGCCGGTAGCCATGGTGTTGCTCCTTGAATTGTTCTTCACGCATTTGCGCTTTTATTGGTGTTTGCACCCGGGATGAATTCACCACTACTCGATGTGCTGCTTGGACGAGCGTCCGCGGGACCTGAACGAGTGACTTCGCCGTCCCCGTATCGCTACGGTTCTGAGGACCCACGCCAAGGGTAGCCCATGAGGCCGCCGACACCTACTTCACGTCGCAGGAATCGAATCTTCGACCGTTTCGTCCACATGCGCAATAGTTTGCGAACGGACAACTCCTGCAAGCGCGCCAAGTACCACGATCGTGCCCACCACTTGGATTGCCGCCGGACGCTCGCCGAACGCCCACCAGGCGGCGAGGCCAATTATCGGTGCCTGCGCCAACAAGAACAAACTTGATATCGACGCCGGTACATAGCGGTGGGCCCACATCGAGCACAAATGCGCGCCAGTCCCCACAACCATTGTGGTCGTGGCCCAGCCGAGTGTTTCGAGGGGAAGGTACATCGTCCCCGCAGAAATCCAAGCGATTGGAGTCAGTATGACTGCCACCGAAGTGAGCACTCCAAGCATGAGGGCGACCGGGTCGACGTCGAACGTCGAACGCAGCCACCGCCCGTAGAGATACCAGATGACATTGAGACCCAATGCGGCGACTGCCATCGCGATACCGATCGCATCATGGTGAGCTCCGGCTGCATTCGCGGTGACCACGAGAATCGTTCCGACCACCGCGGCCCCAGCCCGAACCCAATTCGAATGATCTGATGCTTCGCCCAAAAACAGCACCGCCGCTGCTACAACCAATATCGGTTGCAGTGAAGAGATGATGGCATTGTCGAGCAACGCGGTCCGATTGACCGCGCCGAATCCCAACACGGCCGAGGCAGTGAACACCGCGCCTGCTCCCACGATCGTGAGCAGCCATCGAACGGGAGTCACGCCGGGCGCAAGAACAATGAGTGGCGCGGATCGGCGGCGTGATCGCACGGCCAGAATCAGCCCCAGCACTGGAAGGCTGAGCAACGCACGCCACGCGACATAACGAAGTGGGTCAGCGTGGGCCGCGCGGATGGTGAGCGCAGACAACGACCACATCGTGACCGCAACCATGACGGCGAACAGCGGAACGCCTTTGGCGGTTGCTGGGTGATTCACAGCTGCGGCACGCGACGAGTCCATCGTCGCATACGGTACTGGCGCAGCACGGCTACGAATGATGAATTGTTTGCATATGTAATGTTGCGTTGTGACTGATCCTGTACTGCTTGAAGTGTGGTCTGATTTCTTATGCCCCTGGTGCTACGTCGGTGCATTTCGAATAGCCGATTTGCAAGATCACTATGGCGACAACATCCTGGTTACCTGGAAGAGCTACCTGCTGCGACCCAAAGCCAAAGCAAAATCAGTCGATCAATTTCGTGACTACACACGACGATGGGTACATACCTCTGGCCCAGGTGCAGTCGAGCCGCGTGCTGAATACAACGTCTGGGGCAACGCCGCACCGCCAACGCACAGCGTGCCGAGCGCGATCGCGGGCAAGGTCGCTTTGTCATTCGGCGCCGAAGCGTTCGACGCGTTTCACATGGCACTCATGAAGGCGTACTTCACACAGAACTGCAACATCTCAGACACGACAACGATTCTCGATGTGGCGAACACGTGCGGACTCGACGTTGACGAGTTTGCACGGCTGCTGCAATCGCAAGGTGCGTCGTTGCAACAATTGGTGTTCGACGAGATGGCAGAGGGAGTGGAGTTAGGCGTTCACGCGGCACCGACTGTCGTGTTGAATGGCGTGCTCCCAATCCCAGGAGCGCAAGACCTTGCGACGTACACCACGATGATCGACCGCGTCATCGCACGTCGATCGCTTGACGCTTAGTTCTTGCGAAAGCGCTTGCGCTTACCTTTGTTCGCGGCTTTTTTCTCGCGGGCGGCCATTTCAGCGAGAATCTCGGCTCCCGCGGCATTCACAATGTCTTCTGCAGAATCGAGCAACGCGGCGATGTCGGATCCAGTTGCTATTTCCGGTTCCAGTGGAGGCTTCGACATCGAGCTGGCAAGGCTTCCATAATCCCAGCCGACATCCACCATTCGCAATGCAAAGCTTGGACAATTCTCAGGACACCGCCACGGTGCCTCGGGAGCCAAATCGAGAGCACATTTCCGCACCGTCTCATTCGCTCCGTATGTCCGGCTTTCGTAGTGTTTGCAGTCTGATCTCATCGCCACGGACACCAGAATAGGGGCACGCGAGCACACCAAGGCTTCGGTTGCGCACTTTTCGTGCCGAGAACGCATCGGACGACTTCCAACTGAATCGGCTGCCCGTGGACCCCAACGAAGCGACAACTGAACTCTCTGGCCTCAGCGCCGAGTGTCTCAACGCGCTGCTGCGGCATTCACCCGACCTCATTGGGTTGATCCACCCAGACGGTGACATCCAATATCTCAGCCCCGCGGCTACCCAGCTGTTTACTGGAATCTGCGACGCGTCGTTCTTCACCACCGATTTGCGCCTCGACACCGTGCATCCCGATGATTTGGAATCGATGATGCTCGGCTTCGCAGAGGCAATCGATCATCCCGATGTTGAGGTGCCATTCCTCATGCGGGCCGTACACCTCGATGGCACCACACGTCATATTCGGGGGAAGTACGTCAATCTCGTCAACAATCCAATCGTGGGTGCAATCGCCATCTACTGCACCGATGTGACAGAACACATAGTCGCGACCGACCGGCTCCGCCGCCGCGTCGCGTACGAAACCGCGCTCACTGAAATCGCCCATGACCTTGTCGATCACGCCGATCAAGACTTTGCCTTGGTAATTGACCGTACAATCGCGCGAATCGGATCGGTCAGCGGTGCTGATCGCGTGATCATGATCAATCGAATCTGTGACGGAACCGGCACTGCCACCTTGCATGACTGGTTCGCTGACTGCTCCGCCCCGCCGATGCCCTCGACTAGCACCGTTCATGCAACACGTTGGATCAATTCTCTCGCCGCGCGCGATATCCACGTCATCGCCGATGTCACTTCGGCCCCGCAAATATCCGATCAGCATCGCGGCGCGCTCGACTCACTAGGAATAAAGGCGACAATCTCGATTCCCGTAGCCAACGCAAGCGAAGTCATTGGCCTCATCGGGCTGCACTCTGGCGAGCCCCGACAATGGGACGACGATCTTGTCAGCATGCTCGACCAGTTCGCTGCCATCTATCTTGCTGCGTGGACTCGTCGATACGTTGATGCTGAACAACGAGCCTTGACCGAAACTCTGCACGACGCGCAGAGCCGCTTTGAAGAAGTCTTCGAGCATGCACCGATTGGGATGGCACTCGCAGACATGCAGGGACGCTTCTTCAGAGTAAATCCGGCGCTGTGCGAGATGCTCATTACTGAATCGTTTGATCTCATCGGTCATAGGTTTTCAGAGTTCACACACCCCGACGATCTCGGGAGCAACAATGTGCTCCACGACGAACTCATCACTGGGGTCCGATCGCAGTACACGATCGAAAAACGATATCGACGTTCCGATGGCTCGTATATTTGGTGCCGAGTCAACGTCAGCGTCGTGCACGATGCTGACGGACACCCAGCGTATGAAATCGGGCAGATTTCTGATGTCTCGGAACAGCGTTCCAACGCAGACGCGCTGGAACGCGAAGCCCGCTACGACGCGCTTACCGGCCTCGCTGGCCGCAAGCCATTCCTCGATGCGCTCGAACGAGCACTCGCAGATACTCGGCGACGCCACAACGACATCGGCGTACTGTTTATCGACCTCGATCATTTCAAGCACGTAAATGACACTTTGGGACACGTTGCTGGAGACGAGCTGCTCATCGTCGGGGCCCAACGACTGCAATCCGTGCTGCGCGGCACCGACCTCGCATGTCGCTTCGGCGGCGATGAGTTCATGGTGTTGTGCCCCAATCTGGAATCGCCTGAAGTAGTCGCGTCGTTGGCCGAGCGTGTGCGCAAAGTCATGGAACAACCGTTTCGTATTCGCGACACCGATATCTTCGTCGGCGCGAGCATTGGAATCGCAATCGCTGAAGAGAATTCAACGCCCACAACGCTGCTATCTCAAGCCGACTCGGCGGCCTATCGAGCCAAGGCCCGCGGGAGAAACCGCTACGAAATTTTTGACGACGAACTCCGTAACGTCATTGCGCATCGCCTCGAACTCGAACAGGCGTTGCGATTTGCGATCGACAATAACGAACTGCAACTGGCGTATCAGCCGATCATCTCGACCGAGACCAATCGAGTCAAGGGTTTCGAAGCCCTCCTGCGATGGGAACGTCCAGGCCACGGCATGGTGATGCCGCTCGACTTCTTGCCCATTGCCGAGGAACGAGATCTCATCATTCCCATCGGGTATCAGGTAGTGAAGATGGCGTGCGCCCAGCTGGCAATCTGGAGCGCCGCGAGCGATCTCGAATCGCACCCCACCGTAGCGGTGAACGTCAGCGCAAAACAGTTTGCCCATCCCGAATTCTCGGATCGAGTTGAGCGCATCATCACTGACTCGCGGATCGACCCCAGCATGCTGACAATGGAACTCACCGAAACAACACTGATGGACGACACCGCGGCTACCCATAACGCGTTGCAACGAATGCGAGCACTTGGCGTTTCGCTCGCCATCGACGACTTCGGCACGGGATACTCGTCGTTGTCATATCTCCGCAAGATGCCCGTCAATTCGGTCAAGATCGACCGCTCATTCGTGGCGGAGCTAGGCGGCACCACAACCGACGCCACAATCGTGGCCGCCGTCATCTATCTCTCGCACGCGCTCGGCATGTCGGTTGTTGCCGAAGGCGTCGAGACCATCGATCACCTCCAGGCGCTGACCGCGCTCGGCTGTGACTACATCCAGGGCTTCTACTACTCAAAGCCGCTATCGATCCCGGCTGCCACAGAGTTTCTCGAAGCCAGGAATGCCCGTCGCCAACAGGCGGCGTAGCACCAAGCCATAGTTCGGGTGTATTGACGATTCAGTCGAGCCAAGCGGGCGCGCGTTCCAACAGATACCTACTCACGGCTAGGCATCGTTCCATCATTTCGCACGGAACTTCCTCACCAGCACGAATCCGCACCAACGACACGCGTTGATGAGCAACAATTCGTAACGATCGTTCCGGCGCGTCAGTTGCGCTGGGAAATGAGTCCGTCGCCGATACCTCAAGTGGCAATTCGGGCCCACCAACTCCCGCAAGCTCGGTCGCGAGCAACAACAAATCTGGGCCCTTCGGCAGCGGAGGTAACGCCCATGTGAAGTTCAACGGGAAGAAATATTCATCGTCGGGCTCTTCGTCGTCGCGAAGGCTGATAAAGACATCCTCAAAACCAAGGAGCACTCGGGGTTCGATTTCTAGCGCCAAATAGAGATCGACTGGGCCCTCGCAACCCTCTTCCGGATGGAGGTCAACCTCCCACGTCTGACGTAGCGAGTACGACTCCACAAAATGGCGTTCATCGTGCACGTGAAAACCGTGTTCGACCGCGTGATCCTTGAGATCAGCTACGAAGCCTGCAATATCGATAACCGCCACACCAACCCCTTTCCGACTACACGGTACCGAACGCCGCGCGCAACGCCCGCACGACATGGTCGACTCCTGCGCGTCCACCCGCAAGCACGCCCGGCATTGCCATAAATCCGTGGATCATTCCGTCGTACTGCTTCACCTCCACAGTGACGCCGGCCAGGCTCATCGCTTCGGCGTAGGCGTTGCCTTCGTCGCGCAACGGATCAAATTCGGCAGTGATGACTAGCGCGGGTGCAAGGCCTGCGAGATCACTCGCTCGGAGCGGCGATACTGCGGGCAATGTGGCATCCACGCCACCGCGACAATATGCATCAAAGAAGTAGTGCATGCTTGTGGCCTCTAAGAAATATCCCGTCGCGTTATCGGCGTAAGACCCACGATCAAAATCGCAGTCGGTAACGGGATACACCAACGCCTGAAAACACAATGATGGGCCACCGTCGCGTCGCGCCCGCTGAGCCATCACCGCACTGATGTTGCCGCCCGCGCTATCGCCCGCCACGGCGATGTGATGTGCATCAAGGCCCATCGATGCGGCGTTGGTGTGAACCCAATTCAATGCAGACCAGGCATCGTCCGTCGCAGCCGGGTGCGGATGTTCCGGGGCCAATCGATAATCCACTGAAACGAATACTGCTTGGCTTTGCGCGCATAGCAAACGAACAAACGCGTCGTAATCAGCGACGCTGCCGATTGTCCAGCCGCCGCCGTGGAAGTACACGACCGTGGGCCAGCCCGCCGCCGGTGGGGCTCCATTTGGAATGTACACCCGCACCGAGACTCCATCGGCGTCGCGGTCTTCGGCGGAGGCAATCGCGGGCACCTCGCCGACACCCAACGTCATCATTGTTCCGAAGCCGGTGCGCGTTTCGGCCACAAGCGCGTCACTCAGAGGTGGCCCCCCTTGTGGGGTCATCGCGAGGATCATCTCTACCTGTGGATCTATTGGCATGGGAAACCTTTCCTAGGAGCGTTCGACTTCGATGACACACGTTTCGAGCAGACTACGAAACGCCCGACCGCGATGCGATAGCGCGTGCTTTTCCGCAGACTGCATCTCGCCGAAGGTGCGGCCGTCGCCTTCATTGGGTATGAAAATAGGGTCGTAGCCGAAGGTGCCATCGCCACACGGCGCGGCCGCGATCAGGCCTTCGACTGCTCCAAATACCGTTGTGTGATCGCCGTCTGGAGCAGCTATGTGAATCGCCGTAACAAACCGCGCAGTGCGTGTGGGCGCTTCGACTGCGGAGGCGAGCGCGAGGTCGTGAAGCAATTTTTTCACGTTGTCCGCCGAGGACGCACCCGGCCCAGCAAATCTCGCTGAATACACACCAGGAGCTCCGCCAAGCGCGTCAACATGCAAGCCGGTGTCGTCGGCGATTGCGACGAGCCCCGTTGCAATCTGCATGCCTTGCGCCTTGATACGAGCGTTGGCTTCCAATGTGGAGCCAGTTTCTGCAACATCGGGACGCGCAATCAGTAACGGCGCGGCAACGGGCCGATGTTGGTCCGCGGGCGTGACAATGAACCCGTAAATCTCATCTTCAAACTCGATCGGCTCGGCAACAAAGTGATCTTGCGTCGCAGCCGCGAGCTGTTCCATGAGCTCGCGGGCTTTATCAACGTTGCCGGTTGCAAATACGAACGGAGGCGTGATCCGCACAGCGCAGCTTCAGCGCCGAAGCGCGGGTGCCTCGGCGACCATCGACAACTGAGCCGCGACAATCTCGCGAATGCCACCCTCGGCAAGCGAGAGCATCACGTCGAGCTCGGCACGCGTAAACGCTGCACCCTCAGCCGTACCTTGTACTTCGACAAACGTACCGGCACCCGTCATCACGACGTTCATATCGGTTTCGGCCTTGCTGTCCTCGATATATTCCAAATCGAGAACGGCTTCGCCCTTCACGACTCCGACGCTGATCGCGGCACATGCATCTAGGATCGGATGCTTCTTCATGATCCCCGCTGCAATGGCGCGACTGCAGGCATCGTGGAGCGCGATCCAGCCTCCGCAAATGGACGCGGTGCGAGTGCCGCCATCGGCTTGTCGTACGGCGCCCACTCGAACCTTTGCGTAAACCAGATTTTTCGTAACGGAACGCCTGCACAAAAGCAGCGTTTCCTTCCGCGACTCGTCTCAGGCGAGGAC
>SXGR01374112.1_pt1 | contig 11555 bp, 2 predicted proteins | sample 3174711 | NCBI WGS metagenome assembly SXGR01 (sample SAMN11356860, study PRJNA531348) | freshwater metagenome | isolation source: freshwater sample F1-60 | place: China: Fuxian Lake, Yuxi | collected 2017-12-25
CCTTCAATTACCCCAGTAACGCTACAAAATTTACCAAGTGACGCTTTTTTAGATTTAGGCAATATATTAGATGGTGAAGTAGTTTATTTAAAAAGTAATACTACTATTGTAAATTCAGATTCTGTTGGGAGGGAGTTTTATTTAATTAATGATTCAATTTCTCAAGTTGCAATTAGTTATAGCAATATTACTCCCGCCCCCACTTTAGAAGCGCAAAAAACTTACAAAATAAACGCAACAAGCTCAACCTTTAATATAACAGAAACTCTTCCCAACGTAGAGATTCAAGATGATTATATTTACTCCAATAAAGGCTTAACAAATTTCAATCATTCAGATTTAACATTAAGCTCAAGTTGTGTTAATGTTCCAATATATAACGTATCGCAAAATTCTTTAATAGTAAATAATTCTCTTACATTAAATCCTAATTCTTTTAATTTTGTAAGTTGGGGTGGGTCAAATAACGAGCCGACTCAAAGCGAAAAATCTTATTTTGATAACATAAAAATACACCTCAAAGGAAATGAGTCGGAAAGTCCTTACGCGAGATTATTAAAAGATGATACGGAGATTGTAATTGTGGACGACTTCCCACAAAACACAATTAGAACTTACCACTTTTTAAAAGATCAATCGATTACTAGAGAATTAAATGTAAAAATAAAAATAATAAATAATTTATTCGAAACCTTATCTGAAGTTTTCGTGCCAAATAAGCGGCCTGATTTTAAATTAACAGTAACTCGCAATAAAGCAAATATTCGTATTGAAATAGATTATCCGTCTTTAAATGCTAATTTTAATTTAACCAACGAGCGTGAGCAGCTAATCACTCTTAGCTCAAGCGAAAGTCAAGTAATTAATTTAAATAACGTTGAAGATTTTTTACATCAAAATTCTCTTGTTTATTTTATTAATCAAAGTTTTGGAGAAGCGCAATTTATGCGTAACTCGAAAGAATTAGGGATCCTTTCTCAAAATCAAATTGCTAGACTTGTTTTAAAGCAGGATGATGTTAGCGTTCAAATTTTAGAGAATGCTCGTCATCATTTTAAATTTGATATTCCGGATGCGTCCTTATCTGGACCTATTAATATTTTAAATTTAGATTTTTGTGGAGCTGCTATTAATTTTCCAAGTGCAAATAGTATTAGTAATGAAAGCTCAACGCTTCTAATTTGTAAAAATAGACTTCTTCCTAACAGAATTAACGAATCTAATATATCTCCTTACGACGGAAGTCTTTTTTTAAATGGCATTGGCGATTTAAGTTTTGATTCTATATTTTTAGATGTCTATAAAAACGAAGGATCTGCAAGTCTTACTGTTCGCAAAACGACGTCTTTTGAGTTGGGGGTTATACCTAACGAAGTCGTTCTGAATTCGAATGTCTTTAATTATTTTTACATAAGCGATGAGAATTTATCTAATTTTACCTTACGAGACTTTTACAATAGAAAAGTGAATTATGCTGGTAAAATATTTTTCCCAGATAAGCGGACGGTAACTGTTAGATCTTTTGATGAGAAAAATATTATCCCAAATTTAAAATCTACATCTTTATCCTTTAACTATAATCCAGATGAATACGTAAATGGTAGGTTAATAGTTAAAGAAGAGTCTGATGAAATTATTTTAAGCTATCAAAGTGAGGGCGGATCCACGGCTATTAGTTTTACCACCACTTTATTAACTAATCAAATTTGCGCGAACTTTGCTTACGACACCATTAACGTAATCGTAGCAGGAGCAAGTAAAACATTAAAAAAGAATCGATTAATATACAACGGAACAATTTATCCAATTTATAATAAAGATGAGTTTTTCATTGTTGGTTATAATTATTATTACAAAATTACAGAATTGACTGATGTAGACTCTATAATTATTCCAGACTCTTTAGGGCAAAATATAACTATCAGAAATTATTCTTCTAAGTCTTATGGCGTAAAAAATTTAAGTAATAGTTTTTCGAATTTAACAATATTACCTAATAAAGAAATAACATTACAGTATTCATCCGCTTGGAATCAAATTTATAATGGTAATTTTAGATCAGAACACGATATCGAGTTTAATTCGGTTGGAGTAATACAATTTTCAAACCAAAGCAGTGAAATAAGCTCTACTAATCCATTAAGTAGCTTGTTCGTTGACGGCGAAGATTATTCGGAAAATTTTATTCCCAACGGTCTCAATAGTATAAGCGCGGTAGAGGGAGAGTTGGGGTATAAATTTATTGATATAGATTCAGCCCCGTCAGCGTCTGCGGAAGAAAAAACAATGTTTTGTTTTGGAAGAAGGTCTAAGATAGAAAACTCTTCAGTAAGTAAATTTTATTTTATTAATGATTTTTATCTATACGCAGAATTTAATCAAAGCATAGTTCGAAAAGGCGAAATTTGGATTGGAGAAGCGGGAGCAGAGGTAGCGTTTAATCCGCTAACGATAATAAAAAGACAACACGTAGATCTTTCAAAGCATTTTACAAATTATACATTCGACAGTAGTCGAAATGTGATTTTTATCCCTATAGTATCTCACTTAGTTACTTATTATTTACCAAATTTATCCCAATCCGTAACGCAAGACGAAGAAACACTTGGCAGCAAACTAAATGGTAAAAAGATTGTTTTTATTAACTTAGTTAAAAATAGCGCATTAGCACCAAATCAAGTAATAAATTATTCCAATAGTAATGCGGTAGAAAATCTTATAGATATTAATTCTTTATTAGTTTATTCGGCGTCCGCAACAACTTGGACAAAGCAAACGTCAAGCCTTCCCGTCGTTACGGCAGCTTACCCAACTTTGACTGGAGTTAAGGGGATAACTAATTTGTCTGATTCTACCACGGCTAACGGAGATGAAATGGTTTATCTTTCTAATTTTAATAAATTTTATGTTGGAATAGATAGTTTTGAAAATCAAGAGTATGGAGGTTTTTATATTTACAATTCGAGACGAGATCCGATTACTATATTCGAAATTAACGGGGATAATAGCGTTGTTTTAGAAAAGGCGTTTGAATTCATAAAAGTAGAAAGAAATCTAGAAAAGTGGTTAATGGTAAATATCGCAATTAATAGTCCGTTATCATTTATTTCAACGTCCGATGAAAACGTATTAAATCAAAAATTTAACGCAGGAACAGTAATTAAACTCGCATCAAGCGCGGCGATGGAGTTGCATTTATATATTGATGAAAATAATTCTAAACTTATTGAATTAGAGAGTGAATGCGTTTTAAATTTAGAGGATTTAAAAACTTACAACTTAAATGATAAATTATTTATTTTTAAATCTTTAAATTCTCCCGGAAATGAAGATGATGCTTTTTACAATTTAAAATTAGTAAATCAAGCTTTGCTTACTGATGGTGAAAAATTTTACATCCATAACGCGTCTCAGTCTGTTTTGAAAATATTTTATGATGAAGATGAGTTTTTACTTCTTCCGTCGCTTAGAACTTTAGAAATTTCTAAAAATGAATTTTCTTTTATGGAGTTTCATTATAAAGGGTTTTTTTACATAAGACCTGAACCTGTTAATTATTTACTCAAATCAAAAATTCATGTTTTAATAGATGATTTGCCGTATTATTATGAAAATAAAAAATTTGATTTTCAAAGCGTTTCGATTTCTTTACCTATTGATAATGAATTTTTATCTCAAATTTTTACGTATAACTTGTCAAACACTCAAAATTCAATATTAAAAAATCCCAAAGCCTTAAAAAGCGAAAGTCTCAAAATAAGGAGTCGAATTTTAATAGATTCAAACCGGGGAGTGTCGTCCAGTCTTGTTAGGCAATTTTCAATAAAAATCATAAGCGCTGGTCATTACATTATTAATAACAACAATAAAGATATTAAAATTGGCCCAAACATTTCGGAAGATATATTTTTAGTTAATAATTGCGCTCAAGATATTTCTGTATATTTAAACGAGACGACAACTAAACCTTCTATTTTATTTAGAAATACAGTTTTGGTTATTAATAATGGTCAAATCAGATATCTGAAAAAAGCAAAGCAAAGGGATGAATTTTATTGCGTTTTCAATCCTAAAACAATGGCTTTTATAAAAAACGCGCCAGTTCGATTAGATCCTAATGGAGTCAGAGCGGAGAAGGTGGCTCCAGAATACGGCGCGAGATATATTGCGCCAGTATATCTTGATCCCAGCCTTCTTTTTCCAACGCCTTCTTACGTTAAGCTTTTATCTAAAACTAAAGAGAATACTTTAATTAATTTATCTACAAGGGATTATTACAATGGAACGGATATTCCAACGAATTCTCCAGATGACATATTAGCGTATGAGGTTGGCATAGGTCACGAAACGATTTATAAATTTTTATTTTTCGACCCTTCTAAATTTACTTACACCTTGCCCGGGATCGAAAACGGCGCAGAATATGTAGTTGAAGTAGATATAGATTTATTTAATAATTTAAACACTATTCATAAATTGAACGAAAGCAATTTAAAAGAAGATCCGTATGTAATATATAATGGCAAAATATACTACAGTGAAGAAACTTTTACTGGTGAAAAAATAAATAATTATGAAGTAAAGTATCCTAATTATGTTAAAGTCGCCAAAATAATTAAAAACTTAGAAAAAACTTTTAATAATGTAGAAATTTCAAATGAAGTTATAGATCCAGAAATATTAGAAAATTTACCAGTAGAAACCGCTAGCGAAGAGTCTCTTTTTAAAGAAGTAGTAATAGAAAAACTTAGAGAGACGTTAGATAAAGATTTAAATATTGCAGAATTTTGGTCTCCAATAAATAAATCACCGTTTTGGCAAGATTCTAATTTCGAAAAAGATATTTATAAAATTACAAAAGTAAGTTCGTCAGATGTAAAAACTATATCGCGACTTGATAACGCAGGAGTCACTCAATCCGTAACTTTCGTAAAGTGCGAGATGAAAAAAGAAAATCTTAAAGAAATAGTTCGCCAAGATTTTGAAGTTTTTTATTCGGCCTTGCAGTTTAAGCATCCAGTTTCTGATTTTAATGATTTATCAATTGGGGTAATGGGTAATATGAGCCCAAGACAACAGGATTCGTTTTTAGTAGATTTAGAAGCGTCTCACAAAAGAGACGGGGACCCTTACTTTTTAGAGCCTATTGCTGAAATGAATCTTACAAATTTTGGGATAGATTATTTAGGGTCAATTTTCAAAAAAGGGGAAAGCGTTGATATTTCTATCGCTTTAGAAAAATTAAAACCCATGCCCGCTATAGAATTTGAAAATTTTTCTAATTCTTCGATTATTAAACTTTTAAATGGGGAGGAGGGATGAGTCCTGATGATTTTAAATCTGTTTATTTAAATGCTAAATTTATTAATTACGATCCAGCCTCCGCCGACGAATCTTTAAATAACGAAGGCTCTGAGCTTGTTTTTCAAAAAAATTCAGTAACATTAGTTTCCCCAGAGACTTTTGCTCAAAATTCAATTTTTCCAAAACCCGTTAGAGATTTTTATGATGATTTGGTTAATTTCAATTTTGATCTAAGTCCTCTTGAGGGAAATCCTTATCTTAGTGATTTAGACCTCAATCGTCTTTATATTAATTTAAATTACATAGATTCAAATTCGTGCATCGATTCAAATAGTCCGTTAGATTCGTTAAAATTTAACGGCCCTTCGAGTTCTGGAGATCGTAAGATTAATGAAATTCCATACCGTTATTTTAGAAAAGATTACGAAGGAGTTGTCTACAATAGTCACTCTTATAAATTAGCGAATTTAGAAAAAACCGACACGCGTTGGAAAGACGGCGATTTCCCGTCTAATATGCTGTATATTTCATATCAAAAATGTAAGATACATTCTTTTCGATTTAAAAATCTAGACAATTCTAATGAGGCGGCGTTTTATAAAAATTTAATATTAATAGAAAGTAAAGAAAGAAATTACGTTGAAGATTTTGAAAATAATTTTTATTACGACTCAGTTGACGCAAAGTATTATTTAAATCCACAAAAAAAAGAATTGGGGATGGAAATTTATACTGATTTTTTTCCTACGTTAGCGTTGAATGAGGGTTCCGTTATTCACGGTAAAATAACTAACGACCTCGATAGAAGCAATGATGCCAATTTAGCAAATGTTACTCTCCCATTGTGGGACAATGTTTACGCAAATGTATGTTTCAGAGAGCCATGTTCTACTCCGTTAAATACAATAATTTGTTGTCCACTAGTTGATGGGTTGGTATCTGTGGATCAGAATGGATCCCGTTATCTTTTTTCAGATCAATTAGTATGCCCCATAGGTGAACCAGCTAAAGTTGTAATGGTAGTAATGCGATTAGCTCATGTTGATCCGTTGATTTTTTATAAAGACTTTTCTAATCAAACTGTTAACGCAAATATTTACGCCTACAATTTTAAAAACATTGATTATGTTAGCGCTAGCCAAAACTACACATCATTTAAAACCAATGGATCTATTCAGACTACAACTATAATTTACACAGACGAACCCTTATCTCTATCGCAATTTTCCAATATGGAAATAAAAAATAAAGAAGTAGTTGGTCTTACGTTTAAATTTAAGGCTTATAAAATTACAGCTTCCGATTCTGACGCTACGAATTATCTTTTAAATGTTCCTATTCAAGTAAAAAATCCAGAAATCGTAAGTAAGCGGATTGAGGGTAGCAGCGTTACAATAACTACAAATTACGGAACTCAAATAAGCTATCAATATAATGAAGAAAATGTTTATTATAGCTCTAGCGTAGTGATAACAGACACTGAAGATGGCGAAAATCAAAAAACCACAATAGATATTTCTAATATAAGTGGGAATATACTTTTTGTAGTTTCTAATTATTTTTCTACTTTTAGCAATAGGTATTTAGCAAGCGAAGCTATTGAAATAAAAAAATCAATAATCATTCCACTTCTTAGATTTAAACTGTATAAAAATGGGTCTCTTGCCACTTTTAAAGACGCTGTTGATAGTAATAGCATGTCGCAAATATTGATTGAAGATTGTGCTCAAAATAGTTTTAGCAATTATTCAGTAGCTTCAGATTATTCAGATGTTAGTTATGGATTTGAATTGTCCTTCACTTTGCCAACTGGATATTCAGGAATGTGGTTAAAAATTGGTAGTTTAGACTCTAGAAAAGTAACGAGTGCTCAAATAATCACTATTAGTAAAGAGGTGTTACTTCAACAATTAAATCAAAAAGGGGGAATTAACGTAGTAGCTTTATTAGATGACAAAATTGAATTTATTATTCCTTTCGTTTTTGTTGAATCTTCCGCTCAAAATCCACTTGGAAGCGTAACTCAACAGTTAGCACTCGATTCAATCGGCAACCCCAAATCTGCAATTAAATTTTCTTTTAATTATCAATACGCTACTAAAATAACATATAAAATTATAAATCAATCAGGTGACGTTTTATACGGTCCGACATCAGAAAGCGTAACTTATTCTTTAGATTTGGTAGAAAAAAGTATATTGCTTGATCAAGTTTTAGATATATACAATTGGGAAAGTCTACAGGCAATTATTAACATATCAAATTTAAATAGCACTTTCCCGCATAACGAAGTCAAAATAGAAATATCAACCAATTCCCTCGCAAACACTTTTAAAAGATTAAGTCGCTCTAATCCCGCTGAAATTAAATTTTATTCAGATATAAATAAAACAACGCTTATTACAGAAACTAATAAGGGAAGTGTAGTTTATGCGTTTTTACAATTATATGATTTTGCTAATCAAGTAATCGCTATTGATGATTATTTATTATATATAATAGCTCCGCCAATATTTGGATTGCTAGAATCTGTTGACAATACTATCGATTTGGAAGGTGTAAATTTAACTAGGATTAATGATTATTTTTATTCTTTTGAGATAACTGCTGGTAGTCCGTTTAATGATTTGAATTTAGTTTTAGAAGCTTCATTTGATCCTATAAATTTAATATGATAATTAAGGGAATAATTAATGTCAACCAAGGTCAAGGTGAGCCAGACGATTCAACTCTTCCTACGATTAGTCGTTTTGAGGTTCAAATAAATCCAGACAACCTTAACGCATTTAACATTGTTTTCGCGGCTCTCAGATTTTCTGAATTAACTTTAACAAAAACAATTGTAGACACTGGAGAAATAATTCTTATTATTTTATCTACGGAGGATAACTATCCTGATTCACGGCACGAGTCTTCCGAAGTGACGTTTCAATTAAAGGCAACAAATAAAAACGGCGATGCCTTTTCAAATATCATCACTATTGACCCAGAAATAGAGAAAGCAGATCCCGTCTCTTTAGATTTAACTGTGTCTACCGTTGTTACTCGCGTAATTGATACTATAAATGAAATTGATGTGGTTATTAAGATAGACAAAGTAGCAGGGTTTGATCCGGAAAACGTAAGAGATATTACGCTTTATTACCAAGAGCAGGTATCTTCGACGTTAAGAATCCTTAGTATAAATACTAAATATACCAGCGCTTATCGTGAAATAAATGGGGACATAACGGGATACTCTTTCGTATTGCAAAATGGAATAATTAAAAGAGGCGTAGCCGGTGGTCTTTTTAGTTTTACTGTTAAAATTAAGACTATTGGTTTTAAAGATTACGACTCCGAATCACAAGTTATACTTTTTGAGAATATTCAAATAGAGGCCGACGCTAAAGAGGAATCTAAAACCTTTCCTAAAACTGAAATATTAGACGCGAAACATCCATCGTTTTTAAGATACGAAATTACAACAAAATTTTTAGAAATGTTCGAAGTTAGGAGTCGTATAAAAACACGATCCAAAAACAACGTCCCGTTTCAGGGCGATGGTAATAAAGAGTTTTGGAGTAATGAAAAGGGTCATATTTTTTTAGATCCCGAATTGGTTGCCGGGTTACAGATTGATCGAGATTTTTACTACAATAAAAGCCAAGACCCTGAAGAAACGCAGGGATATATGTACCCCGCTTGCGTTTCTGAAATTTTACCATGTATTTTGACGCAGCGACTAGACTCTTCCGACGTTTCTCATAATAGGTTAATTATTTTATTTTGGAAAATTAATGATAATTTTTTTGATTATAGTTACTTTAATGATCAAATAGACATAAAAACGAATTCATTAATTGTAAAAGTTCAATATAAAAATTCTTCAGGAGTATATCAAGATTTAACAGATCAAATAACTCTAACTCAAGGGAAGCATTTTAGCGTTAAAGATCAAAAATTCATACTGTCAATTTCTCGCAAAGACTCTCTTAATGATGTTTTATTTAATAAAGTAAATGAAAACGACAACTATTCAGATAATTTAAGAATATTAATAATAACACATGAAGTTTTTTGCTCTGCTTCAATAAATAATCAAGCCTTTGCTCTTTTAGAAAGTGTGCGGCTTTCATTTGATAAATTATTAATACCTCACGAATGGAATTATATTTGCTATGATAAATTTTTAGGTAGAAATTCTGAAGCTAGAATTAGCGAAGATAATTTATCTTTAAACTTAAGAAGTCCTTACTTAAGAGGAATAAGATTGCCAGAAAAGGGATTCGCTTGTTTTGATAAGTTAACAAATATTGAGACCGCGTATGAAAAATTTGATATAAATATTTTTTATAAGCTAACGACTTCAGTCGAAGCTTTTTATTTTGATCCTATTTATAAAGGAACAATTAGCGCTATAGAATTACCGGCAATATCTAATGACGTTTTTTTAATTGCTCCAGATGTAATAATAGACCCTCCGAATTTAATAAAGTCAGGATTAGGATCAGAACAGGCGCAGGGCATTGCTAGGTTAGATGAATACGGTAGAATATCGTCAATTGAATTAGTTAGTCTGGGTCAAGGATATTCTCAATATAAAACGCTACAAGATAAAAGAGAGCAGTCCGAGTCTGACGCTACCCCAATTGTATCAATAACATATACCATAACAAATAACAATTTAAACACAAATAAACAAGTTCTAAATATTCAAAATTTATCTTTCGATAAAAACAATTTAAAAGCCTCGTTAATAAATGGAGTTAGATTAGCTAGCGTATCAGAAGACATTCAAAAATCTACAAGCTTTTCAGAAAGTCAACAAAATGAAATAGATAAATATTTACAAAATAATATCATTGAAGACTCTGAAATTAGAAGTAGTTCAACTAGTGTTTATGACGTCGTGTCTGACGCGGCGTCTTACAACGAAATAAAATCACTAGACCCAATGTGGGATATTATTATAAAGCTTTATCCAGAAAGGGACCCTACCTTAAATAGCGATACATTAATTCATGATGAAGATTCTTATTCTGAAACTGGTGGACTTATAGATTCCCAAAATTCTTCTTTAATTAAATCAGTTGGAAACTCGCTCCCCAATGAAGAATCTTCAAGCGAAGTCGCTGGTGATTATTCTATTTTTTCTTTAAATAATTTAAAAATAATTCCAGATGGAAGTCCAGCTGTATACACTGTAAATAAAAATAAATCTGTATATAGCCTTACGCTTTTACCATCGTCGGAAAGATCAGATAAATCAGCGGGTTTTGGGGCTTTGCCCAACATGAAGACCCGGGCTGAAATGTTTAATCAATTAGCTATTGGTGTAAATCTTTTAACTGAGGCTAGGGTTATTAGGCCTACTGTTATGAACGTTAGAACAACCGAACATGTCAGAACTTGGTTTAATCAAGATGTGGGAGCCCAAGCAACGGCAACTGAACCCGCTATACCAAGTAGCGTTTACGGCAACCAAGAGTTGCAAATGGAAACCAACGCCAACCCTAATAGCTATTTCGAGTCCAGTAAAAAAACCACATCTCAACTTTATTCGTTAAGTAATACTTTTCAACTTAAAGCTGGAACGTATATTCGACCCCATCAAACTAAAGAGTTCGGCTCCTACACTCAAAGCGAAGAAATTTCTCAAAATTATCAAGTAGGTTACCAAACTCACCCATATTTTATTAACGCGACCTCAAACTTGAACCCCGCAAAAATAGTTTTAGGAAAAATTTTAACAAAATTAGAAACTCAAATTGGCTCATGCGGAGAAGCTCCCGCCGACAGGTTTAACCAAGGAGAGCTATCTGTTGGAGGTTATTATATGTTATGCCCTACGTTATTCCCCTACAGGAAGATCGAACATGGGATTGAGGAGTCAAAACTCCCAACACAAATAGTAACTTCAAGTTTTGAATATGTAGTTATTAACTCTAAAAAGAATTTTAGCAACACTTTAAAAATAGATAAACCGGAAGCTAAAGTATTTTCTGTATACTCTTCGGCGTTTAAAAATGCCGCAGGAACGGACAAAGTGTGTTTTGAGTCTTGTGCGACTGTTAAAAAACAAATTTTCCATCAAGTAGCCCCGTATTTTTATCCAAGCATTGTTAAGGCATGAAAGTAGATGAAAATTTTTTAAATTTATTCAAAGAGGGATTAAAAATCTCCAAAAATATATCTAAAACAATTACAAAAGCAACAACCAACGCAATTCAAGCTAAAACAATAATAACAGAAAAAGATCTCTCTTCCAA
>SXGR01540282.1_pt1 | contig 11543 bp, 14 predicted proteins | sample 3174711 | NCBI WGS metagenome assembly SXGR01 (sample SAMN11356860, study PRJNA531348) | freshwater metagenome | isolation source: freshwater sample F1-60 | place: China: Fuxian Lake, Yuxi | collected 2017-12-25
GAAGATGCAGGCTTGCTTCTCCTTTTGGTAGTTGTAACATTTGTGTGTTGTTCTGCTACTGATGGTTTTGTGTAGCTTCCAACTATCACATTTGAAGTAATTACTAAACAGTCCTTTTTAGAAAAGCAATCCCTTGTTGATTAGAGGCTAGGCACTACTGAATAGTAGTAACTAGCTTTTGAGTTTAAGAAAATTCGTCATATTCCTGTTCTGTGTGAGCAACAGGAATTGCGTGAAGTTGAAATTCTGTTCCATTATAGGATTCAAGAATACCTTTTAAGAACATTTCTAGCTCATCTTTTCCTTTTTCGTTTAGGAACTGAAGAGATGAAATGTCACAAGTCACTGTTACAACGAATCTCTTTGCTGGTTTTGTGAATAATGCTTTATTGTGCATAGCATCTAATCAACAAGAGTCCTTTTCATTAGAGAATGAAGGACTGTTACCACAAGCGGATTCCAAGTGGATTTGCATAAGCAACTTTTGCGACGGCACACCACTCACATGGTTATCCTTTTGCCGTGTTGCTTGCGTTTGAACACTCCGCCATTGATGTAATGACTAGAGTATTATTTGTGTAAGAACAAGATACTAAAGCACTGTCTCCGTGTTGACTAGCCTTGAGCTTCTGTTGAAGCCTTGAGTTGCTCATCACGTTCGATGGTGATGATTTTCTCAAGCCTTGTCATCTGCTCAAGCCTTTTGTCAAGCTTCGCAATGCTTTCGTCATTGCGCGCCTGCTGTTCCGACGACTCACAGAGTTTCTCTTCGAGCTTCAAACGCATCACTTGCGCTTGCGAGATTGTCCATTTGATGTCTTTGAGTTGGTTCTCAAAGTTCTGGAGCTTCTCGAATGTCTGAGTAACGCGACGGGTGACGCGACTGTTCTTGAAATCGCAAGTAACCTTACTTGCGGACTGCCGCAAAGGATTGAATCCTGATTGCAACAGTTCGGCAGTTGCGTTCTCCGCCAACTTCGCACATTGTTTTTGAATGTGCGAAGCAATGTTCTCAGGCAATCGAGCACCTTGAGAAAGCCCTGCAAGCGATTTGAGTTCAGCGGTTGTCTTGGTGAACAAGACTCCCGTGCTGAAGTTGTAACCGCCTTTCTTAGTCTTTGCAATTGACAGAATGATTCCGTCAATGCGAAGATAGTCAGGACTATCTAGGTTGAATCCCGGCAACGCTGCTTTGTTAGCGTTTGTCTCTGTTGAAGCATCGGCTGTTCGGATAGTTTGGCTCATTGTCTCACGTTCAAAAGTCATTGAGTCAATAACTAGGTTGTGCTAGTAGATTATGCTCAAGACTCTTGAACTAGAGACAATGCCCTAGTATCTTGTGCCTGCTATGCGTGCAGTCAGTCCCTCATGTGGCGATGTGCTCCATGAGGCTCGGCGACGGCGTGGGGACTTCCGTCCCGCGCTCCCGGCTCGCTACTGACTCCGCGTATGATCGCCCGGTGTGTGGCGATGCAATCCCTATAGCTCACCCCGTGCCAACCTCTAAAACTTTCGTATCCTCTTGACTATCAACAACTTCCACAAACGAACTTTCCGTGCCAATTCTTCAAACATGCGTGAAAATAACTCCTTCTCTCCCAACACTTTACGCATTTTATGCTCCTAACTACTTCTCCTTCAACAGTTTGCATTTCACACTTTTTGCGTGAACTTCACGCTCTACTTTAATGCGATAAAGTAGCCGCCCGGCATACTTTATGCTAGCTCTCGCTTTGGCACTTTTCTTGCTACCTCCTTTCGCAGCATTTCCCATGCCACTTTGGAATCATGAGTATTATGAGCATCTTACTTAGGATTAGTGTTTCTTATTGTTTTTTTGATTAGTGGTTAATGATAAGAAACGCCGATTTTGCTCCCCCCTCGAACTCGTCTTACAGAGTTCTCTTATTATTTTTACTATGAATAACCATTAAATCACATTTTCTAATATATGAGCACTCTGTAAGGTCTCTCAGAAGCAAAACGAAAATCGGCGTTTTCTATCCTTTGCCCATAAGCCGTCCTAATGCTCCTTCCCTCTCCTTCATGTCTAGAACACCTGCTAATGATAAGTATCTTACTTAGGATACTAATGATAAGTAATATGATTAGGATACTGATGATTGACCCGGAGGGGAGGCCCGAAATGAAAACGCAGGTTTACACAGAATCTCCTCGAATTTTTTTAATTTTTTCAAAAAACTCAAAAATCAAAATAACTCATATACAAGAAAATAAAAACAACCCTAAAACTAAATCAACTAGAAGATGGTTGGCACAAAAGTTGCTTGCTGAGGAGGTAAGAATATGAATGCTTGGAAACATAAATTAAGTGCTGAAGCTTGGGAAATGTGCATTGGGTGTAGCATGTTTGGAGTAATGACGAAAAAAGAGAGCTAGAAATGAACGAGCGGCAAAAATTCATAGCAGCGGCCGGCGAATCCATAAAGGTGGCTTATGAAGTTCTTGAGCTTTCCCTCTCCCAAATTGCTGAGCAACAAGACTTAACTGAAGGAGAAGTCCATAGCATTCTCTGGGCCGTTTCACCTAAATTCAAAAAGGACTTCGGCGGCACAACTTCATCAGAAGATGATTTGCTTGAACATTATAAGCATCTTGCCCTGAGTTCTCCTGTTGATGCTGTTCGAGAAAAAGCTCTCAGATTTCTAATTGACGAGCGAAAAGGTAGAAATGATGTGCCGCTCGAACTTCTTAAACTAAAAAAGCGTTCTCAAGCTGTAGAAGAAGTTGACCTTTCTCTTCGTCTTGCTCAATTCAATCAAGAGATTAGCCGAACAAGAGTCATGCTAACCGAAACTTCCCCGGCCCCTCTTGCTTGTAAGTAGCTCATAAAGAATGGACGAAAAAGAAACACTAAAGCTTTTAGAAGAAGCTCTTGCTAACTCTGCTCCTCCCAAGAGAACCCCCTTCTCGCAAGGAACATTCAGGACTGAGAGAGATACAGACTTAGCTTCAAATGAAGCAGAGCCGCAAAGAGCTTCTTCTTATTTTCCTCTTCAATTCAAAGATGCCGCAGAGTTCACTTGTTTCTTTGACCCAGCTCTCCGTAGTGGTAAAAAGAAACTCTATAGCTGGCAGGTAGAAGAACTTCGCCGGCTCTCCAAAAAAGGAGAGTATACAACAGAATATCCATTTGAGTATACATTATTAGCAGCAAATGGTTCAGGAAAAGATGCTTATATTATAGCAGGATTTGTTTCTTTTGTTCTTTGTTGCTGGCGTCGTTATAAAGTAGTAATTACTTCATCTTCAGACCTTCAGCTTGATTCTCAAACAAGAAATTACATTAAATTCTTTTGTCAGAATGTTAACGAATACTTACGCACTAATGGAGTAATTAGCAAAGCAATCGATATTAAGAAAGAGACTTTCAAAGCTGCAGTTCATAAAGACAAAGATGGCCGCGAAATTTCTTTGACAGGAACAGAAGTAATTACATTTGTCACTAATGAGGGTGGTCGAGCAGAAGGTCATCATCCTTTTCCTGATGCAGATGCTCAAGAAGGCGTGATACTTATTGTTAACGAAGCAAAGACTGTCCCGCAAGAGATATTTGACCATTTCGCTAAATGCACCTATAATTTCTTAATTCAAGTTTCTTCTGCCGGCCCATCTCGCGGCCATCTTTATAATAGTTGCGTAAAGAGTATTGAGTATCCTGCTCCTCAAATTAAAGGTAAACCTTATTACCGTCGAATTACAGCTTATGACTGTCCTCATATCTCAAAAGCAAAGCTAGACAGAGAAGAGGAAGAATATGGCCCAAACGATCCTTGGTTCAAAAACACTAGATTGAGTCTTTTCTCTAGCTTAGGGGAAAGTGTTGTAATTACAGAAGAGTTGCTTGAAAGATGTTTTAAGATATCTAAGCGCTTTTCATTAGGACTTGGCCGGCGAGCAGGACTTGACCTCTCAGGAAGAGGTAATGATTTTAATACGTTTTACGTTATCGAAGACAATGAACTTATTGCTTACGAACGATGGCGAGCAGCAGATACTGAGCAAACAGTAGATACCCTTGTAGGAACAGACGATGGAAAAAGCTTAGGGCTATTTCAGAAATACGGATTCAATAAAGCAACTTGTGGTAATAGAATCTCTGGAGATGATAATGGTATTGGACAAGGAATTATTGATGGTTTAGCAAAGAAAGGCTGGAATATTCGTCGAGTTCTTAATCAGTCTTCAGCAATCAATAATCAGCGTTACTTGAATCGTGGTGCAGAAATGTGGTTTACTTTTGCTCGAATCTTGGAAGCAGGGTTCTTTCATGTCCGAAAAGAGATGCTTCATCCAGATTTGAAGAGACAGCTTTGTAATCGTCATTACACTCAAGAAGGGGCTGGCAAGATGAAGCTCTGGACTAAAGCAGAAGAGAAAGCAGGGGCTAAAGGGAAGAAACATAGCTCTTACTCAACAGATTCTTCCGATTCTCCTGACGATGCAGACGCTCTTGTGCTAGCATTCTCTACCCTTTCTGTCTTAGATTTTGGAGCAGAAGCTAAAGCTCAAGCCTCTAAAGCTCCTCAAGCATTTCATAGTACAGATGAAATCTTAAACAATAACACAAGAAACAATAGATATTTTCCAGATGCTGGAAGAAAAGAAGAAAAACAAAGCGGAACAATCTTAGATACATTAAGAACTCTTTATGGATAGAATCCCAGAAACAGCAGAAGAACAACAAGCAAACGCAACAGAAGAATCGTCGTTGCCGTCTCCTCTTCATTTCTCTTCTTATAAAGAGAAGATGACATCTCTTGTCAATGACTGGAATGCAGAGAAGCTTGCAACAGAGCGTCGGCGAAAAATTCGTAAAATCGAAGTGGACATGGAAACTCTTCGAGCGAATGGAAGGCTTAAAGCTGATGAAGTATTGATTGGTGTTCGAGTAATTGATGAAAACATCAAAAAAGAACAACCAATCTTCATCAATTATTTGACACAATCTCGACGGCTCGCAGTCTTTGATTGTCGTTCTAACCCTTTGATTAGTGGAATAGAGATTCTTGAACAAGAGTTCACTAAAGGAATGTCTTATGATGGGATGATGCGCAATCTATTTAAGACCGTAGATGGCGCTCAGACGCATGGATGGGACAGTGTTGAGATTACCTATGATGAATCTAAGCCGCTGAAGTGTGGCATTGAGCATATTGGGCATGAGAACTTGCTCTTTCCTGTTGATGCTAAAGACTTGCAAGCTTGTGAGTTTGTAATGCGTAGGTTCAGGCTCACTGTTTCTCAGCTACAACGTTTTGTCAAGAAACATGGATTCAAAGCAGAAGCAGTTAATAGTGCTATTGAATTTGAAAAGAATACTAATGCTACTATTCCGAAGAATCTTGATGTGTATAAAGTGTTTATCAAGCTTGACGATGTTGTGTATGTTGCTTGGTGTATTCTAGACAAGAATGTTGCAGAGTGGATTAAAGATCCAACTCCGCTATCGCTAGGACGAATCGAAGAAAAACAGAAAACAGTAATGGTTACTAAGCCGATTCAAGGGACAGACCCAGCAACAGGTGTTCCAACAATCATTCATGCTCAAGTTCCCGAAGTTCAAACTATTCAAGAACCAGCAATAGAATCTGCTTATCCTCTAAAAATTTACCTGTATAGTGAGTCCGAAGAACAAAGTATCACAGAACAAAAAGGACGAGTGTTCTATGATTTGCCTTGGCAAGAAGCTCAGATAGCTCTTCGTAGCCTTTTCATCAATGGAGCAATGAGGGCTAGTAATGTTTATGCTTCTCCTTCAAATCGTGGTGACACAGGAGGTGCGCCGCGAAAGATGGACTTAACGCTAGAACCCGGATGCTTTTATTCTGAACCAATGAATTTCTGGGGGCCGTCTTATCCAGACCCTTCCATCTTGCGTGCCGCTGATTCTCTTGATGTCCGCAAAGCAGCAGAGATGGGTCAGATGGCGTCTGCAGTTATTAACAGAGAAGATAGCAGGAAGACAGCAACAGAACTCAATAAAGCAGAGAATGAACAAGGAAAACTTGCTTCTGTCTCAATTCTTTTGTTCTCTGGTTTCATGCGAGGAGTATTGGGAGTAGCTTGGTATATTATTCAAAATCAAGCACAATACAATAAAGTGCTTATTGCTCCTTTTGAGATTGCCGGCCCACAAGGTTCTCAAATTGTTAATAACCCAATTCTCGTTAATCAGGTTTATGATATTAAACCAGCAGGAGATATTGACGTTGTTAAACGAGCAGAGCGTCTTGAGAAAAGGTTTCAGCTTTTCCCTATTGTTCAATCTTTTGGTGGAGAGTTCTATTTTGAATTCACACGCGACCTAATCAGAGAGATGCTTCCTCAAGATGCAGAGAAGTATATCAATCTGATGGGACAAGACCAACAGCTCAAGCAAGCTTTGATGGCAACAGCTCAGATGCTAAAAGAAGCTGTAACAGACGAGCAAGGACAACTAAAACCGGAGTTCAAAGAGTTTGCTCCACAGCTTCAACAACTAGCTCAGATGGGTCAACAAATGATGCAGCAATCTCCCGGACAACCTCAACTAATGAAATAAAATGAAAGACTTTCAAACAACACTTGACTCCCTCTACGAAGGAAAACTAAAAAGCGTAGAAGAACTTCAACACGAAGTCCAACAAAGACTTAGTGAACAAGAACAACAGAGAGTAGACTGGGAAAAAACAAAGAATTTGCCAGCTTGTAAGAAGAAACTAGAACAACTTGGATTAGATGTTTCTGACGCTCTTCTCTCTTTAGAATCAGCAGCAATTGACGGAACTTTCAGTGATTCGCAGGTAAGACTTTTAGTGGTTCGCTATTCAACATTAAAGCGAGCTTTTAACAAAATAAACAACAACGAGGAATAAGTATGCCATCGGTAACAGAACTAATCGCAAAAGGCCCAGTAAGTCATCAAGAAGCAGCAGCAGGTGCAGAAGCAGTTAAAGCTGCGGCTGCTCCAGAATTTAGCACTCCGAACGAGGATGCTACGACAAGTGCTGTCTTGTCTTCTTTCGATAAAATTATTAACAAAGACTCCGATTCATCAAATGAAGCTAAAATTAAAGCTGACCTTGATAAAGAAGAAGCGTCGGCAGACGATAGTGAGGATACGGAGCAAGAGCCAGTATCTAAAGGAAATGAAGGAGATAAAAAAGAAGTTCAAGAAGCAAAGAAAGAAGTATCTGAAAAGCCTGTCGAAGTCTCCAAGCCAAAGCTTTTCCCTACCGCTAAAGTTGCATCTATAGAAGAAGAGCTTAAAGGAATTATTCCAGATTCTTCTTTTGGCTTCTTCAAGAAGATGGATAATTCTGCTAAGCAATTCGTAACAGCAGAATTCAAGCGACTCAAGGGCGAACAAGATGCTCTAAAGCAGAAGCTAGAAATAGCTGAGAAAGAGAAGGCTGCGGCTCCACAAGGACTTCCTAGTGGGTGGTATGAGCATGAAGAAGCTTTTACTATTACTCCAGAGTATAAGAGTTTGCAAAGCGAGAAGTCAACTCTCATTGCTATTGAACAGCATTATCGGCAACAATTGATTTCCATCAAGAATGGAGAAGATTGGTTTGATTTGGTTAAGGATGCCAAAGGTGGCATTGTTCAAGTTAAACAAAAAGCTTCACCAGAAGCTGATGTTAATGTTTTGACTCGAATTCATAGTGCTAATAACATTTTGAGTTCTCTTGAAAAGAAAGAGCACGAGATTGTTCAAGCATTCAAGAACCAAGCAACTAATCATCGAGCAGGAATGAAGCAGCTAGAAGCTCAATACTTTCCTCAATACGAAGATGCTAAGGTCATGGAAAGTAATGAGGATGTTAAAACTATTAAAGAAGTATTGGCCGGCTCTGGACTGATTAACGACAGGCTTAGTGGTATGCTTACAAAGTTGTATGCGTTCTCTATGGAACAAACACGCAGAGTTCAAGAATTGGAAGCCAAAGTATCTAATAATAAGTCTGTTGTTCTTCCTAAAAATGGGCCTACAGGAGACGAAATTAACTCTGGAGCGACTACTAACAAATCACTTGATCCTGATGATAAACCGTTTAATTTGAAAGGATTTGAATCCTATATCAAATGAAGGTTGGCATGTGAAATGCTAGTTAGTAGTTGTTCAGGTTTAGTATTAGGCTTCTAAGCGAAGGGCATCGCACGCTTCTAATTTACTGCAAAGGGCATTGCGGAAGAGAGAAATCTCTTAACTCGTAATTAACCTTTTGCAGTATTTTAGTTTTTATGCCTAATTTTATTGATCTCCCAAGGGCAGCACGCCTTTGGACAGAAGTCGAAAAAGACCTCTATAATCAGTTGCCAATCTTCTTGGCCAAGCGTCAAGTTGAGTATATCAAGGAGTGGGATTTGTGGACTAAGCTCCTCAAGCCACAAAAATGGACTGCTAACATGGGTAACACCATGCGCGGTGTTAACAAGGTTCCGGCTCCTATTCTTCGTGGACAAGTAATACCTAATGCTATTACTGTTCTTCCGAAGAAGGATGTTATCGAAGTTCGGGAAACGCGCGAAGATGTTCAGTTGTATCGTCAAGATTTCGACTCGAACGTGTTTCAGTTTTTGCCTAGCTTTCAGGACTTCCTTACTGACCATGTCGATGCTCACATCGAAGCAATTAGTAATAAGATTACTACGTTTAAGGATTTGTTCTATCGGACGGCAATCTTTCATGGTGCTCCTTTCATCTGGGTTTGTTCTCCTAATGACGGTAACGTAGAACTTCGTTCTGCTCCTTATTGGGGTTCTCCGGCTATTACCGAAGCCAAGACCCAGTCTTATCTCCAAAGTATCATTGCTAAGGTTGGCGATACTCTTACCCTTGAGAATATCAAGAAGCTTGGCACTGTGATGTGGTCTGACCTTAACGTCAAGCCTTATTCTGGTGATGTTACTCCTGATGGAAGTAATGCTGCTGGTCTGAAACAGAAATACTGTCTTGTTACTTCTACGGAAGTTTGGGACAGTTTCACTGATACCGGTTCTTATCTCTTGGCCAATCGTAAGCTTGACCTTGATGTTGTGACTGGGCCGTTCACTGGTTCTCTGTTTGGTCGCTGGACTACGATGTTTGAGCGTTACGAAATGCGTATCGCTGCTGACGGAACTATTCCTTCACCAGAAACGGTAGAAGAAGCTACTAATGCTTACGACAAAGGTGATACTGTTCCCAATCCTGCTTATGTGAATGCTCCATTTGCCGTTGCGTTTGCAGTTGGTATGGATGCTTATAAAGCTATCACTGTTGGGCCGCCTCCATCTAAGTTTGCGGATGGTGGCTCTTCGATGACCATGCGTGATTTCAATGGAATGGATTGGAATGGAAAAGTTCTTCCTACTCGCAATGTTCTTGTTCCTTCTCTTAACCAGAGTGGAGCAGAAGTCTTGGACACTAACAAGCGTGGTGAGTATTTGCAGCTTGTTTCTGATGCTGTCATGGGTATTCTTCCTAACCGTCGTCGTAACATTATCCCGATTATCTATCGTCGTGAGCGTATTAGCACTACGTAATAGGTAAACAAACAACAAACATAAAGGAAAAATGAATATGAAAAAATTCTTCTTCTCTACGGTTGCAAGTCTTGCTCTTAGCATTCTTGCAATGACACAAGCAAAAGCGGCTGTGCAGGTCTTTACGATTACTGCTGCCGCCGCAGGTGCAGGTTGGAATTCCACTAACCTTATTCCATATGCAGCTACCATCAATTCTATTAAAATTGATTTGGGAGCTTCAGGTGGAGCAACTAACCTGAACTATGCAGTTACGGATTTTCCGTTTTTCTCTTCCATTGCAGCAGGTGCTGCTCTTGGATGGACGAATACGGTTTGGACGAACGCTGCTTATGTTCAGCTTACTCAGTATCTGACTAATCAAACACGCACTATTACTAATTTTGCGGGTCTTGGTCAAACTGTGTTTCCGGCAGGTAGTTCTCTTACTAACATTATTACTGTGAGTAATGTGTTGTGGAGTATTACTAATACTGTTGCAGCGAGCACGACTCCGTGGCGTCGAATCCTTTCGGGAACGCAAAGTTCTAATACGACTACTACGATTACTGGGCCGTTCTCTTCTTCGTTCGGTGTTGGGTTTACCAACAATGGTATCGGTAAGGACTTCACTGTAACTATTGATTACGACTCCTCGTTGTAATCATGTTGACAAGTTTTTGGGGGCGCATCTTGTGTCAAAAACTCCCCTTTCTCTTTTTTAACTTTCTCCTGATATGGCTACTAATTCTCCTCAAGCTGGTCTTCCTTCTAAGCCTTCTGCTTATCAATTGCTAGAACGCATTACTTCTCCTCAAACTTCAACGGGAGTTATGGGTCCCGCTTTGATTGTTGCCAATGGAGAATGCTTGTCTCGGCAAAATGGAACAATGTTTCGTGTTGTTCAGAATTGCGGAACTGTTCCTGTTAAGTTTCTTATAGATAATGCAAACGATTGTACTGCTGATAATTTTCATGGAGTGCTAAACGCTTGTGTATCTCAAGATGATGGAACAGGAGGTATCATTAACTTTAATTCTGTGACAGATAGGGTATCAATTCTTGGGGTCGGAGGCACTCCTCGTGTTTGCACCTTTATTGGAACAACTCCTAATTACCAGCAAGCTTAATTGTATGAAGAATCTTTTTGCTATTTGTCTTCTTTTGATTAGTTGTATTTCGAGTTTTGCTCAGGTTCAAGTTCGTCCGGTAGGAGGTGTTTCTAGTCTTGGACTAGCTCCGAATCCGGGCTTCTCGTTGGTAAATGGAATTGTTCCTTACGACTACAATTCGTCCAACGCCTACCTGAGCGTCACGCATCCAGACGTTATCTACATCCCCGGAGGATGGCAGGGCTTTCAATACTGGCTGGCCTACACGCCCTACCCGGACGCGGTGCGAGAAAACCCCTGTGTTGTGGTGAGTCAAGACGGCTTTAATTGGCGGGACTTTGGCAACAACCCAATTGCAACCTACGCGGAATGCCAATCGGCAGGCTACGGCTGGCAGGCGGACACCGACATCATCATCGCGTCCAACGGGACGATGCAGGTGTATTACATGAACTTCGACACCGCGCCTCAGTCGCAGGCTGGTGTGTGTCGAAAAGTCAGCAGCAATGGAAGAACGTGGGGAGCGCGAGAGGAAGTGTTGACTCACACCAGCGCAACAGTTGGGGATTTCGCGTATATCTCCCCGTCCATTGTGGTGGAAACGAATGGCAATCTGACGATGTTCTATTGCAGGCAGACATCGGCCACAATGGGGCCACTGTCGCGAATTGCCTACAAGACGAGCACAGACCACGGCGCTACTTGGGGCAGTGAAACTATCTGCAACTACTCTACGAACCGAGCCGGGTTTCCTAATCCTTGGCACATCAATGTAAGTAAGGTGGACGACACGTATTATGCGATGGTGAAACACACGTCGCAGGCCAACGATTACCGGCAGGCGTGGGGATGGAGCACGAACAAGACAGATTGGGATTTCGTGATGACACCTGCGCTTTATCAAACCGGTGTCACAAA
>SXGR01012422.1_pt1 | contig 11542 bp, 10 predicted proteins | sample 3174711 | NCBI WGS metagenome assembly SXGR01 (sample SAMN11356860, study PRJNA531348) | freshwater metagenome | isolation source: freshwater sample F1-60 | place: China: Fuxian Lake, Yuxi | collected 2017-12-25
AGCCTACCCGCGCGCCGCTGCGCCAACCACGTCTCCAAATTCTGACGCACCACTTGATACGCCGCACTCCGTTCCGGCCGCCGGCGTACATACACCGCGGCCCGCTTCAACTTGCAATTACTGCTTGCGCTTGTCCCCGGGACACCAGCAGCGCTGCTCATAATCAAGGACCAATCTGAAATTCCAGCAGCCGGGCGCGATCCTCAGAAACCTCACCCGCCCCCGCTTCCACAGCAACGCGCACCTGCGTTGCGCTCGAGTACAGCATCCCGCCGGGCGGCGGCGAGGCGGTGGTGATGGACACCGACGCCTGCCAGTTCCCCAACGGCTGCGCCGTCAGACCGGACGGGCTCTGGCTCTACCTGGCCGTGTGGCTCAACGCCCCGCGCATCGTCCGCCTGCCGTTGGTCGGCGGCCGCAAGGCCGGCCCGGTCGACACGGTGGTGGCCCTGCCCCACACCGTGCCCGACGGCCTGGCCTTCACCGCCGCCGGCAACCTCGTGATCGCCTGTTACCGGCCTGACACGATCCTCGTGCTTCGGCCCGACGGCGCGCTGACGGTGCTGATGGACGACTACGAGGGCACCCTCCTGGGCGCGCCGACCAATGTGTGCTTCGGCGGGCCGGACCTGAGAGTGCTCTTCTGGGCCAACCTAGGCCGCTGGCACATCGGCCGGCACGCCCGCACCGGCCTGCGCGGCGCGCCCCTCAACTACCCGGCTCTGGTGTCAGGGCAATAGACATTCATGCGCCGACCCCATAGGGCCGGCGCATGAACCCACCCACCCCACGGCGGACCCCTATGCTCACTTCTCTCGCTCCTACTGATCCCAACGCAGCGCTTGTCTCGTACGAGTTTCTCCACAACCCCTACCCGCTCATGGCGTGGATGCAGGCTGAAGCGCCGGTCTTCTGGAGCGACAGCATCGGCGCGTGGATCGTCACGCGCTACGACGACGTGCAGGTGACGTTCAAGGTCACCCGCCAGTTCTCAAACGAGGGCGGCTGGGCAAGGCGGTGGACTACCTGCCGCCAGCCGAGCGCGCCCACTCTACCCGACTGCACTTGTACTCTGCTTTCGCATTTTCGTTCGCACTTTTCCAAGCGCATTTGGAGCCTGGCACTGGTCTTGCTCATCGGTGCAATTCTTGTACCGAATAAGCGCACGGTCACGGCCTGTTTGCGTATCGTTGGCTTGCAGGGTGAAAAACGCTTTCTAAAATATCACCGCGTGCTCAGTCGCGCCGTGTGGTCGAGTCTCGCCGTGAGCCAGACTTTACTCCTCTTGCTGGTCAGCACCTTTGCCGCGACGGGCACGCTCATCATCGGCGTGGATGACACCATCGAGCGCCGCTGGGGCTTGAAGATTCGTGCGCGTGGGATTTATCGCGATCCGGTGCGTTCCAGTCACAGTCATTTTGTCAAAGCCAGTGGCTTGCGCTGGTTATGCGCCATGCTGCTCGTGCCGATTCCGTGGGCACAGCGCGTGTAGGCGTGGCCGTTCCTGACGGTGCTGGCACCTTCCGCACGCTACTACGAAAACAGCGTGCGTGCCGCTAAGCCCTTGACCGATTGGGTCTGGCAAGCGGTGCTGCAAGTGCGCCGCTGGTTGCCCAACCGACGCCTATTGGTCGTCGCCGATAGCAGTTTTGCCGTTATTTCCCTGCTGGCGCGGGTGCAACGTTTGAAAAATCCCATGACGCCGGTGGTGCGCTTTCGCTTGGATGCGGCACTCTATGAACCGGTACCGCCGCGCCGGCCCAAACAGAAAGGCGCACCGCGCAAGAAAGGCAAACGCTTGCCAACCCTAGAACAACGGCTCACAAGCAAAAAAACCAAGTGGCATCGGCTCACGATTCCAAATTGGTATGGCGAAGGCAAGCGAGTCATTGAAATGTGCTCGGACATCGCCGTCTGGTATCACAGTGGGCAGCCGACCGTTTTACTGCGCTGGGTGTTGCTTCGGGATCCCAAAGGCAAGTTCAAGTCGCAAGTGCTACGGTGCACCGATCCGGGTGTTAACCCGGAACAAATTGTGCAATGGCTCATTCTGCGCTAGCAATTGGAAGTGACGTTGGAAGAAGTGCGTGCCCACTTGGGTGTGGAAACCCAACGCCAACGGTCGGACAACGCGATTGCGCGCACGACGCCCGCCTTGTTGGGGTTGTTTTCCCTGGTCACATTGCTCGCCCAGCACAGCCTACAACGCGGCAAGTAACCGGTGCGCCAAGCGGCTTGGTACACCAAGTCTGCGCCAATCTTTTCGGATGCCTTAGCGCTGATACGTCAGACCTTATGGCAACATTTGCTTTTTTCAATGTGCAAGCGCACAAACGACGTACAAAAAATATCGGAACGCCAAATTGAACAACTGACTTTAGCCCTGTCTTACACTCATGGCTGACTCGGATTGGATAAAGTCCAGCTAAGTGAGCGTCTTAACACTGGCAGGAATGTGAAAAGTCGGGCAAACTTGCGGAATGATCAAACCTCGGCAAGCGTACCCGACCAATCTGAATGATACGCAATGGCAGCTGATTGAGCAACTTCTGCCCGCGCCACCGGCCGCCCGCGCGAACATTCGTATCGGGAACTCCTGAACGCCATCTTTTACATTGTCTGCAGTGGCTGTGCCTGGCGCCTCTTGCCGCACGAGTTTCCTCTCTGGAAAATCGTCTACACCTACTTTGGCCGCTGGCGCAAAGATGGCACCCGAGAACGCGTGCATACCGTGTTGCGCGAAGCCGTGCGTCTGAAAAAAGGTCATGCCAAGCAACCCAGCGCGGCGATTCTGGACAGTCAGTCGGTCAAGACGGTCGACGGTGGGACCGACCGGGGCTACGATGCCGATAGAAAAGTCACCGGCCGTAAGCGTCATTTGATTGTAGATACCCTGGGCTTGGCCTCGCTGGTCGTCGTGACCGCCGCCAGTGTCCAAGACCGCGAGGGGGGGCAAGACTTGCTGCACCTGTTGTTCTTGCGCATCAAAAAGTCCAAGTTCTCGCGCGGGTACCGCTTGAAACTGATTTGGGCCGATGGCGGGTATCGCGGCGAATTGATTGGTTGGATCAGGCAACATTTTGGATGGACTCTCGAAATCGTGGAACGTCCGCCTGAGCAAGTTGGGTTTCACGTGTTGCCGAAGCGCTGGATTGTCGAACCCACCTTTGCGTGGTTGAATCGCCATCGTCGCCTGAGCAAAAATCATAAACAGCTCCCGGAAACGAGTGAGGCGTTCATCTATGCAGCGATGATTCGTCTGATGCTCAAGCAATTGGCTCGCGCATGACTTTTAAGACGCTCACTAATGCCTTAGGATAGTCTAGGGCCTCTAAACCATCGGAACTGTGGATTCATTTTCGAGGAAAGCAGGGCACTGTTGCATAGATCCCTGGTCGTTATCCGTCGTACGCAAGATAGATGGTCTTGAGGCGCGTGAAAAATTCAATTGCTTCCTGTCCTTGTTCTTTGAATGTGTTTGAACTCGAATTTTTGAATCCGCCAAACGGGACCTGGACCATACCCCCAGTAGTAGGCCTGTTGATTTTTACGACGCCCGCTTCAATCCGGTTTGCAAACTTGATGGCGTCATGTAAATTGTTCGTCACAATTCCTGCGGACAGACCATAACTTATATTGTTCGCTTGCTCCAATCCCTCATCCAAATCTTTCACGCGCAATAGACTGATAATCGGTCCAAAAATTTCTTCTTGCGCAATTCGCATGTTTGGTGAAACATGATCAAAGACAGTCGGTTGCACAAAATAACCGCCCTCACGCGCCGACGCGCCGCCCGCAAGTAACTTTGCCCCCTCGCGTTGTCCAATCTCGATAAAGTTCAAATCGGTTTCGAGTTGGTCTTGGCTTATTGCAGGACCCATCCGGATTCCCGCTTCCAATCCGTTACCGAACGGAATCTGGCGCGCGGCATCTGCCAAAGCGTGCGCAAATTCACTCGCGATGCCTTCGGATACAAGTACGCGACTGGTCGCGGTACAGGCCTGCCCTGTCAAACCAAATCCGCCTTTTACCGCAATTTCTACTGCCAGTTGCAGATTTGCGTCGTCCATAACCAGCAACGGATTCTTGCCGCCCATTTCCAGTTGAACGCGGGTGAGGTTTTTGACCGTTTTAGGATAGAGGGCGATACCCACCTCATACGAGCCGGTAAAGCTTAGCCCACTGATCAACCGGTTGGTGACGATTTCTTCCCCTACCACGGAACCCGATCCGGTAACAAAGTTGATAACACCGCTAGGAATGCCTGCTTCGATCAAAGTTTCAACAAGCAAGAGTCCGCTTTGAGGAGTCAGAGTTGCGGGTTTAAAGACAACGGTGTTTCCATAGACCAGCGCTGGCGCAATCTTCCATGCCGGAATAGAGATGGGAAAATTCCACGGGGTAATGAGGCCAATAACGCCAAGTGGCTCGCGCCGGGTATAAAGCATCTCATCCGTACTATTACTCGGCAAAGTCTTACCCGCGATGCGCCAACCCTCCCCCGCGTAATATCGAAAAATATCGCGTGCCCGCATAACTTCGGCTTGCGATTCTGCTAACGTTTTGCCTTCTTCTTGCGTGATGACGCGCGCTATTTCTTGGGCGCGCGCTGCAATAATTTGCGCGGCTTTGTCAAGGATTGCCCCGCGCGATGGTCCCGGCGTGTTTCCCCAACCCGGCAGCGCCTCTCGCGCCGCCTCAATGGCTCGCTGGGTATCCTCTCGCGTGGAGAGCGGAAACGTAGCCAGCATCTGGCTTGTTTTTGCCGGATTGTATATCTGCCCCTCTGCGCCATTCGAGCTGTCTACCCAGTTTCCTTGAATCCAGTTACGGATTTTTTTCAAAGAGTCCATGTTAGTATAATTGATTGGCAGCCCATTGAGTCTATTTCATTGAACTCACCGTGAAGCTTGCTCACAATAGCTTGCAATATTTTTTGCGTCGTCACAATCCCCTGCGTCAGCTGCCATTTCTCCCAGTGTTGGGGCGAGTCAGCACGAGGACACACAGCAGAGAGAGAATCGCGGCTATTGCCGCAGCCGCGAAAGAACCGAGATAAGTGCCCGTAAAATCAAAGACAAGTCCAGCGGCCGCTGTACCCAACGCGCCCCCCAGGCTTCCGCCCATCACCACAATCCCCATGATAGTTCCGAATAGGCGGCTGCCGTACAAATTTGCCGTTTCCCGCGCAAAAATCACCATGGGCACGCCAAGGCTCACGCCAAAGAGGATCGAATACAAGTAAATCGGAATAACACTTCCGCTCTGTCCAGCGAGTACCAAACAGCCGATGCCCAATACAACACAGCTTGCCAGCAGTGCGAAAACTTTGCGGGTGCCAATAGCGTCGGCAAACCAACCAAAGCCAATGCGTCCGACGACCCCTACCACGCCAAAAACAGCAAGCGCGCTCGCTATGACTTCTGGTCCAAATCCTTGTCCGTCCAAATACGCCCCTTGATGTAACACCACCAATTGGGCCGCAGCTGAGATTGTGAAAGCGCCCACCAGAATGAGCCAAAGCTTTTGCTGGCGTAGGAGCTCGCGTACACGCGGCACAGATCTGGACGCGGTGTGGATCGTTGGTTCGAAGCGCGGAGGAGGAGGGAGGCGACGTTGCACCAGCAAGTGCAACGGGGCAAGCAGAAGTACGATCAGCGCTAGGATTTGGTAAGTGCTTCGCCATCCGACAAGCAAGAGGAGCTGCGCAATTATCGGTCCCAGCAACGCAATCCCCAGGCTCGCGCCCGAATCGGCCAAGCCCAACGCAGCACCTCGTTTTTGAGCAAACCATTCCTGGATTGCGGTGTAGTTTCCCAGACTACCAATCGCAATTGTCGATACTGAAACAAAGAGGAGCATGACCAAGGAAAACGCCAACAGGCTTTGGGTCAAGCTCAAAAGAAGCAGGCCCGCTGAAAGAAGAAGTGCGGCGGGCGGCATAACACGTCTGGGGCCATATTTGCGGATCACCGATCCAACCACTGGTGCCCACAAACCTCCGCCCAATACAAAAAAAGAGATGCCAAGCGACACCTCGGCACGTGACCACCCGGTATCCTTGGCAAGAGGAATTAGTACGAGACTGCCAGAAATCCAAATACTTGCTTCTACCGCGATAGAGAGAAAACCCGCCCCGACTACGGTCCAACCATGATAAATCCCTTGATATGCGGTCTCGGATTCATGATTCAAGGTTATATCTCGCTCGTTGGTACAGCTTTATAAAAACAATAGAGACCGCAATCAAAATCATCGCGAGCGCTTGCGCAACCGCGCTTGCTTTGCCTGAATCATACTGATCAATGGCAATATTACGGATCAAGATGGGCAGTGTCGTGGTAGCCCCGAGGGGACCTCCAAAGGCGAGGAGATAGATCAGGTCAAATTCCGTCGAGACCCAAATCGTGCGAATCAACATCGCTACAAACACCACAGGCCATAGCCAGGGCATGGTGACGTGCCAAAACTCTTGCAAAACATTTGCGCCATCAATTTTAGCGGCATCATACAATTCGAGAGGAATCACTTGCAGGCGCGCCAGGAAAACTACCATCATAAACGGAGTGTACTTCCAAATATTGATGGCAATGACAACCCATAACGCGCTTTCCGGCCGTCCGAGCCAAATGATCGGTTTACTCGACAACCCAAGGGTGACGACCAGATAATTGATGACCCCCAGTGCGTCATTCAACGCAAAACGCCAGGCGAGCGCCGCGATGACCGCAGGTATCACATAGGGGAAAAGCGCAATCCCTCTCACAACCGAACGACCGCGCAGCGTGGTGTGCAGGATCATCGTAGACAAAATCCCGAAAAAGGTGAGCCCAATAATATTCAAAGTAGTCCAGACGATGGTTCGTCCCAGGGCAGGAAAAAACTGATTGCCTGTGAACAGCCAAATATAGTTATCCAAACCGACAAAGCGAAACACGCGGGTTGCCGTATTGACCTGGAAAAAGCTGGAATAAATGGTTGTCACCATGGGGACGACAATCAATGCAACCAGCAGCACGGCCGCCGGAAGAACCAGCAGAATACCTAGTGTTCGATTGCTGACTTCGCCGGTCTTTATCTTTGCGAGCGAGCCCGTGCGTCCCAGTATGCTCATTTAAATGCGCCTCCTCCCCAACCTGCGACCAAATAGCGTTGCAAGAGAATAAAGATTCCAATCACCGGCAGCACCATGATTATCGCGCCGGCCATCATGACGCTCCAAAAAGTATCCTGCCCACTGCGGCCAACCAACTGCGCAATGCCTATGCTCAGGGTGGCCTGGTCGCTGGAGGGAATCAGCAGGGATGCAAAAAGATATTCACCCCACGCCGAATTAAACACAAAAAGCGCGGTAGCAATCATTCCTGGGATCGCCTGGGGAAGCACGACCATGTAGATGGCCTGAAAGCGCGTGGCGCCATCGACGCGCGCGGCATCTTCCAGCTCCAGCGGAAAGCCTGCGAAATAAGAGCGGAGGATCCAAATCGCAAAGGGCAGGAACAGAGCTGTGTAGACCGGAATCAAGCCGATGAGTTTCCCGCTGAGTTGAAAGAGCGAGATCACCCGGACGGCTGGAATGGCAATCAGGATGGGGGGAATCAAGTAACAGAAAATGGCCATCGCGGACAACCAGCGTCCCCCTGGAAAGTCGAGCCGTGCCAGAGCATAGGCCGCCGATGCCCCCATAAGTACAACCAGCAAGGTAGTGGGAATCGAAACGAGGATGCTGTTGATGACAAAGTCAGGAATTTCGGTAGAGCGAAAAATGTACCGATAGTTTTCAAGAGTCAGGGTCTGCGGAAAAAACGTAGGTGGTTTTTTCCAGATTTCCGGTTCTAATTTGACAGAGTTGAGTGCCATCCACAGCAGGGGAAGACCGCAGATGAGGGCGATCAACAAAAGCAGCGCATAACGAACAAAGTCTCCCAAGAGACGGTTCCATCGAGGGAGACTAGGAAACAGCCTGGCGCGCGGCACACGGGGCGAGACCGTGACCTGTGGTTTTTGCCACCCGGCAGGTCGCGCCGACACTCGATCGTGGTCTGGAAGCTCTGCCGGTTTTTCAGGCACCTGCTTCATTGAATCTCAGCGAGAATCTCAGCGAGAATCTCAGCGAACCTCAGCCCATGCATGCTCAGGTGGCGCTGCACAGCACGGGTGTGCATGCTGTGCAGCGAATGAGCGATTGCTAACTCCCAAGTGGTTTCCAGTTCGGGTGCTCTGCTTTCCAGGTTTCCGCAATCTGTTTGACTTCCATCACAGCTTGCTGCCAGGCTTCCTCGACTGGTTTGTTTTCAAGTAACACGCTGCCGGTCATCTTGCCCAGTGGGTTGCCCGCATGAAAGAGCGGACCTGCCCAGGGCATGAGGTTGATGGTGCGATCGAACTTGTTGTCTACAACCGAGCCCATAAAGACGGCCGGGTTCGACGCGTTCTCGACCAATTGAAGAAGGGTCCTGATCCAGTCACTGTGTTTTTTGCCATAGTCGTAATCTGCAGCCAAATATTCATCACGGACCGATTTGATTTGTGGCAGAACATGCCCCGGGACCGTCTTGGCAAATTCTACGCCGCGCCACCCGGTCATCAAGTATTTGAGGAACTGTTTAGCTTCCTCCGGATACTGGGTCTTGGAGTGAATAAAATACCAAGATGGGTAGCCGGTGAACACATTGTTGCAAAGTGCGGAGGACTTGGGTCCCATGGAAAAGCCTGTGACACCGGTCTTGTCCGCAAGCTCGGGGGCGCGACTCTCGATCGCAATGCCCATGCGCCCCGCATAAACTCCAAATGCCACCTGTCCCGCGACGTAGGCGTTGATCATGTCCCCAAAACTGCCGGCGGCTTTGAGTCCATCCGGGGCGTACTTCATTAATTCAAGGTAGCGCTTGGTCGCTTCGAGCGACTCGGGCTTGTCAAAGGTAAGATTCCCCTTCTTATCAAAGTAATCCAGCCCGCTTTGATGGTACGTCGGGGTGAGGAAGGTCTGCATCACATCGGCACCGTCACTCGAAGGAATGCCGATTCCAAACATCCCATCTTTGGTGAGCGCCTGCGAGGCAGCCAATAGCTCCTCGTAATTCTGCGGCACGGCTAGCCCGGCCTTGTCCAGCAAATCTTTGCGATACCACATTGCATAGACGTTCATTTGATACGGCATGGCATAGTCGGCGCCGTTAATGATCAGACGCGAGCCGGGCAGGAATTGATCTTCACCGATCTCTTTTATTACATCGGTAATGGGAAGCATATGCCCCTGCTCAATCCACTCGGGGACGGGCGCAATGGGGGTGACAAAAATGCCCATATCCCCACCGGTCTGAAACGCCGAGGTGGCGCGGAGAACCTTCATATCTTCGTTAATGATGACGAGGTCAATGTCAATGTCCGAATGCTCTTTGCGATACTCGTCAATTGCTTTGCGATAGAATTCTACAGTGGCAGGCGCGGTTTCGTCGCTGATAAACCGCAAGACTTTGATGCCCTGAACGGCGGGCATGGCGACGGTGGGGTTCGCGGCGGGGGCAGCGGGCTGCGCCGGCGCGCAGGCGGCCAGAATCGAACTGCCACTAACTGCACCCGCCAGCTTCAGGAAATCGCGTCGAGTCGGTTTCTTTCTGTTTTCCATTTCAAACCTCCATATTGTTGCATTTGCGGCACAAAGTGCCCTAAAGGCTCACACAGCTCCGAAAATGAGTTACAGGTTGGTTAGCAATGTGAATGTGGGTAACAGTGCTAGTAGTGTATCATCCGAAATACCAGTTGTCAAGTGCAACTGATACGAAATTCAAGCCCACAAGCACTCGCAGAGTATCACCGCTAGACCCGCTCTTTTCAAGAACCAATGTGCGCTAACCTTCACCCCACCATTACTTAATGGTCAATGGTCACTTTTGTTGGATATTCCAAGACAATGAGCCATGTAGCACACGCAAGTTGCATAGTGTCTTCTATCCGGCACTGAAGCCCTAAACATTCAGTGCGCTCTGCCAGCAGCCACACCACGCCACGCCTCCCTATGCTCCGCCGCGCGTGCCATTCCTACAGCGCAGGATTACCAACCCAATGTCTGGACAAACTCAAGTCAGAGTTCCAGCCGATAGAATTCATTCGCATTATCAAAAACGGCGCGCTGGATCGTCTTGTCGGATACCCCGCGCCGCTTGAGCTCTCGAATGGTTTTGGGGATTGCCAGCAAGTCGCAACTCATATACGCAACATAGTCCGAGTTCACCATCAACCGGTCGGCCCCATAGCGCTCCACCATATCGGCAAAGATCATGGGATTGGTGTGGCGCATACCTTGTCCAATCCCGATCCCCAGATTGGCATGCGTTTCGGCAAGGCAATACTCGATGATAGAGTCATCAACATGGTCAATCACGAGGCGCTTGTGATCCAGTCCGACACGATTGATGATCTCTAGATCCATTTCCAAAAAGTGGCGTTTGTAGTTGTCCGCGGGGAGGTTAGCTAGAGCCAGGTCGCCCATAAAGTCACGTGTCTTTTTCGGCGTGGGCGTATGCAGAATGAACGGTACGTCGAGTTCTTTGGCCAACCGCACCTGTGCTTCGAGCACGGTTTTTTGTTCGTCGACGGCCCAGCCCATCTCAAAGTACTGAATGGGATCAATCCCGGACTCGCCAATCGCAACAACGCACGGATTCTTCAAATAACCCGGCATCAGGGCGATGGCTTGTTCCCATTCGTTCACTCGGGTCATGAACGAAATGCCGACTGAAACATACACCTTGAAAAAGTGTTTCTTCTCTGCTTCAGGCGAAAGGCGAACTGGTTCCTCCCAATAACGCTTGACGTCTGCCAGGTCGGGCACCTGATCGTGAAGCTCGCGATGTACATGGGGATTGCCTGCCGAAATAACGATGGCGGCGACACCCGTAGCGCCGATCGTTTCCCACGCATCAAACGACAAACCGTGCGTGTGACAGTGCGAATCAATAAACGGGATTACTTGATTTGGGATCATTTTACGGACATGAAATTCAAGATAACAAGCACATGTAAATGGTAAGCGCTAAGCCCGAACTTGTCAAGTATCAATTTGCGCTAACCTCCACCCCGCCATTGCTAGTGGTCAACGATCACTTTTGTTGGATATTCCGAGAGGTACGCTCAGCGCAACATACGGAAATAGCCCGATTTCGACCGACCAGCATCGGCAGTCCTAAACATTCAGTGCGCTCTACAAGTGGCTGAACCACCCCTACTCACCCTGCGCCGCGTGTGCCATTCCTACAGCGCAGAATTGCCAACCCAACGTCTGATCAAACTCCAGTTCCGGGATCGACTCTGCATCCGCACCCTCACCCGCATCAGCCACCAACCTATCGAGCACGACTTCTGCTGTCAGGTTTGCCGTCTGGTCAAACTCAAGCTCGGGGATTACCTCTACTGCTTCTGGAGCAATCAGCTGCTGTGCATTCACCTCCACCGGTGGTGAGCGTGCTGGTGCGATTGCCGGTGCAGATGTCGGCTCGCCGACATGCGCCAGTATCTGTCGCACCGTCGCCGGCTCTGTGAT
>SXGR01474151.1_pt1 | contig 11541 bp, 8 predicted proteins | sample 3174711 | NCBI WGS metagenome assembly SXGR01 (sample SAMN11356860, study PRJNA531348) | freshwater metagenome | isolation source: freshwater sample F1-60 | place: China: Fuxian Lake, Yuxi | collected 2017-12-25
AATAGCTTCTTGCAAAGCCTGATCTGGTGAAAGTGTTGAGTGATAGCATGCGGCTAATAAGAGATTGCTGAAGGCAGAGGCCATTGTTGTGTCGTTGCTAAAGGCTTTTCGATAATATTCCATCGCTATTTCAATAGTGCCTAACTCTTTATGAACGTTGCCTAGATTATTAAGCGTGGGGGGCCAGTGAGGATCGACATCGAGTGCTCGCTCCAACAGTGCTTTGGCTTCCTGTAGTTTGCCTTGATTGTTTAATAAAGCCCCCAGGTTACTTAGCCCTAAATTATGTTGTGGATCAATTTCAATCGCTTTGCGATAAGTCGCCTCTGCTTCTAATAGTTGATCAGCGCAGGAAAAGTTGGTCGCCAGATTGCAATAAGCGTTTGCAAATCTCGGGTTAAGTTTAATCGCCTCGCAGTAGCTTAAAGTTGCAGCTTCATATTGTCTTAACTCGTTTAGCGTAATACCGAGATTATTGTGTGCGTCCGCCATTGTGGGATCAAGCAAAATGGCGCTACGAAAACAGCTTTCTGCTTCCGATATTTTTTCCTGCCGTAAGAGTGATACTCCGAGTTGATCGTGTGCTTCAGCAAGGTCATACTTTATTGAGATAGCCTTGCGGCATAGTTTTTCGGCCTCAGAATAGTTTTTTTGTTCATTCATCATTCTGCCAAGCGCGCTATAGGCGATTGCATCTTGATAATTTAACGCAATACACTTGCGGAAGTGTTGCTCTGCAGAGGGTGTTTTTCCAAGTTCTTTCAGTGCCATGGCGAGGTTGCGATGTGCTTCAGCGTCTTTGGGTTCTAGCTGAATGACTTTTTGCATGGGCGCAATGGCTTCTTCCATCCTGCCTTGCTCGGCAATCGCCACGCCTAAAATTTTCCAAATTAATGTGGCTTTTGGGTAGGCCTTGCTCAAGGGTGTTGCAATGGTTTCGGCAGCGGCATAGTTGCCGTTGTTGACAACCTGAATCAATGTATTCAACTCAGTTTGGCTAGGATTTTTTTTAAGCATTCCCATTTCCTGATTTATTCTAAGTTGTGATCACAAAAAATCGTTAGCGCGCTTTTACCAAATACTGGCCACTCAGCAGTGTTTCATCAACCACGTGGCCGATGCTATGTGATGGATAGGTTTCTGTTAGATATACGCGGCCGTTGCGCTTGACTAAACGTGTATCGAAACGTTGATACTCGCCGGTCACTGGCTGGTAGACCAATTGATACAAATCCAAGGTGTCGCCGCTGTGCATACCATTATTGGTTCCACTGTGGATAACAACTTGTTGCTGCCCCGGCGATGAATCCACCCGAGCCATATAGGGTTGGCAGTTAATGGCACCGGCCATGTCGTCACTGGCTCTTGCAACCAGATGCTGCACCTGCATGCCGTAATCGGTTTCCCAGAAGCGTGGTGATCCAAAGCCGATTTGGGTTTCGGGTGAGGTTTTCCATTTGCCAAACGTTCGATACTGGTTGCTAAAAATAACTTGCCCGGTAAAACCATCGCGCACTTCTAACCTAAAGCTAAAAACACGGCTGCGTTTATCAAGCGACGTATTGATGTGGAATAGGTTGTGTGCACCGCTGATGAAACGGGTGTAGTAACTTGGGTTTTCCATGGTGTCAGGGAAAGTCATCGTCATATCATCGACTTCGCCGCTGACAAAAAACTGCACACGATTTTGTTTGGCTAATGCTTGTGCTTGTGTTGCCGCATTGGCTTCACCGTAAATACTCGCGTTAGTAAAGGATTCGCGTAAGTAGGTGGGTGTAAGCATTGAGTGTCGGTTGCGCAGATTGGCGCCGATAAGCATTGGCAGGTGCTGTTCAACTTGTTGCAAGGCACCCAAACTGCTTGATATAGGAACTATGCGCGGGAAGCTTACGAACGCAACGGATTTTTTATAGCCGTTATTAAAAGGCTCGGGACAGAGAAATTGACCCGGTGTGTTTATAGGTGCGAACGCTCCCGTTGCGTAGGCAGTGGCAGCGCCGGATGTTTGAGTGAACGTACCAGGCGACGGAGCGAGCACAGTAGTGATGGTTTGGTTTGTTGTGGCCGGTGCCACTGGATTAGCAGAGCCAGGCGCAAGTGACGCGGCTGTTTCCATGGTAGGCATTGCGGTGTTGGCAGTCGCTGAAGAGGGAGCTGTCGTCGCAGGTTTTTGGGTGTTTGTTGTCGCGGTTGTTGAAGGTGCTTTTGCGATTCCGGTTCCAGGAACCTGGCTTAAATCTGACATTTTGCTAACTTCAGCCAGCAGAAATACCAAGTCATTTTCCATTTCAGCCAAACGGTCGATACTGGGTTTGCTATTAGCCCACTCTTCGACATATTGTTTGACCGTTTCGTCGTTCAGATCAATTTTTTCGCCGCTTTCGGTGACGATGGTTTTTTTAGAGTCAGATTGAAATACCCCGCAGCCGTTTATGCCGAGCATTGTTAGCAGCATCAGTGGTAACACCGGCAACAAATTGCCGCTGAAGCGACGAAAATTGCCTCGCGTGTTTTGTTTCAACATAATCCTGTTCCTCTAATTCGCGGTCTCCGCTCGTGCGCACGAAGTTCGCACTAATTTCCATGTGTATTTAGCAGATTCTGTGCCGCAAATGAGGGCTCATGATAATCGGCGAGCTGCGCAAAATTGGAATGAGTGTAGTCGGTCACTATGCAACTCACGCCTGCGTTTTTTAATTCATTACATTTTCTCGCGGCTTCTTGCTGGGTGCTAAAACCACCTAATTTCAGGCGGTAGTAATCGGTGTTACGGACATTGGTTTTTTGAAAATTCGGTTCCAAATTCGCGAGCAGTATTGAATTTTTATCCATCATCTCTTGCCATATTGTGGGCAATTTGCGCATGTCGGTAATAGAGGCAACTTGCAACGCAAAATGCGCATCACTCGCAGGTTCGGTTTCTTCTACTGCGTCTTCTTGCGCTGGTGTATAAGTATCGGCGACGGGTTCAGCTAATCTATTCATGGCGATTGGAGCAGTGACCAGTTCTGCATCAGCGGGAAGTGAAGCTGCGGTTGGTGCTGGTGCAACTACAGGCACTGGGTTTTGTGCGATTGCGGTTGGCTCTTCACTTTCCTCCAGACTTGAGGAGAGTTGTTCGAGTTGGCCGAGTAGGAGATTTAACTCACCCTCAATGGCCAGTAGGCGTGATAACCCCGGCTTTAGTGTTTTCCACTCCTCCAGTAATTGATCGTACTCTTGCTGTTTTGCTGCAAGTGTTTGTGCATTGGCTGGCGCGGTGGCATTTTTAGGTTGGGGATTGGATTGGCACCCGACCAAACACATCAGTGCAGACAAAACAGCAGCAGTTACAAGCGTGTGATTGGATAACTTATTCATGATGAATCGCTCGCGTTGATTAGTATTTGAAGTCATGGTATTGAACATCGCAATACACTTTGGTTTTCGCTAAGTTGGTACAGGCTTGCAGTGCTTTTTTCTCCGCATCCGTGCCTTTGGCTGGTAGACCGGGATAGTAAGCCAAGCCAAGGATATAGCCGCCTTTGTCGGGTTTTTTGATATAGAAAGGCGTTTGCGTAAATTGCCCGCCTAATTTGTTGCGTAAGATGTGGTAATAAAGTTTTAGTAGGGCGGGGCTGTCAAAGTGCCCCGCACTGGCGACATAACCTGACGCTTCATCAAGTGGGCGTAAAACAAAATCCACACCGGCGATGACGTCGCCATCAGGCGAGAAATTTAAATTTTGGTTGGCCGTTTTTAGGCCGCGTCTATCGATGTAATTCTCATCGACTTTGAGACTGTAGCTGCCGGGTTTTACGTTGGTAAATAAATAATAGCCGTCGTATTCCGAACGGGTTGATGCAACAACTTTTTCGTTTTTGTCGACCAAATGTAGCGTAATGTAAGGCGCCGGTTCGCTCTCGCCAGCAATTCCCTTGAGGTAGATCACACCATCCACTTCGCCTGCTTTTACGACTGGCAGTTCAACCGTCTCCACGTAACCCTTACGCGCTTTGATCGCGACACCGGGTCCGGATGTGATCATGAACGGCCCTTCAAGTGTGGACTCGTCTACGACTATGTCTGTTGTGGTGTTGTTGTAAAGGGAGCTTAATACCGCGACACCTGAGGCGTTTGTTTTTTCTTGACGGTAGGCTTGCACCGCTTTAACGGTAGCATTTTGAACGGGCGGTTCGTTCGCATCAAAAATGCCATTCATGTTCAGGTCTTCGAAGACCCTGGCGGACACGGCACCTGATTGGGCGATAGGTTGTGCCGAGGTAAATACGCTACGTTGCAGTGGTTCGTAACCCAAGCTGAAACGCAGCCCCAAGCCTGCAGACCAGGATCCATCTTCGGTGTAGCTGGCAATGGTGCTTAAGTAGAAAGCATCTTTGTTCCAGTTTACCCCAAGGTCGACGCGGTACTGATCTTGAGGTTTATAGTAGGTATAACGTAGCTCTGAATTAAAATTTTGGGTCCAGCTGTAATTGAAGATGCCCCCATAGGCAAGGGGCTCGCTCTCGGGCTTTAGTACATAGCTGTTAAATAAACGCGTGTGCAAGCGGCCAAAACTTTTGCGGTATTGGAGGCTACCGCTTAGCTGATCGTCCAATATTGACTGATCTGTGGGTGGGAGCAGCGGGTTGGCAATAACGTCTTTTTGTAAAGTCAAACTGTTTGAGAAATACCCAATACGGCTGCCGATGCCTATAGCGTTTTGAAAATATTCATCAGCTAATCCTTGCTCTTTGTTTTCTGTACGTTGCCAAGCATTTTGAAAACTGATGGGTATGGGACTGCCCATGAATAATTGCCCGGACATGGTCGCACTGGACGTATTGGTTGTGGTGATATCGCCAGTGATGGGTGTTTCGTTCTCAGCTTCAGCGTAGTCGAGTGTGTAGGAGGTATTCCAAAAGCGGGTGCGGAAGTTAAGATTCGATGATGTGAGGCTGTCTTGATTTTGCAACACTCTGGCACTGAGTAGCCCGGCTTGGCCCATGCTTGCGCTGGTACCAAGAGTGACAAAATGTTGCGTGTCCCCCAATTTGGGTTCAAAGATAGAAGTGCCCGCACTTACTGCCAGCCAATCTGTAACGCCATAATCCAACACTGAGCTCGCCATAGTGCCCTGATCGGTTGGGTCATCTTGTATTTGATCAACGTTAAAAACGGTTTTTCCGACTTCTACAAGAGAAAAGCGGTACATTCCCTGGCCCGCGAGCACCGTATTGCCGTCCACTATGTAAGATTCTGTTTTGGTTTCTCGTTGCCCCTGCGGTCCGTAAAAAATCAATTCAAAATCGTTGCTACCGTAGTCCAACTGGACATCATTAAATTCATAGCGGCCCTCGCTGGTGCCAAGGCGTTGATCAATCAGTACGCCATTGCGATAGAGCTCTACGTCCCAGCCGTTTTGGATTTCGCCGGTAATGTTGACCTTACGGTTATCCGCTAGCTGATTGACAGGGGTGTTCCCCAAGCTCAAACCGCGGGTCAGGTTTTGTGTCCTGCCTAGACCAGCATTAACTGGTGTCACATCGCCAAAAGCATATTCGGTCGCATGCAAGGGGCCTAACAAATCAGCGTTTTCTGATTGCCGTGACATAGTAAGACGTGCGCTTTTGAGAGAGTCGTCATTGTCGCCCGCTAAAAAAAGCTCGGTGTTGAGATAAGCGAGGTCGTGGCTGGCGAGTATTGAGTAATTGGCTGAGCTGTCTTTGTAGATTGTCGGTTGTGTTGTGCTTTGGTCCGTCGGGGACGCGGCAGAAACCTGTTCGATATGCTGCCCCCGCGTTTGCACATCAAACATCGGAGGGGAAAACGCCTTGTAGCTCGACTCTTTTAGCGGTAGTACTGATTTCGATGCGGCTGTGCTGGTAATGTTTTTATTGCCCGTGCGAGCAGAGCGTAGCTCAGCAGGAAACTTGGCTTGACTAGTGATTGCGAGGAGTAAGCTGCCCTCATCCAGGGTGTAGCCCAGATCAAACCAGCGCGCGATATCAGCCATTTCAATTTGTATGTCTTCTTCGACGGCGTAATCATCTGGCGCAACATGGTAGGTTTTTCCATTGGTATTGATTTCGAGTCTGCCATCGCTCAAGCGCTGCATCCTGAAGGTATTGTCCTCGCTAAGAAACCATCCTTCTGCGCTGGTATTGGCGATATCCACATCAATCGGAAATTCAACAATCTGAACGAAGTCGCTCAGCCCAAGTCGAAAGCCTTCTTCCGTTTTGATCGCAAAAAGGCTCGTGATAGGCACTCCGTTGGTTGAGGCTTCGAGTATGAGTTCTTCACCGGCCGAAAAACGGCTGCCACCGTCCGTCGATGGCGGTGCGTCAAAAAAATGAGTGTTGGTGGTGTCAGAATTATGACTCTGCGGGAGAGGAGCAGCGGCAATTTCTGCCGCTGCAGGCTGGGCGGCGAGCGCGGCTTGTCGCGCATCGTGCTCAGCGTATTTCTGTTTAATTTGTTTGAAAATGGCTTGTAAATTATTGTTGGCTTCGACGAGGCGAGGGTCAGCTGCCACTGCGTTGAGTGGAAAAAAAACCGATAAGAAACAGACTGTTATGGTGGTTTTGCGGTGCTGGATAACGGCTGTTTTGCCCGGTTTTTTTCCCATCGTGTCGTGCTCACTTGGATGCTTTTATCATGCTCCTTGTGATGTTGATGGTTTTATCGAAGAACACATTTCCGCGGAAATCTTTCGTGCCTTCGTAAACAATCCGGAGCTTTCCATCTGTCGGAGCAAAGCTTGTGCCAACCCAATTTAGTGACGCTTTCACCTTGTTGATCTCTGGCCAGAAGTTGAAATCTCCCGATTTTGCGATGAGCTGTTCACTGCCCCCGACAGGCGTCCAGTAGGCATCGAGATTTCCAATCACGGAATTGGTACCGCTGCGCGACAGGTTCAGGATCACATTGCCGGTTTTAGTTGCTGCGTTGTAAACGATAGCCGCATCCTCGAGGGCGACCTTGTAGACGATGGGACCTTGCTTAACTACCACGGGAATTGTAAAGGTAAGCAGAATGTCGACTTTCATTGAAGCCCCTGCCGACTCAGGCTCTGGTTTGTCCGGGAGTGTTGGCCCCATCGGCGGTAGAGCTTTAAAAACCAGATGGGAGCGATATTCGCCATTGGCCAACCCTTGGGGGCGACGTATTGCCATTTTTATGGTTTGTCGTTCGCCAGCTTTCAGTGTTACTTGCTTAGGGGAGTAGCGAAGCATAGAACTTGCTACTGGGAAATCACCAACAGTTGCTGCGGTAAGGTCGTCGTAACCGCCCTCAGTTTTTGCTTTTTTTTCCGACCATTCAATGCGGTAAGTGTTGGTGGTCTGTGAAATGTTTATCAAAGTCACGTCGGTCGTTCGATCGGTGGGACTGAAGGCCACACGAGTTGGATTAATCAATAAATTGGCAGACGTTTGCTGGGCTAAAACGCTTATGAGGATGCCCATGGCCATTTGTTTTATCGTGTTTTTTTGCATTTTATGAATCCCTTATGGTTGGGTGTATCGTCAGACAGTATGGATCAGTAAATAATGTTCAGATTCAAATAGATGAAATAGTCAGCACCGCTGTAGTAATTCTTGGTGCCTTCGCCAGATGTACTTAGCGTCCCTCCAATTTTAAACTGCGCGCTGCCGGCCGCGTTCAGGTTAACGGAGGCGGGCATATCGACGGACGTCATCGTAAACTGGGCGGTGTTTGGATAGGTCATTGCTGAATAGGCTGGTAAGTCAACAGACAAATTCGCAACGATGTAGGGTTGAAAGTTACTGAGAGTGTATACGCCCGGTGAGCCGGGACGAATAATGAAGATGTTGTTTGTACTCAGTGCGCCACCACTTCTTGTAATAGTAACTGTGCTTACACTGGTATTTCCGGTTATCGCAATTTCGCCAAAGCTCAGAGGGTTATCGATAGTAAATTCCGCGACCGATGGCATGGATAGGCATAGTAATAACAGAAGTTTTACGTGTTTGGCCACCTATCTTCCTCCCAAAAAAAACCTTCACATTGAGTTATCAATGTGAAGGTTAGTACGAACTGAGTGCTATGCAATCAGTAATTTACGGCTACAGTAAAATTGCCGTTGTAGGCGAGATCTTGATAAGTCGGTGTTGCTACCGCCGCAGCGTGCGTGATCAGGGTTGCGCCAACAGCAAACACGGCTCCACCAGCGGCATCGGTCGCCAACCCACCAGCGGAAGTGGGAACGTTACCGGGCGTACCTGATGTTTTGTAAGCGGTAAAGTCAACCAATTGAAATTGCGCAGTGCCTGGACCGGTTGCAGCAGTTAAATCAACCGCGACGGTGGGTAGAGTTAATGTCAAGTTGGTAAAGGGCGCAACGCCTGCCACGGTAAATACGGGGCGTGCTGGTGTGCCGCCAACTGCTTGCAGAACTGCTGTCCCGGCGCCAGTACATGCCGCAGTGAACATGGTTCCCCCCGAGGCGGCGGCAAAGGCGACAGCCGAGTTAGCTGACATCACCAAGCCCACACACTCTGCAGCTGTTGAATCGGCTGCCGCACGAACCTGACCGAAGTTCAGTGTTCCGGTAAAAGTAAAATTGATCGCATTGTTTACAGTTACAGTTGCTGGAACGCTTACCTGCTCTGCAAGCGCTAATTGCGAGCCCATCAACAGCATGGCAGCACTTAGGCCTGTAACGAGTTTTTGATTACGTTGTTTCATATGCGCACTTCCTATAGAAAAGTTAAGCTGTTTAGGTAACAAAACGCCTGGTACTAACATGTTTTGCTCAAGGCCTGTAAGGCTATCGACTGTCTTTTTCAAAGCTTTAATTTTTAACAAGTTATTCGAAGATTGGGTGTTTTTTGAGCGGTTTTGCCGTTTGGCTTTCCGTGTTTGCGCAAGTGCATCAACGCTCTGCACCCCGGGTAGCCGGCGCTAGCAATACAGCCCGTGGTTGAAACTATAGAACAGGTGAATTGCAATACAAGAAATCGCCCCGCCCGCGCGCTGAGTAGTAATACGTACCGTCAAATAGGATTAAATTTTTGTGTCTTGTCCGTAGATTGGTGATTCCATTGTTGCTATCTGTTCATCCTTTGCTATACCCAATTCAGGTAAAACGTTTTCGTTGATATTTACTGATGTTGAGTAAGGTTTTTATATAAGAGAGGCTATTGTGGATCTAAAACAATTAATCGATAACGCCCAGAAGTTGCCAAACATTCCCAAGGTGGTCCAAGAGTTAATCGAGAGTTTTGGCGATGAAAACATTAACAATGATGCTATTGCGAAAAAGATCAGTGCCGATCAGGTACTGACAGCAAAGCTGCTGCGAGCGGCCAATTCGGCTCACTATGGCGGTAACCGCAAAGTGGGTTCGGTGAACGATGCGGTGTTTATTCTCGGGTTCAATGCGGTACGTACTCTGGTACTGGCATCGGGTATGACTGGTGCATTTAAAGCACCGGAAGGGTTCGATCTGCCGGCTTTTTGGCACAACAGTTTCGCAGTGGCGAGTACCTGTAAATGGTTGGCCAAGTTTTCCAAAGACGACGCCGAGACAGCCTTTACCTGCGGCATGATTCACAACATTGGTGAGCTATTGATTCATATAATCCTGCCGGACGAGTCGCTGGAGATCCAAAAAATCGTGGATCGTGGTGGGCGTAATTCGGATATTGAAAAAAATGTGCTGGGCTTTAACTACCCCGAAGCTGGCGCAGAGTTGGCCAACCGCTGGAAATTTCCAGATGCGATTGTCGAAAGTATTCGCCATCAATTAGAACCGCTGAATGCGCCGGAGTTTTCACGCTATGCAGCCTTAATCAATCTTGCCGATTACATCGTTCACGAAAATGAGAGGGATGGCGGCGTGACACTGGTTGAGCATTTCCCCAATGATCTGGCCACTAAGCTGGGAATTAATTTAGTGAAGTTGATGGAGCGCATCGACGAAACGAAAGATCTGCTCGGCGGTTTTGACGAGCTACTTCATTAGTGCTCAGGAACAGGATTGAAAGGTAGAAAGAAGCCCGTGCCGAGCGCGGGCTTTTTTTTGCCAATTAGTCGCACGCCTGCAATGCTTCGGCAAAACAGGTATCAATCTCGTGTGGTGTTGTTTTACGTTTAATCGCTTCAAAAAAAACAGAAGCTTGGGGGTATTGGCGGCTTAAATACATCAACCACTGCTTAACGCGGTTACCACAATTGCGTTCACAATAAAGCGGTGTGGTGAGTTTGTAGTAGTCGTAAAGCATGTTGCAGATTTGGCTCCAGGTAAGCGGCGTGTAATCTTCACCTTTTATATGGGCTTTGATCTGGCGAGCGAGGTCCGGGCAGGCGAGTAGGCCGCGCCCGAGCATCACATCAACGCCGTTGGATTGTTCGCGACAGCGCAAATAATCAGCCACCGACCAGATCTCACCATTGGCGACAACGGGAATTTTAAGTTCTGCGCGAATATCTGCGATGTAACTCCAATAGGCAGGCGGTTTGTAGCCATCGGCTTTGGAGCGGGCGTGAACGGTTAGCTCATCGGCACCAGCGGCTTCTACTGCGCGGGCGTTGTCCAGATAGCTGCTGCGATCTTCATAACCCAAGCGGATTTTGGCAGTGACGGGAATGTCGCGCGGCACAGCATCACGCACGGCTTTAATAATGGAATAGACTCGATCCGGTGTGCGCAACAAACAGGCGCCGCCCTCGTGGGAGTTAACGGTTTTAGCGGGGCAGCCAAAATTCAGATCAATTGCCTTGGCGCCATAGCGAACAAGTTCTAACGCATTGAGCGCCATAGGTTCAGGTTTGCTGCCAAGTAATTGCACACGTACCGGTGTTCCGTTCGGGGTTTTACAGTCGCTTTCCAGCTCTTGCGCGTACTTATAAAAGACTTTGTAGGGCAACTTCTGGTCGGTAACGCGGATAAACTCGGTCACACAGCCGTCCAATCCACCAATACGCGATAGTATGTCGCGTACATGATGCTCAACAACGCCCTCCATCGGGGCCAACATAATGCGCATAGACTTGCTCTGGTTCGTTCAAAGGCCGGCATTTTAGCCGGTTTTGGTTGATAATTTGTCCAACCCTGCGTAGATTGCGCGGCCTTTTGCGGGTAAAACCCATCTTTTTTACTGAATATCGAGGTTCTTAATGACTCAGCCTGTTTTTCACGACCTGATTAACGATAGCCAATTGCGCAAAGCGATTGATGTCTTGGGTTACGAACAGCCCACACCGGTTCAGCTCAAAGCGATTCCGGCGGCAGTGGCAGGCAAGAATCTGATTGTCAGTTCCAAAACCGGCAGCGGCAAAACAGCCGCATTTTTGTTGCCGGCGATTCAGGCGATTTTGGCCAAGCCGCCGGTAAACCCGAGTTCAACCCGCATCCTCATCCTTACTCCTACTCGTGAACTCGCTCGTCAAATCGTGAAAAACGCGGAACAACTGCTCAAGTTCACTGGCTTGAAAGTGGGAATGGTCTGCGGTGGCGAAGAACTCAAATATCAAAAAGCGATGCTGCGTCAAAATCCGGAAATCGTCGTGGGTACGCCCGGGCGATTGGGCGAG
>SXGR01183443.1_pt1 | contig 11540 bp, 7 predicted proteins | sample 3174711 | NCBI WGS metagenome assembly SXGR01 (sample SAMN11356860, study PRJNA531348) | freshwater metagenome | isolation source: freshwater sample F1-60 | place: China: Fuxian Lake, Yuxi | collected 2017-12-25
AGCCCTAGCAGAAAAAATTGCTGAACAACAGTCAATCCAGCCGTCGTCACAAACCCCAGAACAACGGCGTTCAGCGTTAGAAGATATTGCCGAACAAGCGGCGGCTCTCCATCGTGAGGTTGAAGCATTACGTCGACCAGAGCCATTATTTGCCGCAGAACCAGATATTCAGCGTGCGCTGCAAGAACATTTAGCGGCCTTAGAACAAGCGGCAAAAGACGGCAAGTCGTTCCAACCACAAGCACAACAATTACAAAAAGATTTAGATATGTTGCGCTTGCGCGCCGAGCATAAGGCGCTCGTGGAACATTTAGGTGAGCTTGCCGAGGCACAACGAATAACCGCGAACGAATTAGCGGAACTCAAGCAGAACGGTATTAAAAACGATGCCGATCGTGCGCGTTTGCGCGAAGCGAGTCGTAAACAACAAGCCATGGAACAAGCCTTACGTGAATGGCAACTCGCTGCGAAACAGGTGCAGGAACAATTACAAACCACGCATCCGAAAGAAGCCAGTGCTCTGGGTGATTTAGTGCAAGATATTCAACAAGGGCAAATTGAATCCCTAGTCGGACAAGCGAGTCGTAGTGCTCGTGCTGGTCGTGTTGATGATGCACAACGTGACGCTGAAGAGGCAGCCAAGAAATTAGAACGGTTTGCTAAAAACAGTTGGAAAAGCGGCGAATGTAAAGGTCCTGGTTGGTGTTCTGGCGATAGTTATGGTAAATGCCTATCTCAATTAGCCGGTTTAGCTAAACGAGGCTACAACCCTGGAGAATCAGTTGGTGCATCTGGTGGTGGAGCGACTGGCGCATCCGGTGGCGGAATGATGGTAAAGCGTGGTGGACATTCGTCGCCTAAAGCCCAGCAACTGCAATTATATGGCCCAGAAACATTAAAGGCACTGGCAGGTGCAACGAGTGGTAATCAACAACAGGGTAATACCAGTGATCCCGCAGCTGCGAACCTCGACGCTGCTAGTCATCGTGCCACCGCCTATGCGACCGACGTCCGACCAACCACGGCTGGTGTGGGTGCGTCATTTAGCCCAGCAGAAGAAAAATTAATTGAAGACTATTTCCGCTTATTGGATGAAGAGGCGGACAAGAAAAAATAGTCGGTGGCGCAAATTGAACATGTTGACCACGGTTTATTTGGATAGGTATTCGATGAGCGCGAGGTCATGGTATCAGCAGTCAAAGCGAAGAAGTAGCCGGTTAGAGTGCTGATTTCTTGCCGTGTGCACATGTTTTCACACTCGCAATTGCTCACCGGTTTGTGAGTAGTATGGTGGTGCCATGCGCTCTTGCTTCATACTGATACTGATGTCGTTTTCAGCGTGGTTGGTTGCCGCTGACACGGTACCTTCGCGCCAAGTGCAGGTTGGCAATGTGGTGTACGCGGGGACAAAAACCTCGAAATGTTTTAGCGATTCTTTTTTGTCCAGCGTGCAAAAAGAGAGTGGCATTAATTTAGTGACCAAGTTTCACAGCGTAAAATCAAGTAGCGCGGGCGATTTATCGCAAGTGGCTTTTGCTATCATGACGGGCGAAGGCGCATTCACGATGACGGATGATGAACGTCGTTTTATGAAATCATGGATGGAAAACGGTGGTTTTTTGCTGGCCTCGGCAGGCTGCTCGTCAAAAGAATGGGCGGCGAGTTTACGAAAAGAAATGACCACCATGTTTGGTCCAACGGCGATGACGAAAGTGGCATCGGATCATCCGCTTTTTAAAACTTTGTTTGATGTGCGAAAAGCAACATTGAAAAATGATGGAGAAGTCCGTTTTGAAGGCGTTATAATCGACGGTCGTCTCGCCTGTTTATTTTCACCAGAAGGACTCAACGACACTCAGGCGGTCAAAGGATGTTGTTGTTGTGGCGGAAATGAAATTACCAATGCGCATCAAATTGTGGCGAATGCCTTAGTGTATGCGCTGGTTGAATAAGCAGAATAATCGCGGGTCGTTTTCTGGCGAATAGTCATTCTATTGCTTCAACTAAAAGTGAATCAATCTGAGGATGGTGCGAATCGGGATTGGTATTAGAAGAGGCGAAAATACAGGTTTGCTCCCCGAACCTCCGCGTTTTCCGCGGCTTCTGTAAGTCGAGCGTTTAGTTTTGAATGAGTCGGAATCGGTATAATATCAATTCCGGGTCATAATTGCCGTAATCAAAAGAAGATTAACATGGAGGACCGGAGCACCGGAGACGAAAAAGCACAGAAATGAGTGAAAGACTCAAAAAAAGCGCTTTCCAACTGGCTTCTCTTTCTCCTCCGGTGCTCCGGTCCTCCATGTTAATGGATTATTCCGGCTGAGATGACTCGAAATTGGTATAAAACGTAACAATAAAAAAAGCTAGGTCACTTTATGGTGACTTAGCGTTATTTTAAAAGACGCTCAGACTCCGCTATTTGGCGGTCTTTTCTGGTGTCTTCAAAATCTGTCCATCAACCAGTAGGCGCGTACGTAATAATTCATACGGCACATCTTGTACGGCGATGTTGCTGTCGATGGCCATGCACGCGGCGGTGGCAGCGCTTTGGCCGAGAATCATAAACACCGGTTCCATGCGAATGCTTCCGTAGGCAATGTGACTTGCGCTAACAGCGACGGGAACTAATAAATTATCAGACTGGCCTTTTTTGGGAACTAATGAGCCATATGCAATTTCATACGGTCCTTTAGTGGAAACACCAATGTCACCTTCATTTTGCACGTAACCTTCGGGCGTAATGTAGCGTTGTGTGTTATGCGAATCGATGGCGTAGGATCCCATCCCAACGGATTCAGGGGTGGGACGTTTTTTTGTTAGTTCATTTTCCGTCATCACGTAATGACCCACCATGCGACGAGCTTCACGGATGTAGAGCTGTGGCGACCAATTTCCATTATCCTGATATTCGTCTTTCGGAAGACCCCATTGCTGCATTTTTGTTTGGGTTTCTTTGGGCACGCGTGGATCGGTACAAATGAAATAGAGCCAGCCTTTTTGATACGTTTCATGTTCTTTAATGATGGCGCGACGGCGTTCGTAACTGGCATCGGGATAATCATAATTATAGCCGATATTGTCGGTGCTGAATGGGCCGTGGTTATTGGTGTCGGTTTTGCGGTTTGGTAGGGGATCAAATTTGCCAAACGTTTGCGTCCAACCGGCTGCGTAAATGCGCGCTAATAATTCATATTGAGCCGGATCATAGCCATCTGGTTTAGTGAATAGAATGCGATTTTCTGGCACGTCGGTTAAGCACATGCGAAAACAATAGGCCTGAACTTTCTTGTCGCCCGCGCCTTTTTCTCCTGGGTGTTCGGGATTAATACGAGGTAATAGCCCACTGGTTGGATCATTGGGCACGAGGTACGGACTAATACGTTCTTTTAGGATGCCGAAATGATGTTGATGATGCAGAACTCCGACTTGCACCCCATTGAGTGTTTCGTTGTAGACCGAATTGGCTTCGCGTCCCACATGGTATTCAACTCCAGCCGCTGCCATTAAGTCGCCTTCATAGGTGGCGTCGATGAACATTTTTCCGCTGTAGGACTTACCGCTGAGCATGGTGATGCTGGTAATGCGAGCGCCGTCTTTTTTGACCCCCGCACTGCGATCTAGCCATTCATCGCGCTCGACCGGAATTTGATATTCAGCGACATAGCCATCGAATATTTTTTCGGCGGCGTGTGGTTCGAATATCCACATGGTGCGTTGCTCGCCATCAATGGCGGCAGTTCCCTGTCCTTTATTACCGTACTCGCTCTTTTTTTGCCACGTCCACGCGGCGTCGCTATTATAGTGCATCCATACGCGATGATAAAAATCACGCGATAATCCGCCGATGACGGATTTATCGCCGGTGTCAGTCCAGCCTAGGCCACCACTCGATAAACCGCCTAAATGTTTATCTGGTCCAACGACGACCACGGACTTGCCCATTTTCTTTGCCTGCACGGCGGCAACGACGCCAGCGGCAGTGCCACCATAGACCACGACGTCGTAATCAGCGGCGCTTATGAATTGCGGAGCGAACGCCAAGAGTGGTACCAAGACTCGGTAACCAGCATGCGGGCGGGGTGAGAAAGCCTGACGTGTCATGAATAGGTCTCCTGCGGAATTAAATGGCAGGATACCTTAGGAGTGCCGCTTTGCGTGGCGCTGACGGCTATTCTTGTGGTGGATTCTGCTGTCTGTATTGGCGCGGGGTGATGTGGAATTGCGCGCGAAAACGACGATGAAAAGTGGATACATCACCAAAACCGCTATTGAGTGCAATGGTGCCGATAGCCAAATCACTGTGTTTAAGTAAGGCAGCGGCGCGTTCTAAGCGATGTTGATTCACCAACTCTAAAAAAGTGATGCCGAACTCTTCGCGCACGACGTGTCCGGTGCGATCAACGCTTAGCCCCAAACGTTTTGCCAAAAAGGTCAACGTTACGCCCTTGGGCGCTTGATGTGAAATAATATGTAATATCTGCGAGCGACGGTCGCTCGTCGCGCTAACCTTGTCGGCTTCTGAGGTATCTAACCAACGTTCAAGTCGCGCCGCTAATTGCCGTAATGATTCCATCACTAATTCGGATTCATCGACCGACCACGTGGGCAGATTTGGTGTAGGGACTCCAGGCGTTTGCGCCTGCGATCGTTGCAGTGGCGTATGCTTATCGCTCAAGGTACGAGGACCGGCATTTAATATGGCTAAAACTTCACCGCGAAGGCGCACGGGCACCACCGCTTCAACTAACCCAGCATGACAACGTTGTAAAAAACCATGCGGATACATGGGTGCGGCGGCATGCAGTGCAACTAAATCGAAAGATAAGCAAGCACGTTCATGATCACGGGCTTTCGCCGCATGACATAACGGATGTCGATGAAATGATCGGTTCACTGCTAAGCGTTGTCGGATGCGACCGCTAAAATCATGGATGGTAATTAATACACCGTGCACGCGTTCAAAGGCAGCGATGGCGAGTTCAGGGATAGAGAGATCGTCGGGCACGCAGGAAGTGTGTCAAAAGAAGTGGGTGGTAAAAGGGTTAGTGCCGCGCTGCTATTTGAGCGAAAGCGTCACTTTCCAAACATTTTTCTGCTGTCTACGCGTGGAGTGAGATGTTTATCAATGGTGGCATCATCCATGGTACATGGTGCACCGGTGTTCGGAATAGAGCAACCGGCTGTCCATAAAATGCCATTGACCACGAGTTGTCGCATGCCGGTGAGTTTCCATGCACTATGCGCGTCGAGGCCGGTGAAGCTGAATGAACGGCCCCCTTGTGGGCGGTCATAGGTCCAAGCAACGATGGCGGCATCACCCCCGGTTGATTTTCCACTGTGTTCTTTGCTGGACCATACTAACGGAGTGATGCCTTTTTTATCGGGGACAAACACTATCGCGGTCAACCACCCGTCATTAATCATCCACGGCGTGACACCCTGGGTGATCGCATGAGTCGGAAATTCATTATGCTGACTGTCCCAATGTCCGCGACCAGAGACTTTAGGCGCATAAACGCCGCCAATCCAGGCTTTTGCGCGTTCGACATGCTCGGCGGTATAGTCGACGGCTTGGTGAATCTGCACTATGCCCGCACCGCGTGCGGCCAGGGCGTCCATGACGGCAATGCGTTCAGGTGTCGTGAGGTAGGCCTGTTTGCCGCCGCCATCGGTATAAAACACGACGCTATCGGCCGTGCTTAAAATCGTTGCATCGGTTGGCCAGCCCTCTGTGACAACCGTGGTGATTACGCCGGGAGTTTGTTGCAAGACCTCACGCAATAAAGTGACGCCGCCAGTATAATCATGATGACCAGTTTTATCGACGGGTTTTACTTCACCCGCAATTAAAACGATGGATTTATCAGCCGCATGCAGCCCGGCGACACTGGCGAGTAATAAACTGGCGCAGGAATGAATTAACCTCATGAGCATAATAATCCTTCTGATATAACGGCCAAGGCACCGCAGTTAATTTGCATTTGCGTACCCTAGCTGAGCAATTCAGGCACTACGTGCCCATACACATCAGTTAGGCGGAAATCGCGTCCATCATGGCGATACGTCAGTTTTTCGTGATCCATCCCTAGTTGGTGGAGTATGGTCGCGTGCAGATCATGCATGTGCACTTTATCAATGACCGCTTGATGGCCGAATTCATCGGTGGCACCATGTACATGTCCTGGTTTAAAACCGCCGCCAGCTAACCACATGCTAAATCCTTTGGAATTATGATCGCGTCCCGTGCCGTTCTTTTCGGCATATGGGGTGCGGCCAAATTCGCCACCCCACCACACGATGGTATCTTCTAATAAACCACGTTGTTTGAGATCGGTTAATAATCCAGCAACCGGACGATCTGTGGCGAGCGCATGATCCCCGTGTTTGGCTAAATTAGAATGTTGGTCCCAGGCCGGATTCGCGGTATTATCACCATAGGTGACTTGGATATAACGCACGCCCGATTCAGCTAAACGCCGGGCCATTAAACATTGACGCCCGAAATCATCGGTCTTTTTTTCGCCAATGCCGTAGAGCGCTTTGGTTGCATCTGATTCTTTGGTGAGATCTAACACATCGGGTGCGTTTTTCTGCATCCGCCAAGCCATATCGTAGCTATTAATAATGGCTTCGACGCGATCATCTTCTGGTCGTATTCGTAGCTGTTCGTTGCTCAGCATCCGCACTAAATCTAATTGTTCCTGTTGTTGTGCCGGATCTCGTAATTCATTGGTGATATTGCGAATGGTGGTTTCTTTTGCTGATGCCCCAGCGCGACCAATGGGCGTCCCTTGGAAGCGGGCGGGCAAAAATGCTGAACCATAATTACGTGGACCACCATTACCGGAGGAAGGACTGATAGACACAAAAGTGGGTAGATTTTCATTGGCGCTGCCTAAACCATAGGAAATCCATGAGCCCATTGATGGGCGCGTGTTAAAGGTGGAACCACTATGGAGAAATAAGGTGGCTGGACCGTGGGCAATTCCATCGGTGTGCATCGAATTAATGACGCAGAGATTATCGACGTGTTCGCCTATGGCGGGAAATAAATCTGAAGTCCAACGGCCACATTGACCACGTTGCTTGAATTCCCACAACGGTTTCATGATGCGTTGTTGCGATGCGCCATCTTTGCCACTGTTGGCGATGGTACGCGCATCACGGAAATCCATTTTTTTCCCATCGTCGGTTATTAATCGCGGTTTATAGTCAAAGCTGTCAACATGGCTCGGACCACCTTGCATAAAAATAAAGATAACACGCTTAGCGCGTGGATTAATAATGTTGCGTACCGGATCGGCAGCCATGGCGGTGCGATGGAGCAAACCATTGAGCGCCAAGGCGCCAAAACCGCAGGCAGCTTGTTGTAATGCTTGACGCCGAGTTAGTGGGAAATGCATGGGTTAATCCAAGTAACGATAATCGGGTGAGGCGAATAAAGCTTGAATGAGCATCGCCCAGCGTTCCGGCATCGGCACAGTGCTGGTGGTTATATGATGTAAGGCGATGTTTAATTCATTGGTGGTTGGATGCCGACCAATGATTCGACGATATAAATCATTTATTCGAGCAGCGTCATTATCGAATGTTTTACTGAGCTGGAGCGTGGCTGTCGTGCGGGCGCGTTCAATTACGAACGGATTATTCAATAGGTATAAAGCTTGAGGCGCGACCGTGCTAACGGAGCGAGCGCCGTTTACAGTATTAGAATCAGGCATGTCAAAGGCGGTAAATGCATCAGGTAACGCATTACGAAACAAGGGTACGTAGACACTACGTTCAAAGCGATGGTGAACATATCCGTAATCAGCTTTCAATGACGTTGGCCACGTCACTCCACCCGTGAAATGAGTTAATTCTCCACTGATACTCAACATCGCATCGCGTAACACTTCCGCCTCGACAGCGCGGCGGGAAAATCGACTCAGGAAACGGTTGTCAGGATCGCTGGCATACGGTGGTGGTACAGATTGTTGCTGAAAAGTCTGGGATAAAACCATGTTGCGAATGGCGGTTTTCATGGACCAGCCATTCGCGATAAAATGTTGAGCTAAATAATCGAGTAAGGCAGGGTTTGACGGTGGCTCTCCGGTGGTGCCAAAATTATCCGTCGTACGAACTAATCCCTGTCCGAAAACCCACGACCACAGGCGATTGACCATGACTCGGGCCGTTAATGGATGGTCCGTTGCCGTCATCCACTCGGCTAATTGTTGACGACCGCTTTGGTCTTTTGCCAGGTAAGGTGTCGATTTGAGGTTGACGATACGTAAAAAACCACGCGGTACGATTGCGCCGGTGGTGTGTACGCTGCCGCGAATGTGAATGGGAATGTCTTTGTAGGTGCCGGATTCTTCTAGGCTTAAAGCCAGTGGTTTGCCTGGCGTATTGGCGATAATGTCTTTGAGTTCCTGTTCCAAAGTGGCAACCAATTCACGTTGCTCATCTAGGATTTTTTGTTGTCCGGCATCCGCTAAGATAATTTTTTCTTTCTGATTGCCGATATCGAGCGGCAACCATTGTACGGCATCAACAATGACATGGCCATCAGTGTTATCATTGCTGATCATCACGTAGCCTTGGCTGCCGCGTTCGAAGCGGAAGGTGCCGAGTGAGACAAAATGGCCGTCAGGATTAGGGGTTATTCGTTGATCAACGAAAATAGTGTCTTCACCGTCAGCATGTAAAATGGTGACAGGTACATTTGATGAACGATTGATGTTGGCGGCGTAGGCAAGTCGTACCTCATAGGTACCAGGTTTAGGGAATTTAGGCGTAAACGTTAATGTTTTACTGCCTTTATCCATGTTTTCATCGTGCAAATAACCATCGCCGATATAACGCTTAGAATGTTGTGATGGTTTCCAACTACCGATGGCTTTGGCGTCATTGCTATCAATGACGATCCCTGGGAGATCACTGACAGCGACGATGGCCGGTCGTTCAAAAGACACACCTTTGGCATCATCTCGTAAACTAGCGACTAATTTTTTCGCTTGATTGACCCGGGCAAGTAAATCGGCGCGCCGTTTTGCATGTCCGTCGATGACGTGTTTTTGTGCTTCCTCAAGTGGTAAAGGTCGTTCTATCCAATTTGAGACGTTGGCATGATTCAGAGCTTTGGTACCGCGAAAAATACCAGCCAATGCGTAATAATCGGCGGTTGGAATGGGGTCAAACTTATGGTCGTGGCATCGCGCACAACTAACGGTTTGCCCAAGAAAGGCTTTGCTAAGTGTGTCGATTTGCTCATCAATAAAATCCATTTCTAATTGTTTTTTATCCTGCTCTTCAAGGTTGGTATTACCCATGACCAAAAAGGCAGTCGCAACTAATCGCTGTTGCCGTTCGATTATGGTGCCGCCAGGTATTAAATCACCGGCAATTTGGTGTGTGACAAAATGGTTGTAGGGCAGATCGCGATCAAACGCGTCAATAACCCAATCACGATAGCGCCAGGCTTCTTTGTAAATTAATCCACGCAGCGTTACCGATTCAGCGTAACGCGCGACATCTAACCAATGGCGGGAAAAACGTTCGGCAAAGGCACGTGATTGTAATAAGCTATCGACTTGTTTTTCATAGGCATCTGGCTGCGCGTCTTGTTCAAAGACGGTTAATTGTTCTGGGGTCGGTGGAAGTCCAGTTAATGTCAGGTATAAGCGCCGCAATAGTACCGTACGTGAGGCAGCCGGTGTCGGAGAAAGTTTTTCTTCATGGGCTAGTTGACGAATAAACGCATGTATGGGTATCTCATATTTACCGGTGCTTTGTGGAATAGCTGGTGAAGATAGCGGACGATAGGCCCAATGTTTACGCGCAGTTTCCCAATTAATCTCTTTAGAGACCGCTTGGTTGTTGGTGGTGGTACGTGGATCGGCTGCGCCAGTTCGAATCCAGGTTTCCAAAGCGGCGATGGCTTTGTCTGGCATGCGATTTTTAGGCGGCATCGCCAAGTCGTCATCGTGATAACGAATCGCCTTGACGAGGCGGCTGCCCTCGACATCGCCAGGCACTAAAGCCGGACCACTATCACCCCCGATTTCCCAACCTGCCTTCGAATCTAATCGCAGTCCGCCTTTGTGCTTCTTTTCCCCATGACATTCGTAGCAGTATTTATCTAGTGCTGGCCGCACATTTTGCTCAAAAAACGCGATTTTTTCCGCCGTGTCCGCACCACTAATCAGGAGGGCAGAAATCAGCCAAATCAGCGTGATTGAGCACGGACGAAGGAGGAAAACCATGTCGTCAGTATACCACCATAACGACGGCCGACGTGGTTCCCGTGGCTGAAAAGATGGGCGATTGTGCTATCCCTTGCTGGTACGGCACGGGGCACGTTTCCGGTGCGTGATAAAAGCCTCCCGTACCTCCTGCAATCAATGACCAGCTAGGCGGTATTGCCGGGGAGTTACTTTGAAGTGGGAGCGGAATTGCCGATGAAAGGTTGAGACATCTCCGAAACCACTGTTGAGAGCGATATCAGAAATTGCCATGGCGCTATGAGTCAGCAGCGAGGCCGCGCGTTCGAGGCGAAATTGTTTGACCAAGGTTAAATAAGAAAAACCAAATTCTTCACGCACGGCGTGGCTGGTGCGGTGTGGGCTGAGCGACAATTGCTTAGCCAGACCAGTTAATGATGCGCTTTGATGCGCCTGTTGCGTGACGTAATGTAAAATTTGCGTGCGTCGATCCATGGCGGAAGCAGTAGGATCAATGCCGACACTTTGTAACCAATTTTCCAACCGAGTACCGAGTTGGCGTAATAATTCCAGCAAGCGATAAGTCGTATCGGCTGTGCAAGTTGGTAACCTCGGCATTGGTAAATCCGGTGCTTGAGTACGCGATCGTTGCAGTGGAAAATCAGGATCGTCAAGTTGCAGTGGGCCAGCATATAAAATGGCCACGACTTTTTCACGTAAGCGAATGGGGACAATTAATTCAACCAAACCGGCATGGCAGCGTTGAATTAAACCATTCGGATGTAGTGGCGCAGCGGCATGCAGGCCGACAGCATCGAATTCTAAACAGGCGCGGTTATTATCACGGGCCTTTGCCACAAGGCAGATTGGATGGCGATGAGCGGCGCGATTAGTAGAGAGTCGGCGTTGAATGCGCCCGGAAAAATCATGTACGGTAATAAGCAGGCCATGCGTTTGCTCGAACGCTGTAATAGCGACTTCGGGCACTGATAAATGGTCGTGAGCGATGGTGGTCATAATGCGTGTTGTGATTGATACGACGAACTTAGGCTTTCGCTGTAATATAATCCCAGACTTTAGCCCCTGTTGCGATAAAGTTCGCCGCTCTACAACGGTATGATGTCTGACTATCATCCAGGACTCGCCCAGGTTCGCGTGCCGACCATGCTGCGCGTGCGACAACATTTTCCCACACCACAGGTCGAGGATGTGCCCAGTGCTGTGCGTGCGAATTTATCGCGACCTGCGATTCGCGCGACAGTGCGTCCAGGAATGAAAATTGCGGTTGCCGTTGGTAGCCGCGGCATCACGGGAATAGCGACGTTGGTGAAAACG
>SXGR01449705.1_pt1 | contig 11537 bp, 13 predicted proteins | sample 3174711 | NCBI WGS metagenome assembly SXGR01 (sample SAMN11356860, study PRJNA531348) | freshwater metagenome | isolation source: freshwater sample F1-60 | place: China: Fuxian Lake, Yuxi | collected 2017-12-25
CCTGATCCTCTCCAAGAAGCGCGCCCGCTTCGAGAAGGCGTGGAAGCGCATCGAGGCGGCGTCCACCGCCGGCGAGACCGTCGAGGGCACCGTCATCGAGGTGGTCAAGGGCGGCCTCATCCTCGACCTGGGCGTGCGCGGCTTCCTGCCCGCCTCGTTGGTTGACATCCGCCGCGTCCAGGATCTCGGCGAGTTCCTCGGCCAGAAGCTCGAGTGCAAGGTCATCGAGCTCAACCGCAGCCGCAACAACGTCGTGCTCTCCCGTCGCGCAGTGCTCGAGCACGAGCGCCGCGAGGTGCGCCAGCGCATCCTCGACGAGCTGGAGCCCGGCAAGGTGGTGGAGGGCGTCATCTCCAACATCGTCGACTTCGGCGCTTTCGTCGACCTCGACGGCATCGACGGCCTCATCCACATCTCGGAGCTGTCGTGGAGCCACGTGAACCACCCGTCCGAGGTGCTGAACGTCGGCGAGAAGGTCACCGTGAAGGTGCTCGACATCGACCGCGACCGCCAGCGCATCTCCCTGGGCCTCAAGCAGACCCAGGCGGATCCGTGGCAGAGCGTCATCGAGACCTACCAGATCAACGACATCGTCCCGGGCAAGGTCACCAAGGTGGTCACGTTCGGCGCCTTCGTCGAGATCCACGCGGGGGTCGAGGGGCTCGTGCACATCTCCGAGCTGGCCGAGCACCACGTCGAGAACCCGCGCGAGGTCGTGAACCAGGGCGACGAGCTCGAGGTGCGGATCATCGAGATCGACCCCGAGCGGCGGCGCCTGTCGCTGTCGCTGAAGCGGGTCACCCCCGCGCCTGAGGGTGACTACGCCGAGGTTGCCTCGGTGTCGTACGGCGAGCCCGCCGCAGTCGAGGCCGAGGCGGCCGTCGAGGCGGTCGAGGAGGCCATCGCGGAAGCCGTCGTCGAGGAGGCCGTCGCGGAGGTCGGCGAGGAGGCGGCCGAGGAGGCAGTGGCCGAGGCCGTCGAGGCGGCAGACGGCGAGCACGAGGCCTGACCGGACCACGCCCGAGCCGCCCTGCCTCGGCCTGACCGGGGGGATCGGCTCGGGCAAGTCCGAGGCGCTCCGCGCGTTCGCCGCGCGGGGCGCCGCGGTGCTGTCGTCAGACGACGTGGTGCACCGCCTCTATGCCGACCCCGAGGTGGTGTCGGCCGTCCGGGACCGCTTCGGGGACGACGTCCTCACGGATGATGGCTCGGTGGATCGCACGGCACTCGGCGATGCGGCGTTCGCCGGCGACGGCCTCGAGTTCCTCGAGGGCCTTCTCTACCCGCGCATAAGCGCGGCGCGGGAGGCGTGGGTGGCCGAGCAGCGCGCAGCCGACCCCCTGCCGCCGGTCCTCGTGTGCGAGGTCCCGCTGCTGTTCGAGGCCGGGCTGGTGGACCGGTTCGACGGCGTGCTCGTGGTGACGGCGCCCGATGACGTGCGCCGCAGGCGCGTGGAGGAGCGCGGGCAGGACTTCCACGAGCGCAGCGCGCGCCAGCTGCCTGAAGGGGAGAAGGTGGCACGCGCCGACATGGCCTACGTCAATGACGGCTCCGTCGACGATCTCGGCGCATGGGTGCAGTCGGTGATTGACCGCTACTCGGCTGCGAGATCCTGATGGCGCGTCGCAGGCGTCGCGGCCGGGGACGCCGGGTGCTCGTCTTCCTGCTCATCCTCGCCGCGCTGGTCGCGGTGGGGCTGTCGATCCACCAGTCGAAGCCGTCCTGGTACGCACGCTGGCTGCACCCGCTCGAGTACGACGCCGCCATCAATCGCGACGCCCGCCGGAACGGGCTGGACCCGGCGCTCGTGGCCTCCGTCATCTGGCGCGAGAGCGATTTCGACCCCAATGCGGAGTCGCCCAAGGGGGCCGTGGGGCTCATGCAGGTGCTGCCATCCACCGCTCGATTCATCGCGTCCCAGGGGGACCCCCCGCCAGGCAACGCACGCGACATCCGGGATCCCGAGGTGAACATCAGCTACGGGTCGTGGTACCTGCGGTATCTCATCGACATGCATGACGGCTCGGTGCCCGCCGCTCTCGCGGCGTACAACGCCGGCCCGGACAACATGCGGAAATGGCGGGCCTCCGCCGTCGCCAAGGGCACGGAGCTGCGCGTGCCCGAGGACATCCCCTTCGACGAGACGCGCAAGTACGTGACCGACGTGCTCGCCGCCTGGCCGATCTACCGCGAGGCGTACGGCGAACGCCTGGGTCCGGCGGCCTAGATCACCACGTTCCAGGGCACGGCGCGCCAGTCGGTGATGAGCCCCGCCTCGTAGTAAGGATCACGGAGCACGTACTCACCGACCTCCTCCGCCGAGCACGGCGCGAAGACGATCGCGGCGCCGGTGACCGGGTCGCCGAGCGCGCCCGCCATGAGCACGCGCCCCTCGTCCTTCAGGCGCTGCAGGTTCGCGAGATGCGCGTCCCGGTAAGGTGCGCGCCGCTCGAGGATGTCCTCGACGTACTCGTACATGAGGAGGAAATGGGTCTCGGACTGCATCGGGGCTCCCGGGTCGCTGGGCGACGCATCCTCCCACATGGCCCCGGGAGGCGGCATGGATTCCAGCGACGCGGATGACCTGACGCAGGGCGTCACCAGCGCCTCGCTGTGCGACGCCATGGCGCGCCGCCATCCGCACCGGTGCCATGCGGTGGGACTCGTGCCAGCCCGTGCCGGACAGGTGACGGCAGGCCCTGCGGCCACCATCCGCTTTGGCCCGTGCCGAGACGACATCCCCGATCACGACCTCGCCGCGGCCGCCGAGCGCGCCCTTGCCGAAGTGCCCGATGGCGCGGTGGTGGTGATCGCAGCCGCCGACGCGCCGGGTGAGGCCGTGGCCGGGGGCAAGAAGCTCGCCGCGCTCGAGGAGCTCGGGGCAGCGGGCATTATCGCGTGGGGATCGATCCGTGACCGTGCCGAGGCCGCCGGTTACCGCGCGGGCGTGTGGTCGCTGGGCGAGACGCCGCGCGCCAGCGGCGACCTGCTGCAGGTAATCGAGGTCGGGGGCATCGTGACCTTCGGAGGGGTGACAGTCACCCCGGGAGACTGGGTGTACGTCGACGAGGCCGGCCTCATCGCCGTGCCATGGGATGAGCGGCACGACATCGTGGCCGCTGCGCGTCAGATCGAAGCCGACGATGCCGAGGCCGTGCGACGCATCCGCGGGGACTGATGGCCCTCGGGCCCTGCCTCAGCCCGGCAGCGATCCCGTGGCCGCCCAGGCCTCCACGACCCTCCTGATGTAGGCGCCCGGTGGCGGGGCCGAGAGGTCGGCACCGGGCATGAGGCGCGAGGCCTCATCGAGGGAGATGTCCGGCCAGCCGAAGGGATCGTCGGGATCGGTCACCCGCACCAGCCGCTCCCCGGGCGGATCCGGCAGCCGCACGACCATCAGGGGGTCGACGATTCCGGCTGCCGCCATCACCCCGCCCGCTGCGGGCAGCGCATACCCGGGATAGGTGAGGAGCCCGGGGCCGTAGTAGGCGTCAGCGGGGTCCTCCACGAGCAGCGCCCAGTCGAGCTCGGCGAGGATCGCGGCCGGACCGGACGGGGTGTTCCACGCTCGCACGTGCACGAGGCCGTCGTCGCCGAGGCGGGTGGAGAAGGGAACGAGCGCGTTGATCACGGGCGCGGTGCTCACGGGGCGAAAAAGTAGTCGCCCTCACATTCACGCATCCGGGGTACCGGATGAGGCAGGCCGCAGCGGCCGCGAGGCGTAGTGTCGTGATACGGCAGCCACACAGGAGTCCACCGTGACCACCGTCTCCCGCCCACGCCCCTCGTGGCCCATCCCCGAGCCGAAGTGGCCCTTCCCGGCGCTTCCCGACGGCCTGGGCTTCCTCGCCGACATCGATCGCCAACTCCACGCGCCCGCCCTTGCGGACGTCAGCAGGCGCATCGTCGAGAGCGGCCTGTGGCGCGACTACGTGGCCGTGTGCGAGGAGTACCGCGACTACCGCCTGGTGTTCGAGAACGACTACGTCGACATCTGGGTGCTCTCGTGGCTGCCGGGTCAGGAGACCGGGTTCCACGACCATGACATCTCCGAGGTCGGCATCTGCGTGGCGGAAGGGGCGATCCGCGAGCATCACATGCACGTGTACCAGCCGGATACGAGCCACGTGATCCGCCCCGGGGAGACCCAGGAGGGGCCATTCGGGTACATCCACCGGGTGGAGCACTTCGAGGGCGAGCCGGCGATCTCCGTGCACTCGTACTCACCGCCGCTCGCATGGGTGGGGCAGTACCGCGAGAACGGCGGTCAGATGGTGCGCCTGCGCCAGCCCGGGCGCACGCGCCTGTCGCCCACCTAGGCCAGGCCGGCCGCCGCCTCGCGCTCCGCGGGCGTGAGCGGGAACATCGGGCTCACGAGCACCGTGCCCCCATCCGGGCAGGCCTCCAGCGCTCCCGAGAGCGCGGCGTCGATGTCGTCGGCCTCCAGGTCGACCGCGAGGTGGGGGAGGATCCTGCGACGCGCGGGCCCGAACGCCACGATCGTGACCGCGCACTGACGCGCGAGGGCGAGGGTCTCGGCGAGCAGCGCCTCCTCCTCGGGTGAGGCGTGCACGGGGGAGCCCGCGAGCGCGTCATCGCCTCCGAGCACGAGCACCAGGCCGGGAGCGCCGAAGCGCTCGAGGGCAGCCCGCACCTTCACCGGCGTGGCCGCCATGGTGTCGTCCACGATCGTGATGGCCCGGGGCCCGGGCCGCGGGGCCTGACGGTGCCCGACCGGGCGGATGTCCTGCAGGCCCACGGCGACGTCATCAGCGTCGATGCCGAGCGCGAGCGCTGCGGATGCCGCTGCGAGCCCGCACCTGAGCAGCGGTCCCTGGAGCGCAGTCGGCACGCGAATCTCGGCACCCGGGCTGACGAGCAGCGCGCCGCCGTCCACCGCGTAGGCCCCCGGCCCGGTGTTGACGCCACCAAAGCCCCAGCGCTGGCCCTCCACGGGGCCGAGGAGGCGGATGGTCTCGGGATCGTCGGTGGGGAGCACCACGCGGTCGTCGGCGTCGAGCTCCGCCACCAGGCGACGCTTGGCCGCGACGTATGCCTTGATGCCGCCGTGGAGCTCCACGTGATCCGGTCGTATGGTGGTGACGACCGCCACATCGGGGTGCACGCGCGACATGTGGCACAGGTGCGTGGAGGTGAGCTCGGCGATGACCACGGTGTCCGCGGCGGCGGCCGCGAGCTGGTCGACGAGCGAGTGGTCGGGCCACGCATTGCCGGAGCGGGCCGTGGTGGAGATGGCCGGGGGCCGGCCGCATGCACGCAGGATGGTCTCCAGGGCCCGGCACGTGGAGGTCTTGCCCGCGGTGCCCGTCACGCCGACGACCGGATTCGGGAGCCCATCGAGGATCATCTCCGCCAGCACGGTGACCGTGACCCCCTCCGCTCGCGCCGCGAGCACCCGCGCATCGGTCTCGGACGTCCATTCATCCACGACGAGCAGGTCCACCGGGGCGGAGGGATCCGAGACCACCGCGTGGCCCCGGTTGATCAGCAGGCGCTCGGCCATGCGCGCGTCCGGACCGGATGTGGCGATCCGGGCGCGCATGGGGTGCGTCAGGGGCGGGGCACGGGCCGCGTGGACATCGCGGCGATGACGTCGGCGTCGTCCGGGATCGGCAGGTAGCGCGCCACCGACGACTGCGGCCTGATGCCGAGCTGCGACTCGATGACCTCGGTGGCGATGCCCTCGCCGGCCATCTCGGCCGCGCAGGCGTAGCGCAGGCCCATGGCGTGAACGCGACCATCCAGCCCTGCCTTGGACGCCAGGCGTGGCAGGAGCTCGCGCACGTATGCCTGGCTCAGGGGCTTGCCCTGCAGGGTGGACACGAATGGACCGTCCTGCGCGAGGCCGGCTTCGGCGCGTCGATCCAGCCAGCGTCCGATCTCGACCACGGCAAGGTCGTCGAGGCCCGCCACCCGGTCACCAACGGCCAGCGATCGGGCATCGAGGTCGATGTCCCGAGGAGTGAGCGCAAGGGCCTCTCCGGGCCTGAGGCCCGCCCGCCACAGCAGCGCGATGAGCGCGCGGTTGCGACGACCGGTGCTGGTCTGCTCCGAGGACGCCCCGAGAAGCGCGAGCGCCTCGGGCGCGGTGATCGGGGGATTCTGGACGGTTACGGCCATGGCTCTCCGACGTCGTTACGTGTTTGGTCCGGGAACGCAGCGATTGCTTGGACATGAAAGCAGCCCGCGCGGCCGTCGGTGTAAGGAAATCCCAAAAATCAGGAGATCCCCCCGCCGGTACCCCGAGGCACCGGCGGGGGATTCCGTTCAGCGGCCGATCGCCCGCTTTGCTGCCGACGACATCAGCACGAGGCCGAGGCCATCGAACAGGAACTGGATGCCCACGAGCAGGCCGATGGCCCACGCTGCCGAGCTCGGCCAGTCCGCGGCGATGAGGATGCCGATGATGATGGCGAGGATGCCACCGAAGGCGAGCAGCCCACGACCCTCGCCGCCCGTGTCACCGATGGCGGCGACCACGCGCACGACGCCCATCACGATGAACACGATGGCGATCACTGCGGTGAGGCCAACCGTGGCGTCGATCGGGTTGAAGAGGATCCAGAGCCCGCCGATGAGCAGCAGGACGGAGAGGATGATGCCGATCACCTTCCATCCACCGCTGGCACCGCTTCCGATGGCTGCAAAGAGCCATGCGACCGCGAGAACGATCACGAGGATGCCGACGAGGATGGCGATACTTACCGACGCCACCTGGGGTACGGCGATCGCGATGATGCCGATGATGATCGCGAGGATCCCGGCCCACATCATGCCGTTGGCAGACTGCCGCAGATCCCCCGCTGAGCCCGTTCCCATGGAGCGGTTTCCTTCCTTCGAGGACTAGGTCCCCGTGATGTTCGCAACGGAAGCGGGGGAGTCCTGCCTATCCCTGGCAGGACTCGCAGGCCCAGGAACGCCTGCCCGCGAGGTCCCATGACGACACGGGCCCCCCACAGGAGCGGCATGACGACTGGCGATACACGTATGTGCGCTCCCCACGGGGGATGCGCGAGCGCGGCACGCCGGCATCCTCTGCGGAGACGGTCACGATGCGCCCGGCCCGCTCGCCGTCGGCGAGCATCCGGCACACGGTGGCCCACAGGGCGTCGAACTCCTCGCGGCTGAGGGAGCGGCCCTCCCGGGATGGGTGGATGCCCAGCACGTGGAGCGCCTCAGCGCGGTAGACGTTGCCCACGCCGGCCATCACCGACTGGTCCATCACGAGCGCCCCGATCTCGCGCTTGCTGCGGGAGATGCGATCCCATGCCCGATCCGGCTCGGCGTCGGCGCGCAGGGGGTCCGGGCCGAGGCGGGCGAGAAGGCGTGCCTCGTCGTCGCCCTCGATCATCTCGCAGGCGGTCGGTCCGCGCAGGTCGACCGCCGCATCGCGTCCGATCAGGCGCAGGCGTATCGCGCCGCGCGGCGGCGGGACATCCCCCTTGTGCGTGAAGAACCGGCCGAAGAGCCCCAGGTGCACGTGCAGGAGCAGGTCGTCCTCGAAGCGGTAGAAGAGGTGCTTGCCGTAGGCCTCGATGTCCTTCAGCACCCGGCCATCAAGCAGCGCCGCGCCATCGGCAAACCTGCCCTGCGGTGACGATGCCTGCACCGCGTCGCCGGCAAGGACCTCGCGCTGCTTGCGCGCCGCCCTGTGGATGGTGTGCCCCTCCGGCATCTCAGCCTCTCACCGCGGAAGGGCGTAGCGCTCCCATCAGTCGAGCCCGGTGCGTGTGTGCACCGGCACGCCTTCGCGGCCGGCGAGGGCAACGAGGTCGCCGTCGAACGTGGCGCGGTGCACCTCGTCCTCGGGCACGCCGGCCTCGATGAGTCGCTGCTCGAGCCCGCGCTCGGACGCGTGCCGGAAGAAGAGCACGGCGATGGCGCCGAAGGTGATGGCGCAGTGGGCCAGGATCATCACCGTGCCGGCGTTCGCCTGGTCCTGCAGCGCCGAGAAGCCGAAGGCGGCCGCCCCGGCCTCGTGCGACTCATAGAACGGCGTGCCCGAGAACCAGTACACGTTCGCGATGCCCACGCCCGCGAACCAGATGCCGATCATGTACACGCACTTCGCCCCGGTTCGGAACCATGCGGGCGGGTCGACGAAGCGATCGGTGACCGGCGCCCACATGATCACGCCGGCTCCGAACACCGCCACCTGCTGCAGCACCCACACCCAGGGGCGCACCAGCACCTCGTGGTGGATGTCGGGCACGAGCCAGGCGATCGTGCAGGCAAGCCAGAGCGCGAAGGCAACGACGGGGTGGAGCACGATGGCCAGCACGGGCCTGCGCTCGCGGGTGCCGCGCTGGGCTCGCGGGATGGCCAGCAGGATGAGCAGGGGGGCGAGGGCGCCGATGAGCACGTGCTGCAGCATGTGCGCGGAGAGCAGGCCGCCCTGGGCGATGACGGCGACCGGAGCGCTCACCGACAGCACCAGCACCGCGACGCCCGCCCAGAGGAACGCGGAGCGGCGCCCGGAATCCGGTGCCGTGGCATCCCACGACGGGGACGTACGAATGCCCAGGCCGAGCGCGGCGATGAGCGCGAGCAGCAAGCCGGGGAGCACCCAGAGCGCCCACCAGCGCTCGGAGTTCACCCGGGCAAGAGCACCCTCGTATCCGCTCCAGAACTCGCTCGCGCCGCCGGTGGCGCCGGCGACGACGATGCCGATGGCGACAATGGAGGCGCAGACGAGCGCGATGAGGATCCAGCGGGCCCGAGTCACTGCCCGGACGCTATCGCGCCCGTGCCGTAACGTAAGCGCGTGCGTGACGTTCCCATTCGCGGCGAGATGATCCGACTCGGCCAGTTGCTCAAGCTCGCCGGGCTTGCATCGGGTGGCGGCGACGTCAAGGCGATCCTCGCCGATGGCGTGACCGTGAACGGGGAGGCCGACGACCGGCGGGGCCGTCAGTTGCGCGACGGCGACATCGTGATCGCGGGTGGCGAGGAACTCAGGGTCAGCGCGCAGCCCTGACCGGGACGTACGGCCCGTCCGGGCGCACTGCGACGTGGGAGAATCCGCGCATGGCCGAGATCGGACACACCGCAATCGGGGCGTGGAGCGGCGGCCGGGTCATGCACTACGGCGAGCCACTCGACGACGCCCGACTCGAGGCGCTCCTGCGTCCGGGCGCGGACATCTGCACGGTGGTCACGGCGGACGTGTACGCGGAGGGGGAGGCCGACCGCATCGTCGGACGGGCCCTCGAAGGGTTGCCGCGCGACTCCTACTGCATCGCCTCTGCCATCGGCCACGACTTCGTCAACGGGGTGCGACAGGGCTCGAGCGGGTTCCCGCGCTTCACGAACCCGCAGCTGCGCGGCGAGGACGAGTACCGCGCCTACCTGTTCGGCGCGCTCGAGGCCAGCCTCGAGCGCCTCGGCACCGACCACGTCGACCTGGTGATGCTCCACAACCCCGACCGCACGGGGTACACCAGCGAGACCGTGTGGCGGGCCATGGCGGACCTCCGCGCTGAGGGCCTGGCCCGCATGATCGGCGTGGCTCCGGGTCCCGCCAATGGATTCACGCTCGACCTCATCGGGTGCGTCGAGATGTACGGCGACGAGATGGACTGGGCGATGATCATCCTCAATCCCTTCGAGCCGTGGCCCGGGAAAATGGCCCTTCCCGCCCTCGCGAAGCACGACGTCAAGGTGCTTGCGCGGGTCGTCGACTACGGCGGCATCTTCCACGGCGACCTGCCCGACGAGGACGCCCTCATGCCGGGTGATCACCGCGCCTACCGGCCGGCGGGGTGGGTTGCCGAGGGGCGCCGGCGCCTCGGTGAGATTCTTCCCATCGCCGAGCGGCACGGGCTCAGCCCCCTGCAGCTCGCCGCGCAGTGGACCCTCGCGCAGCAGGCGGTGCAGTGCGTGGTGCCCACCTTCATCCAGGAGGCGGGGGTCAATCACAAGACGGTCGAGGACCAGCGCCGGGAACTGGCGACGACCCCCGCGAAGATCGTGCTCGGTCCCGATGACATCGCCGAGATCGACCGCCTCGGCGACAACCGCGGGTGCATGGCGTTGAAGGGCGGCACACCCGGCCATGCGGGCGAGCCCATGCCCGATTCCTGGCCGATGGACCCCGACCTCGATGAGGTGGCCACTCGCTGGGGCATCGATCCCGCGCGTGACCTGGTGAAGAGCGGGGGCTGATCCGCAGGGGCCACGCCCCGTGGCCTTGGCTACGTTTCCGTCGGTAACCGCCGACGGAGGCCCCGATGTCACGCACGCGCATGAAGAAGCGCGCACTCGCCGCGCTGGTGGTCGTACCCGCCGTCGCGGCAGGCACCCTGGCGATCGGGCTCTCGGTGGCCGCCTCCCAGGGCGCGCTTGGCGGTGATCCCATCACCGGCCAGCCCCTGAAGGAGCCGCCGGTGGTGCGCTCGAAGAATGGGCGCCTCGCGATCACCTTCACGGCCAAGAGCAGCATCGTGAGCATCGGGGGCCGGAACGTGGGCACCTGGGCCTACAACGCGAGGGTGCCGGGCCCCACGCTCGAGCTGAACCGCGGTGACTACCTGCAGATCACCAACGTGAACAAGCTGCCGGACCAGCCCACCAACCTCCACACGCACGGGCTCCACGTGTCCCCGAAGGGCCAGGGCGACAACGTCTTCGTCAACTCGCCGTCCGGCAACACCTTCACCAACAAGTACAAGATCCCCGAGGATCACATCCCGGGCCAGTACTGGTACCACCCGCACCGGCACATGTACGTGACCAATCAGGTGGCGGCGGGCATGGCGGGCACGATCATCGTGAACGCCGATACGCCCGAGGAGCGGGAGCTCGCCAAGTACCGCACCCGGCTCATGGTGTTCCAGCAGTTCCAGGTGGCGGACGGGGCGGTGCAGGGCGCGGGCTCGAAGTCATCCGCACCCCTCCTGACCTACGTCAACGGCCAGCTGCAGCCCGTGGTGGACATCCGGCCCGGCGAGATGCAGCGCTGGCGCCTCTCGAACATGCAGGCCAACAACTTCCTGCGCATTCAAGTGCCCAGCGGCATGAAGGCCTGGATCATCTCCACCGACGGCAACCCCACCAGCCGGCCGATCCCGGTGGAGGACATGCTGCTCCCGCCCGCGGGTCGCCGCACGATCCTCGTGCGCAAGGACACCCCGAGCGACCTCGTGGTGCAGAACATCCCATGGGGCGAGGGGAAGCAGGCCATCGCCCAGCAGGACCTCTTCACGGTGCGCACCGCCGGCACGGCGCGCCCGAAGCAGTCCCTCCCGACGATGCAGGCCGTCATGCCCGACCTGCGCGGGATGCCGGTGGCGAACAGCCGCACCGTCACCTTCTCGATGGGGTCGCCGCTTCCGGGCAGCACCACCCCGCAGTTCCTCATCAACAACATGAACTACGACAGCTGGGGCAACAAGAACCTGGCGTCGATGAAGTTGAACACGGTGGAGGAGTGGACGCTCACCAACACCTCGGGCGAGTATCACCCCTTCCACATCCACATCCAGCCCTTCCAGGTGGTGTCGATCAACGGGGTGCCG
>SXGR01290946.1_pt1 | contig 11536 bp, 12 predicted proteins | sample 3174711 | NCBI WGS metagenome assembly SXGR01 (sample SAMN11356860, study PRJNA531348) | freshwater metagenome | isolation source: freshwater sample F1-60 | place: China: Fuxian Lake, Yuxi | collected 2017-12-25
CTGCTCATCGACGAGCCCGACTCCGGTCTCGACCCGGTGCGCACGGCCTACATCAACCAGCTCTTCATCGACCTGAACGCGCAGATCGACGCGACGTTCCTCATCGTCACGCACGACATCAACTCCACGCGCACCGTTCCCGACAACATCGGCCTGCTCTACCACAAGCACCTGGCGATGTTCGGCCCGCGCGAGATGCTCCTGTCCTCGACCGAGCCGGTCGTGGCCCAGTTCCTCAACGCCCAGCGCGTCGGCCCGATCGGCATGTCCGAGGAGAAGGACGCCGCCGAGCTGGCCGCGGAGGCCGAGCTCGACATGCCGCCGCTGCCGCCGATCCCGCGCCAGCTCGAGCCCTCCGACGGTCGTCCGCGCGCGGGTCAGCGCGAGCCGGGTGCCTGGTGCCGCGAGCACGGCATCACCCCGCCCCCCGGCTCGTTCGAGGAGAACATGAGCCTCGCGCCGGGTGCCACGGCGTGAGCGCAACCAAGCTGACGGCCCCCGCGCGCGTCGCGGGTGGGCTGTTCGCCTTCATGCTCGACGTGACCGTCGCGCTGTTCCGGCGTCCGTTCCAGCTCAAGGAGTTCCTGACGCAGGCGTGGTTCATCGTCACGGTGACGATCGTGCCCACCGCCCTCGTCTCGATCCCGTTCGGCGCGGTCATCGCGCTGCAGGTCGGCGGACTCATCAAGCAGTTCGGCGCCCAGTCGTTCACCGGCTCCGCGGCGGTGCTCGCGGTCGTCCGCGAGGCCGGCCCGATCGCCACCGCCCTGCTGATCGCCGGTGCCGCCGGCTCGGCCATCGCCGCCGACTTCGGCTCGCGCAAGATCCGCGAGGAGCTCGACGCGATGATGGTGCTCGGCATCGACCCGATCCAGCGTCTCGTGGTGCCGCGCGTGCTCGCCTGCATGCTCATCGCCGTCTTCCTGAACGGGCTGGTGACCATCGTCGGCGTGGCGGGCGGCTACGTCTTCAACGTCGTCCTGCAGGACGGCACACCAGGGGCGTACCTGGCGTCGTTCACGGCGCTGGCGCAGCTGCCCGACATCTACCAAGGCATGGTCAAGGCCGTCATCTTCGGCTACATCGCCGCGATCGTGGCCTCCTACAAGGGCATGAACGCCAAGGGCGGGCCGAAGGGCGTGGGCGACGCGGTGAACGAGGCCGTGGTGATCACGTTCCTCCTGCTGTTCATCGTGAACTTCTTCGTCTCGGCCATCTACATCCAGCTCGTGCCGCCGAAGGGGATGTGAGCATGGCGACCAAGGTCAGCGCGCTCTACGAGCGCCCCGCAGCCGCCCTGGAGGGCATGGGCACGCAGCTGCTCTTCTACCTGCGCGTCCTGCGCGCGGTGCCGTTCACCATCAAGAACTACAGCCGCGAGATCCTGCGGCTGCTGGCCGAGGTCACGCTCGGCTCCGGCGCCCTGGCCGTCATCGGCGGCACCGTCGGCGTGATCGTGGCCATGTGCTTCTTCACCGGCACCGAGGTCGGCATCCAGGGCTTCGCCGCGCTCGACCAGCTCGGCACCTCGGCCCTGTCCGGCTTCGTCTCGGCCTACTTCAACACCCGCGAGATCGCGCCGATCGTGGCCGGCATCGCCCTGGCCGCGACCGTGGGCTGCGGCTTCACCGCCCAGCTGGGTGCCATGCGGATCTCCGAGGAGGTCGACGCGCTCGAGGTCATGGCCGTGCCGTCGATGCAGTTCCTCGTCACGACCCGCGTGCTCGCCGGCCTCATCGCCGTCATCCCGCTGTACGTGGTGGGTCTGCTGTCCTCCTACTTCGCGACCCGGCTCACCATCACCCAGTTCCTGGGCCAGAGCACCGGCACCTACGACCACTACGTCCAGACGTTCCTGCCCCCGGGCGACGTCCTGTGGTCCTTCGGCAAGGTGCTGATCTTCGCCGTCGTCGTCATCCTCATCCACTGCTACTACGGCTACTACGCCTCCGGCGGACCCGCCGGCGTCGGCGTGGCCGTGGGACGCGCCGTCCGTACCTCGATCGTCGCGGTCAACGTCGTCGACCTGCTCGCCTCCATGGCGATCTGGGGCACGACCGTCACCGTCAGATTGGCGGGTTGACATGGCTGCCACACCCCTCGCCGAGCGCCCCACGAGCCTCAAGCTCCTCGGTGCTGCGCTGCTCGCGATCATGCTGTTCTTCATCTGGCTGACGTTCGCGTTCTTCTCCAAGACCTTCGTGGCCACCGACGACGTCACCGTCGACACCGGCACCGCCGGTCTCAACCTGCCCGAGAACGCCGACGTGAAGCTGCGCGGCATGATCGTCGGAGAGGTGCGCAAGGTCGAGCCGCACGACGGCGGGGTGCGCATCGTGCTCGGCATGAAGCCCGACCTCATCGACGAGGTGCCGGCCGACGTCACGGCCGAGATCGTCCCGAAGACGCTGTTCGGCGAGAAGTACATCGCCCTCATCCCCGCCGACGACGCCGGTCCGGAGAAGCTCAAGGCCGGCGACATGATCGCGCGCGCCGAGGTGCCGATCGAGGTCGAGCAGCTGCTCAACGACCTCTACCCGCTGCTGCAGGCGGTCGAGCCCGCCGAGCTGTCCTCGACGCTGACCGCGGTCTCGCAGGCCCTGGAGGGTCGCGGCGAGAAGCTCGGCCAGACGCTGGTCCAGGCCAACGAGTACCTGACCGCCCTGAACCCCGACGTCCCGACGCTCGTCACGGACCTCACCAAGCTCGGCAAGGTCTCCGACGGCTACGCCGCGCAGATGCCGACCCTCGGCCGGCTGCTGCGCAACACGGTCGTCACCGGCAACACGGTGGTCGCCAAGCGCACCCAGCTCGCGGCGTTCTACAGCGAGGGCACGCGCCTGGCGAACACGCTGACCGACTTCACGAAGGCCAACGGCGACAACCTCGAGGTCCTGGCCAAGCAGAACCGGGTCATCCTCGGCGTCACCGCCGAGTACGCCAGCAGCTTCCCGTGCTTCACCGGCGGCATGGCCACCGTGCTGCCGAAGCTGAACAGCGTGCTGCGCAACAACACGGTGCACATCGACCTCGAGACGCTGCCGCAGCAGCCGACCTACTTCGGCTTCGACGAGAACGCCCGCATCCCCAGCAACCGGCAGATCGAGCAGGCCCCGCAGGCCGACCCGAGCAAGGTCGAGTACATCGACGCGCCCGACAAGAAGCGCGGGAAGCTGCCCAACACCATCGGCGCCGTCTGCGAGGACCTCAAGATCTTCAAGCAGAACGCCGACGACCCGTCGAAGTGGCCCTACAGCAAGTCCGACCCGTTCGAGGTGTCCCCGGAGGTGTTCAAGCTGATCGGCGTGCGCAACAGCCACAACGGCAAGTTCGGCACCGAGGCCGACTACCAGCGCGCTGCGGTGTCCAGCCTCGACGAGGCCGGCTTCTTCAACCCCAGCCTGGCCGACACCGACACGCCCCAGCAGCGGGCCGAGGCGCGCAGCCTCGCCGCCGCGATGGCCGGCGTCGACGAGGACCAGGTCCCCGACGCCGCCTCGCTGCTGCTCAGCCCGATCCTTCGGGGCACGGAGGTGAAGGCGCCGTGAACCGCCGTCAGCCCGTCCGCGCCGAGGAGGTGAGCCGATGAGCAGGATGCTCGACAAGGAGTCGATCAGCGCGATCGTCAAGCTCGCGGTGTTCTTCGTCGTCACCGGCACCGCCACCGCCATGCTCATGCTCACGCTGAGCAACGGCAGCCTCGGTGCCAGCAACGAGTACAAGGCCGTGTTCTCCGACGTCACCGGCGTCGCGAAGGGCGACGACGTGCGCATCGCCGGCGTCTCGGTCGGATCGGTCAAGTCGGTCAAGATCCACGACACCGACGAGGCCATCGTGACCTTCTCGGTGCGCTCCACCACGCCGCTGACGAAGGACACGATCGCCCAGCTGCGCTTCCGCAACCTCGTCGGCCAGCGCTACCTGGCGCTGTTCCAGGGCGGCGACGGCGACACCTCGCGGCTCGCGCCCGGGTCGACGATCCCGCAGGACCGCACGGAGGAGGCGCTCGACCTCAACGTGCTGCTCAACGGGTTCAAGCCGGTGTTCCAGGCGCTCTCGCCGGAGGACACCAACAAGTTCGCCTTCGAGATCGTCCAGACGCTGCAGGGCGAGTCCGGCAACGTGCAGAACCTCCTGGCCCGCACCGCGTCGCTCACCAGCACGCTCGCCGACCGCGACCAGCTGATCGGCGACGTCGTCGTGAACCTCTCCGACGTGCTCGACACGATCGGCAGCCGCGACCAGCAGCTGACGGCGACCATCGACACGCTGCAGCAGTTCATCACCGGGCTCAAGGGCGACCGCGAGGCCATCCTCGGCTCGCTGGACTCCATCTCCGACCTCACGACGGAGACCTCGAACCTGCTCGTCGAGGGCCGCCCGGACCTGACGGCCGACGTCAAGCAGCTGCGCCGGCTGACCGGCAACCTGTCGAAGAAGCGCAACCTCGACACCCTCGAGTCGGCGCTGCAGATCCTGCCGATCAAGATGGAGAAGCTCGGCAACCTGGCGTCGAACGGCAGCCTGTTCAACTTCTACGTCTGCGAGCTCAACGTCGACGTCAGCCAGCTCACCGGCACGCCGCTCGACGGCCTGCTCGACGGTCTCGTGAAGCAGCTCGGCTCGCTCAAGGCAGGCGGCGACCGCTGCCGCACCGGCGGCAACGAGTACGGGAAGGCCGCGTCATGAAGCCGTTCCGCGAGCGCAACCCCGTCATCATCGGCTTCATCGGCTTCGCCGTGATCGCCATGCTGCTGGTGGCCGCCTTCCGTGCCGACCGGCTGCCGATCATCGGCGCCGGCGACACCTACCACGCCGAGTTCGCTGAGATCGGCGGGCTGAAGTCCGGCAACGAGGTCCGCGTCGCGGGCGTCCCCGTCGGCAAGGTCCGCGACATCGAGCTCGACGGCAACAAGGTCAAGGTGACGTTCAAGGTCGACAAGGGCACGCGCCTCGGCCGCGAGACCGCCGCCGAGATCCGCATCCGCACGCTGCTCGGCGCGCAGTTCCTCGCACTGCAGCCGTCGGGCTCGGGTCGCCTCGAGAAGGGCGGCACGATCCCGGAGTCGCGCACCACGCCGCCCTACGACGTCGTGCAGGCGTTCTCCGACCTCAGCACCACCACCGAGGCGCTCGACGTCGACCAGATCTCGCAGGCGCTGGAGACCCTCTCCGACGTCGCCGCGCAGACGCCGGAGGAGTTCCGGGGCGCCATCCGCGGCGTCTCCGACCTCTCCCGCAACCTCGCGGCGCGTGACGAGCAGATCAACACCCTGCTGAAGAACCTCAAGAAGGTCACCGGTGTCATCAACGCCCGCGACGACCAGCTCGTCGCGCTCGTGAAGGACTCCTCGGTGCTCTTCGACGCGATCAGCGCACGACGCGAGGCGATCCACCGCCTCCTCGTCTCGACGCAGGAGATCTCCGCCCAGCTGACCGGACTGGTCAAGGACACGGAGGCCGACCTGCAGCCGGCGCTGCGCCAGCTGCGCACGGTCACCACGATGCTGGCTCGCAACGAGCAGAGCCTCGACCGCGCCCTCACCGTCATGCCCGGCTTCCTGCGGGTCTTCGCCAACGCGCTCGGCAACGGGCCCTGGTTCGACACGTACGTCAAGATCGGAGGGGCAGGATGAGCAGGCTCGCCGGTGCCGCACGCATCCTCACGGTGCTCGTCGCCCTCGTGCTCGTCGTCGGGCTCGTGATCGTCTTCGGGCAGCGCGACGCGAAGAAGACCATCACGGTCGACTTCACCCAGACCAACTCGCTCTACGAGGGGTCCGACGTCCGGATCCTCGGCGTCGCCGTCGGGACCGTCGACAAGCTCGTGCCCCGCGGCAAGACCGTGCGCGCCACCATCTCCTACGACGCCTCGGTCAAGCTGCCCGACGACGGGAAGGCCGTCGTGGTCTCCCCGTCGATCGTCGGCGACCGGTTCGTCCAGCTCGCCCCGGCCTACGACGGGGGCGCGGTCCTCAAGGACGGTGCGCGCCTCGGCGTGAGCCGCACTGCCGTCCCGGTCGAGCTCGACCAGGTCTACAAGTCCCTCGACGACCTCTCGGTGGCGCTCGGCCCTGACGGCGCCAACCGCAACGGTGCCGTCAGCGACCTCGTCCGCGACACCGCGAAGCAGCTCGACGGCCAGGGTGCCCAGGTCAACGAGACGCTGCGCAACTTCGGCAAGCTCAGCCAGACGCTCTCCGACAACAAGGACGAGCTGTTCGGCAGCATGCGCGAGGTCGACCAGTTCGTCCAGCTCCTGCAGACAAACGACCAGTCGGTGCGCGACTTCTTCGACAGCACCGCCCAGGTCTCGACCGTCCTGGCGGGCGAGCGCGAGGACCTGCAGGCCACCATCAAGGCCCTCGGCGACGCACTGATCGAGGTCCGCCGACTGGTGCGCGAGAACCGCTCGGAGCTGCGGGGCAACGTCAAGCAGCTGTCGACGGTCGCCCGCGTGCTCGGCGACCACCAGAAGGACCTCGAGCAGTTCACGATCAGCGCGCCGACGGCCCTGTCGAACGTCGCCCTCGCCTACAACGGCAACACGGGCACGCTCGACAACCACGCCGACGTGCTGCAGCTGCTGCTGGGGGCCGTGGAGGACCCGGGCGACCTGCTGTGCAACATCAGCGAGAACCTGCCGATCGACGTCAAGGAGCCGTGCGACGTCCTGGGCGGCGTGCTCGACGACCTCCTCAAGCCGATCACCGGCGGACTCCCGCTGCCGCGCGCCGCCGTGGCCAACGCGCCGTCGCCGGACCGCACCGACACGTCGCTGTCGCAGATGCTGGGGGTGGAGCGATGAGCCTGCGCCGACGCGGCCTGCGAGCCGCTGCCGTGACCGCCGGGAGCGCCGTGCTCCTGTCGGGCTGCGGATTCTCGCCCTACGAGCTGCCGCTGCCCGGTGGCGCGGACCTCGGGTCCGACCCGTACACCGTGACCGTCCAGTTCCGCGACGTCCTCGACCTGGTGCCGCAGAGCGCCGTGCGGGTCAACGACATCGCGGTCGGCAAGGTGACCAAGATCCGCCTCGACGGCTGGACCGCCACCGCGACGCTCGAGATCAACCGGGACGTCAAGCTGCCCGACAACGCCGAGGCGCAGATCCGCCAGACCAGCCTGCTGGGCGAGAAGTTCGTGTCGCTGGCTCCGCCGTCCACGGGGGGCGAGGGCACGCTCGGCAACGGCGACCGCATCCCGCTCGACCGCTCGGGGCGCAACCCCGACATCGAGGAGGTGCTGGGCGCGGCCTCGCTGCTCTTCAACGGCGGTGGTCTCGAGAAGACGAACACCATCGTCAAGGAGCTCAACAAGACGCTCGACGGCAACGAGCCCGAGGTCAAGCAGCTGCTGCAGAGCACGACGACCTTCATCGGCCAGCTCGACGAGAACAAGGGCGAGATCCTGACCGCCCTGGAGAAGGTCGACAACCTGGCCAGGGCGACGAAGGCGCAGGAGGGCGCGATCACCCAGGCGCTCGACGAGCTGCCGGAGGCGCTGCGCACCCTCGACGCGCAGCGTGACGACCTGGTCGGCCTGCTGCAGTCGCTGGACCGGCTGAGCGACACCGCGACGGGCGTCATCCGACGCTCCAAGGACGACACGCTGGCCGTGCTGCGCGACCTCGAGCCCACGTTGCGTGAGCTCGCGAACGCCGGCGACGACCTCGCCACGGCGAGTCAGCTGATCTTCACCTACCCGTTCACCGACGCGATCGCCGGCGGCTCGCCGGCGCGTGCCAGCAGCCCCTGCACGGCCTACGACCCCGCGGTCCCGGCCACCCAGAACAACGCCCTGCTGCGCAAGCAGGTCGCCGAGGGCGCCTGCTACGGCGACTACATGAACCTCGACATCAACCTGTCGCTGAACACCGGGCAGCTCACGAACCTCGTGGAGGGCCTGCTGTCGCTCGGCAACACGCTCGGCTCCCCGAGGTCGACCGGGTCCTCGAGCCCGGCCTCGAGCGGGTCGGGCTCCGACTCGGCCGGCGCTCCCGCCAACCAGCTCGTCGAGCTGGTCGAGGGCCTGACCAGCCAGGGCGACACCGGCCTGCCGGCGCTGCCGGGCACCTCCGGCAGCACCGGCTCGCAGCCGTCGCCGTCGGCCAGCCCGTCCCCGTCGGCCTCGACGTCGTCGCGCGGCGGGTCCTCCTCCGGCGGTGGAGGCGGTATCTGTTCCCTGCTCGGCAACTGCCGGGTCACGACGACGAGTGAGCTGATGGCCACGCAGACCGAGGACGTCGCGCGGCTGGTGCTCGGACCGGTGGTGCAGCGATGATCACTCGCCTGACCAAGATCCAGCTGGTGATCTTCGCGATCATCGTCGCCGTCGGCGCGACGTTCGTCGGCGGCAAGTACGCCCAGCTCGACCGCCTGTTCGTCGACCGGACCTTCCCGGTCACGGCCGACTTCGCCGACTCCGGCGGCATCTTCGCCGGCGCCGAGGTGACCTACCGCGGCATCGCGGTCGGCAAGGTGAAGCAGCTGAAGTTCACCGAGGACGGCGTGGACGTGGTGCTCGACATCAACAAGGACGCGCCGAAGATCTCCTCCGACGTCGTGGCCACCGTGGCCAACAAGTCGGCCATCGGCGAGCAGTACGTCGACCTGTCCCCTCGTACCAACGAGGCGCCGTACCTGAAGGCGGGCACCACCATCCCGCGCTCGGACACGCGCATCCCGATCGACACCACCACCCTCCTGCTCAACCTGAACTCCTTCGTCTCCAGCATCGACACCCGCAGCCTCAAGACCGTCGTCGACGAGCTCGGCACCGCGTTCGAGGGCACCGGACCCGACCTCGAGCGCATCCTCGACACGTCCTCGGAGTTCATCACCGCGGCACAGGAGAACCTCGGCGTGACGCAGCGACTCATCCGCAGCTCCTCGGGCGTCCTGCAGACGCAGATCGACAAGCAGCCCCAGCTCGAGACCTTCGCCAAGAACCTGGCGCTGCTCTCGGACACGCTCGTCGAGTCCGACGGCGACCTGCGGCGTCTGGTCGACGAGGGACCGTCGGCGGCCAAGACCGTCAACGACACGGTCGCCGAGAACGCCGCGCAGCTGCGGACGATCTTCGCCGACCTGCGCAGCGCGACCGAGCCGCTGGCCCGCAACTCCAAGAGCCTCAAGGCGCTCGCCATCATCTACCCGTACGTGCTCGAGGGCACGTTCAGCGTCGTCGCGCCGAGCAAGAGCACGGAGGGTGAGTGGGACGCCCGCTTCGGCCTCGTGATCACGAATCCGACCGACACGAGCAACCCCAAGCCGTGCGACGAGGACGACAACGGGCAGCGACCGCGGCGTGAGCCGATCGAGATCTACGACATGCAGTTCGACGTGGACGCCGACTGTATCGTCAAGGACAAGGTCCCGCGCGGGCCCGACAAGACCGTGATCAACCGTGATCGGGCCGCCGTGGGAACCGGGGCCGACGCCTCCGGAAAGGACTCGTGGACGTGGCTGCTGCTCGGACCGGCGATCCGCTGACCACGCGCAGGAGCTCCACCCCCCTCGTCGTCATCGCCGTCCTCGGCGTGCTCGTCGGCGTGGCCGGGCTGCTCGTGCCGCGGTTCGTGGGAGGTGGCGAGGACGCCGAGCGCGACGCCGTCGTGGCACGCGTCAACGACTTCGCGACGACGTACAACACGTACGACGTCGCCGACCTCGCGAGCTACCAGGAGCGGATGAAGCCGCTGCTGACGCCGGCGTACGACAAGGAGTTCGTGCGCGTCACGAACGCGGTCTTCGGCGCCCTGGAGTCCAAGGACCAGAAGAGCGGCGACGCCAACGTGCTCGCCGTCGCCGTCGACTCGATCGACAAGGACTCCGCTATCGCGATCGTCGCCGTCGACGCGTCGATCACGACGTCGTCCGACGAGACCGCGGTGCAGCGCCGCTTCCGCTGGAAGGTCACGCTGTCCAAGTCCGACGGCGACTGGCGGGTCAGCCAGTTCGACACGGTGGTGCCGCTGGACGCGTCCACCGATCCCGGGTCGGGCGGCGCGACGCCGTCGCCGTCGGCCTCGCCGTCCGCGTCGCAGGAGGGTCAGTGAGCACGCCCGAGGGACCGAAGAAGCGCCGCCGGATCGCGGGGGAGTCGACGCCGGGCGCGGCCCGGCCGCCCGTCCCGGCGAAGAAGGTCGTGCGTCGTCCGGTGGCACGCCCGGGCGCGCCGGTCGAGCCCGAGCCGACCCCGGTCGACGAGCCGACCGTCGAGGAGCAGGGGGCCGCCACGCAGGAGATCGTGCGCAACGTCTCCCAGGCCGCCGCCGGAGCCGGTGAGGTGACGAGCAACATCGCGGGCGTGGCGCAGGCCTCGGAGGAGACGGGCGCAGCGGCCAGTCAGGTTCTCTCATCGGCATCGGAGCTGTCGCGCCAGTCCGAGCACCTGCGCTCCGAGGTGGCCCGCTTCCTCGCCACGGTGCGCGCCGCCTGACCAGCGCGCGAACGAGAACGACGCGACGATGAGGCGAGGCCGCTGCGCGTGGCCTCGCCTCTGTTTTCAGACGCCGACGTTGCGGCGACCGATTCCCTCAATCCATGAGCTGCGCGTCACGAGGCAGCTTCCAGGTTGCCCAGAAGCGGGATGAGACGATCGATCTCCTGCTTCAGAGCCTGGATCGGCGGCTCCGCACCGCCCAGGGCGCAGACAATCCGCTGACGAACGCCCGCTGCCGGTTTGCGCAGGGCATGGCCTTGCTCCGTCAGCTCGACCACCAGAACCCGCTCGTTGCTCGGATCCCGTCGGCGGCTCACGAGACCCGCGGCCTCGAGCCGCTTGAGCAGCGGCGTGACCGTCGCGGACTCGATCCGCAAGCGCTCGGCGATCCCCTTCACGCTCAGGCCGTCCTCCTCCCACAGCGCGAGAAGAACGAGATATTGCGGGTAGGTCAGTCCGAGCGGCTCCAGCAGCGGCCTGTAGGCGGCCGTGAACGCGTGAGCGGCGGCGTAGACGGAGAAGCAGAGCTGCTGGTCGAGCGGAACGACATCTTCCTCGGCGTCCGAAGCGGGATGGGCGGCGCAGGTTGTGGTCTGGTTCTGAGGCATGGCGGATCGCTACCACGGGAAGAAAGCGAAGGGATAGGGCAAAAACCCATTGTGCCCTAATCATGTGTGAGCTAAGGCATAGCCCAACAACACAGGGGGCCTTCCATGTCGCGCACCGCTTCTCCGCTCACGCTCGCTGCCACCATCGGCGCTGGTGCCGGCATCACGGCCCTGGCCGTGCTCGTCTTCGGCGGTGCCGGCCACGCCGAGACCCTGCCTGTCGCCGCCAAGCCGCTGCCGGCTTTCGCCGCGATGGCGCACATGGTGCCGGTGAGCTCGACCGAGCCGCAGCGTGATGGCCAGTGGGTGGCAGCGCAGGAGCGCTCCACGCGGGTGGCTCGGGTGGTTTACCCCTCGCCCTACGCCAGCCAGCGTTGAGCGCGACCGTGCCGCTCGCTCCGGCCATCATCTTCGTTCTGCCGGTCCTGCTGACCGTGATGACCTTCGCGGTCGATCAGCGTCTCTCGGCCTACCCGGACAAGGAC
>SXGR01532423.1_pt1 | contig 11535 bp, 14 predicted proteins | sample 3174711 | NCBI WGS metagenome assembly SXGR01 (sample SAMN11356860, study PRJNA531348) | freshwater metagenome | isolation source: freshwater sample F1-60 | place: China: Fuxian Lake, Yuxi | collected 2017-12-25
AGGAAAATCATTTAATGAATTACTTAAAAATGTAAGAATATTATTGTATTTGCCTATATCACCATCTTTCATCATATAAAGAAAATCAGCTGCATTAGTTTCATTTATTTCCCCTGTTACTTGAATATTACCTGAGTTTGGGTTTCCTACTACATTAACAGTTGTTCCTGATAAAATTCTGATAGTTTTTATAATTTGTCCATTACTTCCAGTTATATCATAATCTATATAATTTTCAAAATCTAATAAAATATCTCTATTTTTTATAAAAGAATTTATTTGTCTTTGTTTAAATGATAATATACTATTATAGTTTGAAAGAATATTATTAAAAATATTATCTAATTTATATTTTCTACCTATTGTACCTTCAGTATATATTATTTTTTTTCCTACTAATTTATAAAAATTATATTCATCATTTACTTGATCATTATAAAAACTTTTTATTAAAGGAATATCAGAATTATTTAATAAACTTAAAACTATATCAGAAGTAGGTAAATTTAAAAATTTTATTTCTTTAGTAGATGTATATAAATTTTGTAATATTATTTTTTCATTTTCTGTAATTATTTTATCATTATTTAAAAAATTTACAGAATCTTTGAAAATAGTATCAAAATTGTTTAAATTTTGAACTTGATTATCTATTACTAAAGATTGTATTTTATTTGTTTGATAAAAAAATTCTAATTGAGGTTTATCTATATAACTACTATATAATATTCCATCTTGTCTAATTGAACCAGAATTTGCCCATTTATTAACTAAACCTCTTATAGATTTTTCATAATATTTAAAATAATTATCTTCATCCTTATTAGTAGGGTCATAAAAATACCAATATGGCTTTACCAAAAAATTTTCTAAATTAAATAATTTTTCGGTATTAAAAGAACCTGTCCAATTTTCCCCAATATATAAAGAATTTAAATTTAAATTAAATTTTAAATCTAATGTAATATCAGATAACATATTATCATCATCTTCTATAAAAATTCCATTTTCTCCAATTATTGATATATCTCCAGGTCTTATTTTATAAGATCTAGGATCTTTTATTATTAATCCTCCTGACCATTTTATTTTTCTACTATTTCTATTAGAATATTTTATCTGTAATTCATTTATTTCTTTATGAAAAATATTTTTTCTTTTATTTAATAAATCTGGAATTATATTACTTCTAATTAAATTTAAAGAATTATTTAAAAAAACTATTCCATCAACATAATCATGAATAGACTCATTTTCTAAATCTAAGGAGTGTGTTATTTTTAAATTTTCTAATATTTTATATATCATTATATTTTAAATAAAGTTTTATTTCTTTTTCTACAATATCAATATTACATTTTTCAAATCTTATATCTTTTAAATTATATTTGTTAGTTTCTGTATCTTTATAATATAAATCCTCATAGTTAAATATTTCTTTATCTATTACATTTGATCCTGAAGTATAATATAAAAATGTACTATATTTAAAAGTTGAAAAATTTATTGAATTAAATTCATTTATTATTTCACTTTGTTTTTTGTTGGCATATCCTTTATAATCTTCATATTCTTCATATTCTGATGCCTTAAATTTAAATTTTACTACTTTATAACTTTTTACTTTTACAGACGGGCTTTTATTATCATAATAATATTTAAATTTTTCCCATTCTGTTAATTTATGAATATTTCTAAAAAAATCTTCAAAAGAAATTAAATACGCATCATTTAATGTAAATTTATAATTATATGAAGCAGTATAATTAGGAAATATATTTTGTAAACTACTAGTATATTTTTCTTCTACATAAAATTTTAAAGGAATATTTATATAAAAATCAACAATTTCAGAAATATCTAAATACTTTTTATTTTCATTAGATCTAACTGCTGCTATTTTTACAGAAAAATAACCGTTTAATAATCCAGAATCTTGAGAACCTGTTTCATATCTAAATATAGGATCATTTTCAATCTCTTCTAATTTAGAATCTAAAATATTTCCATCAAAATTATAATTATTTTTTAACCTTGATTCATAAATATCTAATGGATTTGAATATCCGTAAAAACTTTTTCTTTCACCTTTAATAGCATTAGGATAACATTTATCAAAAATTAAATTTAATGTTCCATTTCCTAACCCTATTTTGTCAAAATTTATACTTCCTGTAATACATGCCATAATAATCTTTTTCTATTTTAAATAAAAATTAAGAAGGAGTATTATCAGATTTTCCGTCTTTTATTTTTCTTATTTTTACTAAAGCCCTTACTAAACTTAATATTACTTTTTTATTTAATAAAGGTTCAATTTGAGATATTTCTTTATATAAAGATTTAGGAGATTCCGCTACTGATAATAAATAACCAAATGTTCTATTTAAAGCAAATAATTTTTTATCTTTTTTACTTTTTTCTTCTCTTATAATATTTGAAATAATATTATTTAAATTATTATTTTTTAATTCAGATAACCTAATATTTTTCCAATTTTCATCATCCCTTGTCCATAGTAAATATGACCATAAAAAATAATATACATAATTTGGAATAACTTTATATAAATCTGGAAAATCTACTTTTACAAATCCTAATATTTGTGCCCTTGATTTTATATTATTAAATGAATCTTTATTAATTATATTAAATATAGATCCAAAGTATTCTTTTAAATTATAACTATGTACATTTGTTTTATTATAAATATCCAAAAATTGTAATAAACTTTCTTTTCCTATTTTTTTAAATGCTTTTTTATCTTGCTGTAGGGAATCTGTATTACCACCTTGTTGTTGCGGTTGAACATCTGGTTCAGTATAATTTACATTACCCAATAAATTTAAAGATTTTAATAAATAATTATTCAAATCTAATTTTATTTTATCATATTCCTCTTCACCTATTTTTGATAATAATTGTTCATTAAATTGATCTATTTTATTTATAAAATTATATATATTATCATAATATATTTTTTTTAATTCACTATTTACTTCCTCTTCTCTTAACGTAGAAATATCTTTATCTAAAGATAATTGTAATAATTTTATATACTCCTTGAAAACTTTACCTAAACTTATAGTTTTTTTATTATCTACTATATATTTATATATTATTTTTAAAAATGATTCCTTATTTTCTATTAAAAATAAAGAAATATTTTTTCCATAATCTATTAAATTTTCATTTTTTGTACTTAAATAAACATCTGAAATTTTATTCAAAATATTTGAATTATTAGAATTTAAATCAGAATATTGATCTTTAGTTTCAATATTTTTATAATTATCTTCTTCTTTTAAATTTTTCATATATCGTTCCTTTACTTGATTAACAACTTTCTTTTCCCAACTTTTCTTCCACCTATCATCTTTTTTTACCCATAATAAAAATCTATTATAAAAATTAGCGGAATCTAAATCTAGTTTAAAAAAAGAGTTTAACCTTTGTGTAATATCAGTTACCTTTTTATTTGATAAATTACTTAATAAATCAAAATTTTGAAATTTGTTTATATCTACCCTAGAATATTTTGTTTTAAAATCTTCATATTTATATAATTCTTCCTGAAATTTTTTTAAATTATCTATATTAAATACATTATCTACTTCTTCTTTATTACTTACAGAAATTTCAATGTAAAAATTTCTATTTAATACCTCTTTTAAATATTTATCCAACAATTCTATAATTTTATCATTATCTTCTACATTTATTGTATTTATTAAATTTTCATTAAAATCTTTTATATTTTTTTTGAAATCTTCGGCATAGGCGGTCAATAAACTCTTAGCTTTGTTAATTCTACTAACCTCTTGCACATTTTCTATATTTTCCTCTTCCCCTTCTTCATCATTTTTTTTAGAAAAATTATAACTTATACTATCTATAGCAGCTACATAAACATCTACTAAAGCATCAACTAATTCAGAAATACTATATTCATTAAAAGCCGCTAAACCTACTCCAAATTTATATATTTCATCAATATATTTTTTAATAGAATTATATAAATAAGTTGAAACAGATTCTCCATATTTTTTAAAATTTGTATTAAAAACAGAATCTTTACTACCTATAACATTAGCAATTTCTCCTGTTTTTTTAAAATAAAAATTACTAACATCTATTTTTACTTTATTTAATTTACTTAAATATGCTTCAACTTCTGCCTTTAATTGTTTATTGAATCCTATAGCCTTGCCTAATACAAAAACTTCTTTTATCCTACTTTTCATAAAAATTCCTTTATATTTACAATATATTCATAAATATAAAATTTATAAAATAAAAAAGGGAAAGGATTTTCTCCTTTCCCCTCCTTCGCCCAATAAAATAATAAAATAAATTTTATTAATTTACTAGAAATATATGTTCAACAATAATCCTACATTTGGAGATCCTAATTCGTAACCAGAAGTTTCCAAATTATAAGAAACAAATTTGTATTCTCCTGCTACAGATACATTTTTCAATACTTCAAATTCCGCACCAACAAGTAAATCAAATGCACCATCTACATCCCCACCTGTATAACTACCACCCCAATAACAAGTCGTGTATTCATTCTTATATTGAGTATTAATCCATACAATTGAATATAACTTTGTAGCGTCAACACTATCAATTGGTTTGCTATAATTGAAACCTAATCTAAATGTATTTCCAAGAAAGGGAAACTTTAGACCCATTCCACCAGCATAACCAGACACCCATTGATTCTCAGCCTGAGGAACTGAAAATACTAATGCCTTATCCTGAGAATAGGATACACTAAATGACATAACTACACAAGTTATTAGAAATAATATTACCTTTTTCATGTTTTTAATCACCTACCTTTCCTATCCTCTTTTAAATGTGTTGAAAAAATATACCAATACCAATAAGAACATTAGATTCGTAAATCCAGCACTTCCTGCCAAAGCCAATACCCCTGCAACAAATGGCCCTCCAGAAAATAACACAGAAACTAACATACCTATCAATACGAAAAATATTACAAATGCCAACAATACATCAGATATATTTGTAATCCATTCTTTGATTGCGCTTAAAGCATCCTTCATCTTATCCTCCTATTTTGTTATTTATTATTATTTATTAATTATACAATATATTTAACAATATTATATAAACTCTTGTAACCTTTTTAAAATTTGTTTTTAACTATTCTTTATACTAATTATATTTATATCATTCATATATAAATAAATATAAAACTAATTATATTTTTATTTAAAATTATCTCATACTATAATTCTGTAACTAAATATTTTAAAATGTAATAAATTAATACAATTATTGTTAAATTTACCACCCAAATTACATAAAAACTATCTATTTCCTTAAATTTCATAAATTAATAATAAAAAATAAAAGTAATACCTTTAATATTATGAAATATACCTACCTTTATATTACTATTTACCAAAGAATAATAAACAGATAAATTACTAAAATCTTTTGTTTCTTTCTCTTTTATAAAATATCCACTACTATTAAATAAATTTAAAATTCCCATATAATCTTCTATTTTTTTTTAAAGTAGTATAAGAAATTGAATAAAATTTACATGTATTATTTTTATTAAATTTAAAAACTACATAAACTAAATCATCTATATTATAATATATAACTGAATCTTTATAAATATACCCTTTATAATATTCATCACTCATATTATTTATTACTTCTCTTTTATCCTTACCTAAATAATTTAATGACTCCCAATATATTGTATAATCTTGACTTATAACTACATTGAAAAATAATATAAAACTTATTAAATACTTAAACATATCTTCTTTTTAATTTTATTAAATATACAAATTTTTTTTGAAATAACCAAATTTATTTTTTATTTTTTTTTAGGTTCGTAAATCATTTTCAAACCTTCACAATTCTATATTTTTTAAAAGCCCGAAGAAAAATATTGTTTGATTGAAAAATAACTTATTAACCGAAACTCTATAACTGATTTATCCAAAAACTTCTTCTCAACCATAATGTCTTATATAAATTAGATAGAGAATCTGCAATTATTTCATTAACCTTTACCTTATCTAACTTATAACCTTTTAACTCCTTCTCTACTATTTTCTTAACATACTTATCAAGTTTTTCATCAAGTATCTTTTCTATTACACTCTTTATTTCACCCTTTTCAGATTTGCTAAATTTTTCTAATAGTAAATTATTATTCATAATTTATTTACCTCCCTTCTTCTTATATGTATCTACTTTATTTTTTTTCTCTAAAAACATTTCTACAAGCTTCAAGGACAGATTGTCTTTGATTATGTCCTTGAATCTGTATCTACTTTATTTTTTTTTCTCTAAAAACATTTCTGCAAGCTCCCAAGCACCTACTCTATTTTTAGGAGACTCACCTACATTTTCATTAAATATTACTTTAAAATTATTCTCTATAACAATTTTCTTAGACTTAACCTTTTTTCCCAAACCTATTAACTCCTCTAATAATTCCTCTTTATCTATAAAACCACTATTATACAATGTAGATAAATTAACTAACTTTTCCATAATTTCTGTTTTCAAAGACTTTTTATCTTCAACTGGATCTTTAACAGATAACATCCAATCCCTTTTAGAATTATTATTATACTTTTTTGGCAATTTTGATTTATTTTTTATATTCATTATAATACTCCATAATTTACCTATAAATATATTTTTTTTTATTTTTTTTATGAAAATAAATTATTAACTCTATTCTCAGAAATTTTACAATATTTATCAGATTTATCTATATAAATAAATTTTCTCTTATTTTCTTTTGATACTAATGGAACAGTTCCACTTCCACCAAACGGATCTAACACAATATTATCAACATATGAATAAAATTTTATTAATCTATACACTAAATTTTCTGGAAATGGAGCAGGATGTCCACTCTTTCTTGTCTCAGGTTTTATATTCCAAAATGAATTAGAATATTCTATAAACTCTTCTTTTGTAATGTCTATCTTATCTGATTCACCTAATAACTTCTTATTCTCCTTTGAAAAAACTAAAACAAATTCATAAGGCTGAACTACATGTGGATTACTTGGACTCTTCCAACTTCCCCAAGCAGTCCTTTTAGAAATTGACTGCTTATACCACAATATATCACATCTCATTATAAATCCCAATTTTTTCATTTGATTTACTACATCTACAAATAAAGGCTGATACTCACCTTCAGACGTAACACTTGGAACATTTATACAAATCCTACCTCCACTTACCAAAATCCTATAACACTCTTTCCATGTCTCTTCCAAAAATTCCAAATAACATTTATATGGTATTAAATCATCATGATTATCATATGGAATACCTACATTATACGGAGGAGAAGTTATTATTAAATGAACAAAATTATCTGGGAATTTTTTCATAACTTCAACTCTATCACCACAATAAAACTTGTTTACCAAAATATTATTCATTAAAACGGAAACGGTTCTGAACCATATTTCATTGAACCTAATTTATCCTTGAACTTAAAAATATTCACAACTTTTACCTTTTCTTTTATTAAATATACAAATTTTTTTTGAAATAACCAATTTATTTTTTATTTTTTCTAGGCCTTATTACACAAATCCAATTTTTTATTATATGTTCTTTACTTAAATTATTATTTTCTTTTATATAATATTTAGAATCTATATCCCACCACCGTATCAAAAATACTGACTTTAATATTCTTTTAACATTTGAATATTTTTTATAATCTCCCTCATAATAATTTGAAGGATCTGCTAAGTATAACCACCTTTTATTAAAACCTATTACTACTGAATAATGACCATTATTTCCATTATTATTACCATCTTGATAATTAACTATTACTGGAACATTTTTTCTAACCCATCCCTCTATTTCTTCAATATTAGAATTTCTCTTTGAATATCCCTTAAATTTGTATAAATTTGCTAAATAACATATTTGTTTATGAGAAGTTCCTAAATCACTAGTTATACTACCTTTTTTAACTAATGTTTTTTCATGTACATTTTTTCCATAATATAAAAAAATTGTCCTTAAAACAGCTATACCACATGTATAACTAGTTAATTGTTTCCTTGATTTTATATTTTCTATTATAAATGTCATCAATAAATAAATATGAATACAAATAAATTACTTTAATTAAATTTGTATTTATTTTGTGACATATCTTCCTAAAATATCAATATATTATACAAATGTTGATGTTTCTTCTTCAAGAAAAGATACTCAAAATAATTCCAAAAGATTTTTATATTTTTGTGGCTTTTGAGGTTCGTAATTTGTTATAAGCACTTCAATACTTGCGGTTTTATCTCGTACAAGTGTTTGATAGTTTGAGTTAGAATAATGAAAATCAATAAAATTGATTTTATAAGTTTGATTCCTTTCAACCCAAGATTTTAAAATATCATTTGATTTTCCTTTGTGTTCTAAAACGTTAGAAAGAGCAAACTTTATATTTTGTTTGTCCAAATTGTCAAGTATTTTTAAAAGCTGTTTTTCCTCAATATCTGTCCAACCTTTAAACCCTCTTTTTCCGTCATTATACGTTCCTGTTGTAATCAAATAAGGTGGATCACAATAAACGAAATCATTAGAATTTAAAAACGTAAAATCAAAATTATTAAAACAAACATTGGAGAAAACAAGGTTTGTTTCTTTTAATCTAATTATAAATTTTTCTAAATTTTGTTTCATTGAAGCGTTAAAACTGCTTCTTTCTCGTCCAAATGGATTATTAAATTCGTGACTATTATTGAAACGAATTTGATGATTAAATGAAAAAGCAATAAGTACAAATAAATCCAACGGATTTTTTTGTCTGTTGTATTGTTCTCTCATTTTTTTGTAGCCTTCTTCGTTTGTCAAAGAAAGTTGAAACTCTTTTATTCGATTTTCAATATGTAAAATTGTTGTATCAATGTCATTTTCTTGAAATGTTTGATACATTTCAATTAAGTAATTCAAGTTATCGTTAAAATAAACTTTATTAGCATTTACGTTAATTCCTACATTACAACCGCCTGCAAATAAGTCTATGAAATTATCTATTTCTTTCGGAAATAAAGGCAAAATTTGGTCTAATATTTTTGATTTACCACCAATGTAATTCAATGGTGATTTAATTTGTCCTAAACTATGGATTCTTGTTATCGTCACTCAAAGTTACCTTGTTTTATTTCTTTATTCAATTCTATTATTTAATTTATTTTTTTTTCAGTAGAAAATATATGTCTTGAGGCAACTTTTTATTACCCCAAGACATTACAACATACCTTATTTAACAACTCTTCTAAATTCACCCCAAGTTTTATTTCCTCTTACTCTAGCAGCTTCTTCTTCAATAGAAGATCTTGAAAAATTACTAACATCAAAATTTGGATTTCTATATTCAAGTCTAACATTTTTTCCATTTAAACTTTGAATTCTAATAATTTGAAATAATTCACGTTTACTAAATGAAGAAGGACCTACTCCACTATTATTAGTCTTATTAGTTTTTCCAGTTTTATTTGTTCTGATTGAAGTATTACTATCAATACTTCTTGATCCACATTTAGACGCATTTGACGATTTTTTTGAAGAAGATCGTCTACTTCCCTGACTGTTTGATTTTTTTGCCATGATTTTTTTTTATTGTTTGATTGAAAAATAACTTATTAACCGAAACTCTATAACTGATTTATCCAACATATTATTTATTAAAACGGAAACGGTTCTGAATCCTCTTTCTCCTTTTTAACAGTATCACTATTTTCATTTGAAAGAAAATCCAACGAAGGATCAGTCAATGCTATAGAAATATAACTTGTACCTGCTTTTGACGTTCTCTTCCAACCAGACATATTATATTTCTTTTCATTTATAACAACATCACCTTTATAATCTGGTTGAGTTTCCTTTTTTTTATAACTATTAATAAATAATCTTCCACTATTATCTTTCGGAGTAAAATTTGAATTTGAAGAACTATTACTCGTTGAACCCTCTTTCATAGAGGCCTCTTTCTTTGAACCTACTTTATCCTTGAATTTTGAAATATCCATTACTTTTTCCTTTCTTTTTTAATTTTACTAAATATACGAATTTTTTTTGAAATAACCAAATTTATTTTATTAATTTCTATAAATATTTTTTGGTTCATTTTTTGTATTGCTATAAATTTTATATGTCAAATATACGAATTTTTTTTGAAATAACCAAATTAAAAATTTAAAGCAATTGAAATATTTTTAAAATTTTCCTTAAAAATTTTCTTACATTCTTCTGCAATATCCCTATGTTCCTTTTGCGTAGATACATCTGTTCTAACCTGTATATAATGTATCCAACTTCTTATACTACCACTCATATATATTTTTGTAGATGTATTTAAAGGCAATAAAAATCTTGCACTCTCTTTAGATATGCCTTTATCAATTGCTTTATTATATAAATTATATGAAATATCCCATATATTTTTTTGAGATTCTATAAACCAATTTTTATCTTCATCATTTATATCATCTATACTATTTTGTCTATTTACAATATCTTGTCTTCTAGCCGAATATTCCTCATATGAAGAAATCTTTTGATATCTCTGACTAAATTCTTGAAAAGAAAATGATCTATGTCTTAATATTTGAGATGCAATTGCTCTTGAAGTATTAATTTCCAAAGTCATAAAAACATGCTCAAACGGACTCCAATGATTATTATCAATTAAATATTTTAATAATTTTTCAGATGTATCAAAATTTAATTGATTTTTTTTATTACTAACTCTAGCTATATATACTATAAAATCTTCTGAAGAAAGTCCAACATTATTATTAAATTGTAAAGTTGGCTTTGTTATTGACAATAAACCTACATTCATTTTTATAACTTTTTATATTAAAAAATTTCCACACTATATTTTTTAATAACATAGTGTGGATTGTATTAAATATTTGTAACCTTTATTAAAAATACTAAGACATATTAAATATATTTTTTAAATCTTCAACATTAGGAGTTTCTTTAACACCATTTTCATTAGTTTTTTCTGAAGTATTTTCTGAAGTATTTTTACTAGATTCTTGATATAAGTTAGAGGAAATATCCATCCATAATTTAGTCATTTCTTCCATCTTATTTTTAATACCTGAACCTTCATTTTTTATTTCTTCTTCTAAAATATTTATTTTTTCTTTGAGTAAATTTTTATTTTCTTCTGAAACATCTTTATTTTCTAATAATTCTTTTGATTGAATTATAGATAACTCAGCACTATTTCTCAACTCTATTGTTTCTTTTTTCTTTTTATCTGATTCTTCATTCAACTTTGCATCTTCTTTCATCTTTTCTATTTCTTCTTTACTTAAACCACTCGAAGACGTAATGCGAATTGATTGTTCCTTATTTGTTCCTTTATCTTTTGCCGTTACACTTAATATTCCATTTGCATCTATATTAAATGTTACTTCTATTTGTGGAACTCCTCTTCTTGCAGATGGAACTCCGTCTAAATGAAATCTA
>SXGR01508438.1_pt1 | contig 11533 bp, 10 predicted proteins | sample 3174711 | NCBI WGS metagenome assembly SXGR01 (sample SAMN11356860, study PRJNA531348) | freshwater metagenome | isolation source: freshwater sample F1-60 | place: China: Fuxian Lake, Yuxi | collected 2017-12-25
ACGCGGAAGCGGCGGACGCCCAAGGCGAGCAGCTGGGTGACGTATTCGGCGCCGGTCTGGGCGCGCGAATTGAAAAGCGTGTTCCGGCAGCCGGCGTCGGCCTTGAGGATGTGCTCGGCGCCGACGCGGTCGCGCAGCTTGACGCGGTGCTTCTCGCACGGACGGCCGCAGTCGCGGTAGTCCTTGCCTTGGGAGAGGAAGGCGCAGAACACGCAGTGCTCCATATGGAACATCGGCATGTGCTGATGGATGGTGACCTCGAACCATTCCGGCGGGGCGGACCGGAAGAGCGCGGTGACCTGCTCGGAGTCGAGGTCGTAGGAGACCGTCAGGCCTTCGAGGGCGTGCTCGCGCATGAGCCATTCGGCGGTCAGGCCGTTGGCGACGTTGAGGGAGAAGTCGGCGCGGAGGCGCCTGCCCTTGAAGGCGCGGAGATCCTCGTGATTGCGCACCAGGTAGCCGTCGGCCTCGCAAGACAGGACGATCTCGCTGATGCGACCCTCGCCCTGCTTGTGGATCCGCGGGCCCATGGCCCAGAACTCGACCTTGCGGCCGGCTTCCTGCTCGTAAGCCCGGACGCGGGCCACGGCGGCCCGGAACTTCTTCGGGTCTTCGTATTCGGCGTAGATCACGCGGGCGCCGCTCGCCAGGGCGGGCTCGAGCTGCTCCGGTTCGCGGATGACGACGACGATCTCGGCCTCGCCCGGGCGCTTCGGCTCGAAGGGAGCGACCTGGGTGGCCGCTTCGTCATAAGGCAGGAGCGTCCAGCGGAGCGGCTGGCTGCGTAGCTTCGTGATCTGCTCGGCGAGCTCGCGGCGGAGACGGTTCAGCTCGCTGACCGGTACGATGAGGGCGCCCTCGAGGTCGGCCTGCAGGTCGCCCAGCTCGAAGCCCGTGTCGCCGAGTCGTCCGAGCTGGTCGCGGAGAGTGGTGAAGTCCATCGGACGCTTCTCGGCCGCGGCGCAGGGCATCGTGGTCTCGCCGGCGACGACGTGGCCCTCGCCGTCGTTGAATTCGACGCGCAGGGGCTGGCCGAGGCGGCCGATGACCTTGGCGTGGAGCGGGCGGCGGAAATTGGCCTTCTCGCGGTCCCAGGAATCATGGAGACGCTTGTCGAGCTCCTGGTCCTTGGTCTTCCAGAGGATCGCGCCGGGCAGCACCAGCGACCAATCGACGTCTTCGCGGCCGAAGCGGACGAACGTCAGGCCGCCGCGGGCGGGCTCGAGCCCGTGGACGAAGCCGCCCTGTTCGCGTTCAGCCGGCTTGCCTTGGTCGAAGACCACGCCGTCGCCCGGCTTGAGCGGGCCTTCGAGGCGCATCGTCACGCCGTTCGTGGCGACGTCGACGACCGTGCCGAGGTAGGCGCCGCGCTTCTTGCCGAAGCGGGCGTGGACGAGGCGCTGGTTGTCGATGCCGCGGAGCCAACCCGTATGCAGCCCGCGCGAGAACGTCATCTGCATCGCGTAGTCTTCTTCCTGCCGGACCTGGAGCGCGGCGCGGTCGGCGTCTGCGCCCTTGGCGAACGCCTCCCAGGCGGCGTCCACCGCCCGACGGTAGGCCCTCGTGATGGCGGCGACGTATTCCGGGGACTTGAGGCGACCCTCGATCTTCAAGGAACGGATGCCGGCACGGATCAGGTCAGGGATGACCTCGATGCCGGCGAGGTCCTGCGGGGAGAGGAGGTAGGCCTTGTCGCCGAGGTCGCGGACCACGCCGTCGACCACGAGTTCGTAAGGCAGGCGGCAGGCCTGGGCGCATTCGCCGCGGTTGGCCGAACGGCCGCCGAGCGATTCGCTGGTGAGGCACTGTCCGGAATAAGCGACGCAGAGCGCGCCGTGCACGAAGACCTCGAGGTCGAGCGGCTCGCCTTGGGCGGCCTGTTCCGTCCGCATCTTCTGCATCTCCGGAATCGAGACCTCACGGCCCAGCACGGCGAGCGAAGCGCCGAGGCCGCGGGCGTAATCGGCGCCGGCGGCGCTCGTGACCGTCATCTGCGTCGAAGCGTGGATCGGGAAGTCAGGGGAGATCCGCCGGATCAAGCGGCAGATGCCGGGATCCTGGACGATGGCGGCGTCGACGCCGGCGGCGACGATCGAGCGGAGCGTGCGCGCGGCCTCGGCCAGTTCGTCGGGGAAGATCAGCGTGTTGAAGGTCACGTAGCCCTTGACCCCGCGCCCATGCAGGTAGGCCATGAGTTCCGGCAGGTCGGCCTCTTCGAAGTTCTTGGCCCGGACCCGGGCGTTGAAGCGGCCGATGCCGAAGAACACCGCGTCGGCGCCGTTCTCGACCGCCGCGCGGACGCAGTCCCATTCGCCGGCCGGGGCGAGGACTTCGGGCTTGCGCAGGGAGGCGAGGAGGCTGGTGGCGGACACGGGGCAAGGAAGGCACAGTCCGCCCTTCCCTGCAAAGAGCAATTCGCGTCCCGGGCCGGCCGGCAGGGCGCTTCCGGGATTGCCCCGGAGCGGGCTACCCGCCCTAATCGAAGCCATGTCCGACAAGCTCGAGGAAATCTTCCAGATGCAACAGGCGCTCAACCGGCGCATCGGCGTCGAAACCGCCGGCATGACCGAGGAGGAGAAGATCAAATGGGTCCTGAACTACCTCCGCGCCATGCAGCAGGAGATGGCCGAGCTGACCGACTCCGTGCCCTGGAAGTGGTGGGCCAAATACCAGAAGTTCGACGAACAGAACGCCCGCGTCGAAGTCATCGACCTCTTCCACTTCCTCATCTCCATCGCCCAGGTCCTGGGGATGTCCGCCGACGACGTCTATCAGGCCTACCTGAAGAAGAACGCCGTCAACCACCAGCGTCAGGACTCCGGTTACGTCAAGAAGGACGAAAACGACTCCCGTCATATCTGAACCCCTTCCCCATGTCCCGCCCCCTCGTCCGCCGCCCCGGCTTCACGCTGGTCGAACTGCTGGTCGTCATCGCCGTGATCGGCATCCTGTCCTCGATCGCCTTCGGCCTGTTCAAGGCCGCCAACAACGCCCGCAACAAATCCAAGTCGCGCGGCGACATGCAGGCCATCTCCATGGCCTGCCAGGGCTACCGCAAGACCTACGGCGACTTCCCCTACTGCTCCTCGATCTCCGGCGACAACCCGCGGCGCGACCTGCTCGACCAGCTCCTCGGCCGCAAACTCATCCGCTTCACCACACCGGGCGATTCTCCGGCACTCCTAGCCTTCGATAGCACCTCCCTGCCAGGCGGCACCAACCGACAGAAACGGAGCTTCCTGAGCTTCGACGAAATCACCACCAACGATGACGCGAACATCAACGACCCCGCCCTCTGCACTCAGTTCATCGACGCCTGGGGTAATCCGTACGACTATCGCTATCGCGTGATCGGTTCCCACAAGCAGTGGTTGGCGCCTAATTTCCTGGCCGTGTCCTGCTCGGCCAACTTCGTCGAGGCGGCCACCGAAGGCGACGCGCCGAAACCCGACGAATACTGGGACCCTGCCGGCTCCAGCAGCGGCAAGATGGAGCAGACGGGCATCGTCCCGGCGAGTTACTTCGAGGAAACCGGCGATCCCGCCGGGCCCTTCCGCGCCGACAACATCGTCAATTGGGTGAACTGACCTCGCGGGCCAGCGGCCCGCGCATCGCCCAGGCCAGCCCGGCGCAGAGCAGCCAGGCGAGCAGTGCCGTGGCCAGGGTGTGCGAGAGGAAGTGCTCGCCACGGGCTACCTGATAGAAGCCCATCCAGGCGCCCACGCCCAGACCGAGCGCCAGCCCGCGCCAGCGGCGTTCGGCCAGGATCCAGTAGGTCGCCATGAGGGCGAAGCCGCCGCTCGCGTGCCCCGCCGGGAACGCGTGACAAGGATAACCCGGAGGCTTGGCCTGGAACAGCAGCAGGTGCTCATGGGCGCCGCCGTAGAGTTTCAGGTCGAGAGGCGTCGCCATGTGCGTGACGGCCCGCAACTGCGTGCTGACGATCGGCACCAAGGCGAAGCAAGCCAGCAGGAAGAGAGAGCGCGCGCGCCGCCGCGGCCGGAACAGGGCGAGGCCGATCAGGCCGACGGCGGCGAGGATGATCAGCCCCTTGGGGCCGCGGTACGCCAGGACCATGCCGAGCGGATGGTCATGCGGGATGAGCCAGGATTGGCCGTCCCAGAAAAAAGCCTGGAACCAAAGGTCGACCGCCTCGCCGCCCAGTCCGGGCACGCCGAAGAACACGGTCACGGCCGCGAGCAGGCCGGCCGGCAACAGCAGCGAACGCGGCTCAGCGCGCGGGATTGCGGAGTCCGTCTTGATGGAAGAGCTCATCGGCGCCTTGGTAATAGATGATGGCTTCGTCGACCGCGCCTGGGTCCGGAGCGGCGACCGGCGCGAGCACGCCGGTCGCGAGGTCGGCGCGATACTGGACCGCTTGCCGGACGGGCTTGAGGACGGTGAGCAGGCCGTCGGGCCGCAGCAGCGCGACCTTCTGGTAATTGCTGATGAACGCCCGCGGGCGGTAGCCCGGGCCGAGCGCGTCGGCGCCCACGAAGCGGGAGACGTAATCGGCGCCCAGCAGGCCGAGGACCGTGGGGGCGACGTCGATCTGGCTCATCATCGTGTCGACCTTGCGCGGGGCGATGTTGCCAGGAGACCAGATGAACAAGGGGATCTCGTATTTGCGGACCTCGAGCTCGCGCCTGCCGGCGACCGACGCGCAATGGTCGGCGACGATGACGAAGACCGTTTCCTTGAACCAAGGCTTGGCGGCCGCGGCTTTCAGGAAGGCGCCGATGGCGTAATCGGTGTACGCCACCCCGCCCTCGCGGCTGACCAGCCGCGGATCGATCCTGCCCGCCGGCCAGGTGTATGGCCGGTGATTGGACGTCGTCATCACGAAATGGTGGAAGGGCTTGCCGGCGGCGTGGGAATGATCCGCGGCTTCCAGCGACCAGGCGAACGCGTCCTCGTCGCACGCCCCCCAGGCGTTGGCGAAGGTCGGCTGCTTGCCGGCCGCGAGCTGCGTGGGGAGGTCGAGCTTGTCGTACCCGTTGCCTTCGAAGAAGGCGTTCATGTTGTCGAAGAACCCGTCGCCGCCGTAGATGAAGGCGGACTGGTAGCCCAGCGAACCCAGGGCGGAGCCCAGCGTCATCAGGTCGGCGTTGCCGGCGCGACGAAGCACCGACTGGCCGGGGATCGGCGGGATGGCCAACGACAGGGCCTCCATGCCGCGCACCGTCCGGGTGCCGCCGGCGTAGCAGCGGGCGAACCAAAGGGATTCGCGGGCGATGCGGTCGAGGTTCGGCGTGAGGTTCTTCCCGGCGTATTCCGGGGCGCCATAGCAGCCGAGGAACTCGGCGCTCAGGCTCTCGATGGTGATCTGGATCACGTTCAGCCGCCGGGTCGGACCGGTCGGTCGGATTCGTCGCGTGATATCGCCTGGGTTCGCCGTGACTGGTTCGCCGCCCTGCGCGAGGAGCGTCGCACGCAGCCGGGCCACGGCGTCGGTCCGCGAGAGGTAGAAGCGCTTCCACTCGAGCTGGTTGGTCCAGAAAGCCGCGAGGAAGGAGTACTCACCGTTCTTGGCGAGTTCGGCGTCATAGCTGTTGGCCCAGCTCGGCTGCGGGGCGCCCATGTGCCGCAGCCCGGCGGTGAGGCGCTCGCCCACGGAGGCGTGGGCCGCGGTGACCGTCTTCAGGTCGCGACGGCCGACGAAATAAGCCAGCAGGAGCAAGGCGCACAACGGCGCGAGCAGGCCCGCGATGCCGCGCCAACGGGGCGCGGAGTCGGCCGCGGCGGCCTCTTCCCACCGGCGGACGAAACCCAGGCGACGCCACAGCAGGAAAAGCCCGGTCGCGACCGCGAGCACCAAGCCTACGATCAATGGCATGTCGTAGGACTCGCGGATGTTTTTCACGACCTCGGTCGTGTAGACAAGGTAGTCGACGGCGATGAAGTTGAACCGGACGCCGAATTCCTCCCAGAAAAGGATCTCCGAGATCTTCCAGAACGTGAAGAGGAACGCGCCGCAGAACCAGAGAAAGCGCAGGAACCAACGGCCCGCGGCGACCGGACGGACGAAGGCGCTCAGCAAGCCGAAGGGGAGCGTCAGGAACCAAGCCATCATGACATCGAACAACCAACCGACGACGAACGCGCCAAAAGTGGGCAGACCCCAGGAAACTTCCCGGGCGGCGGCGGCCAGCAAGCCGAGGCGGAGCAACGACCCCATCAGGACGTAACTCAAGGCCAGGAGCAAGGTGCCACCCTGACGTGAAGCCAAGGCCTTGGTAAACAATGCTTTCACGTCAGTCATTAGTCAGTAATCCCGCCACCGAGGGCGAGCCTATTCCCAGCGGCCGCTCAGCGGCGCTCCGGCACTTCGTCGACGCCCGAACCGCCCCACGGGTGGCAGCGGCAGATACGGCGGAAGCCCAGCCAGCCACCCTTGAACAGGCCGAACCGCGACAGCGCCGTCGCCATGTAGCACGAGCAGGTCGGGTGGTAGCGACATCCCGACCCTGGGATGAGGTGCAGCGGCTTCGACAAGAAACGCTGGTAGATCCAGACCAACCCCAGCGCCAACCGGGTGGGCCAGGACGGAAGGGGCTCGCTCATGCCGACGGGCCGGCCGGGGCGGCCGTGATGCGGGCGGCGGCCGCGGCGTAGACCTTGCGTAGCTCCGCAAGGGATCGCTTGAGCATGCCTGCACGGATCACCAGGACCACTTCCCAGCCGGACGGGAAGGCGGCGGGGTCGGTGCGGAACAGCTCACGCGACAATCGCTTGGCGCGGTTGCGGTCCACGGCCAAAGGGAGGTTTTTCTTCGCCGCGATGACCGCGAAACGAGAAGGACCTGAGCGACCTGTCCGGCGGTAATTCAAAAGAAAAGGCCCGCAATCGAGTCGCGAGCCTTCTTGGCGGAGGCGGCTGAACTCGGCCGAGGCGCGAATTCGACGCTCCCGCGGGAGACGCATGGGGGCTTAGGAAGCGCCGAGGCGCTTACGACCGATGGCGCGGCGCTTGGCGAGGACCTTGCGGCCACCGGGGGTCTTGGAACGGGCGCGGAAACCGCACTTGCGGGCGCGGGCGATCTTGGACGGGCGGTAGGTGGGTTGCATGGCTTTAAGGGCACAGCCAAGAGTCCCCCGCCGAGACTGTCAAGCCCCACGCTTCCCGGCTTGGCATGAGCCGGCGAAGGGGGAGGATGGAGGCATGACCCCGGAATCAGGCAAACGCCGGCCTACCCCGCCCAAGGCCTACCTCAACCCCGAGTTCATGGCCAGCCCCCAGGCGCGCAACATCCGCGTGCTCACGGAGATGACCGAGCCGCACCTGCGCTTCAAGAAGCACAACGTCCGCAACACGGTCGTCATGTTCGGGTCCGCCCGCACCCTGCCCGAGTCCGTCGCGCGCCGCCAGCTCGAAGAAGCCAAGGCCCTCGCCGCCAGCGGGGCCTGCGACGGCGCCGAGTGCGCCCACCGCCTCCGCGTGGCGGAGATCAACCTGCGCAGCTCGGCCTATTACGAAGCCTGCCGCGAACTGGCGTTCGAGATGACCAAGTGGTCCCTGCAGCTCCCGGAATGGCAGCGCTTCCTGGTCTGCTCCGGCGCCGGCCCCGGCATCATGGAAGCGGCCAACCGCGGCGCGCATGAAGCCGGCGGGCGTTCCGTCGGCCTCGGCATCGCCCTGCCCTTCGAGCAGGAACATAATCCTTACGTCACGCCCGAACTCGACCTCGAGTTCCACTACTTCTTCGTGCGCAAGTACTGGTTCCTCTACCTCGCCAAGGCCCTCGTGGCCTTTCCGGGCGGCTTCGGCACGATGGACGAGCTCTTCGAGATGCTGACGCTGATCCAGACGCGCAAGACGAAGAAGCAGTTCCCGATCCTGCTCTACGGCTCGCCGTTCTGGAAGAACGTGCTGAACTTCGAGACCTTCCAGGAATGGGGCATGGTCTCGCCCGAGGACCGCGACCTCTACGTGCACGTCGACAACGTCAAGGAAGCCCGCGACCTGCTCGTCGAGATCATCACCGAGCGCTACCTGAAGGGCGACAACGAGGGGCATGACTGAGTCCGTCGCCATCGCCCTGACCACCCTGCCCTCGCGCGAGGAGGCCGACCGCCTCGCCGCCGACGCGGTCGCCGCCGGGCTCGCCGCCTGCGCGCAGGTCGACGGTCCGATCCGCTCCCATTACACCTGGGAGGGCAAGGTCGAGAGCGAGGACGAGTTCCGCGTGACCTTCAAGTTCGCCTCGAGCAAAGGCGCCGACCTCGAAGCCTGGGTCCACGCCCGCCACCCTTACGCCGTCCCGCAATGGCTGAGCTTCGCTGCCGACCACGCCTCGCCCGCCTACCGCGCCTGGGTGCTCGGCGTGCGCTGACTTCATGGACCTCACCGCCGCCAAGGGACTGCTCTACTGCCTGCTCGGGCTATTTGTGCTCGTCGCCTGGGCGCGCGAACGGCGGAAGCGCCGCCTGACGGGCGAGCCCGAGAAGTTCTGGCCTGGCACCACCTACGCCCCCGCCGCCGCGTATTATGCCGCCGCGGCCGGCGCGATCCTGATCACGATAGCCGAAGCCGCTGTCGAGAAACGCGCCGGACTTACCGACCAGCAGAGCGTGCTTCCGGCGGTCTTCCTCTTCCAGCTGCTCGGCGCCTCGGTCGTCGAAGAAGCCTTGTTCCGCGGCTTCGTCGCGCCCGGCGAACTGATGGGCCGCAAGCTCCTCACGCTGATGATCATCGGTTCGCTGGTCTTCGCGCTCATCCACAACTTCGACCTGAGCACGGACGAAGGCAAAGTGAACGCGACCTTCGCTTTCATCACCTCGCTCTGGCTCTACGTCGTGCGCTTCAATCCGCTGAACCCGGATCGTTCGCTCCTGCCCTGTTTTATGGCCCATACCGTGCGTAATCTGGCGGTCTTCGGGATTAAAGCGGCCCAAGGCTTCATAACGTGGTGATTTAGGCCGCCGCCCCGGGCAAATCCGTTGCAACCGTCCCGAGGCTTTGCTGTCTTGGAGTCACCCCCGCTCACGCCCCATGAGCCACCCTGACCATCCCCATCGTCGCGACTTCCTGAAGCTGAGCGCCCTCGCGGGCCTCGGCCTGACTCTTGGCGCGGCTCCGTCCGCCGAAGCGAAGCCTGATCCGGCGCAGCTGAAGCATCGCGCCGCCGCCGACATGGGCACGCCGCGCCCGCGTCCCGCCGGCAACAAGCCCGTCTGGGACCTGACGACGAAGCCGCAGGAAAAGATCCGCGTGGGCATCATCGGCCTCAACCGCGGCCGTTCCCACGTCGCTTCGTGCGTCGCCACTCCCTTCGTCGAGATCGTCGCGCTCTGCGATATCCTCGACGAACGCGCGCAGGCGCAGGCTGAGATCGTGCGGAAGAAGACCGGCCGGACGCCGGCGATCTACAGCGGCGACGAAAACGCCTGGGAGAAACTCGTCGCACGCGAAGACCTCGACGTGGTGTATGTCGCCACCCCTTGGGAATGGCACAAGCCGATGGCCGTCCGCGCGATGGAACTGGGCAAGCACGCCTTCGTCGAAGTGAACTGCGGGCTGACGGTCGACGAGTGCTGGGATATCGTCGACGCCTCCGAAAAATACCAGCGCCACTGCCCGATCCTCGAGAACTGCTGCTACGGGGAGGAAGAGCTCTTCGTGCTCAACCTGCAGCGCCAAGGCTTCTTCGGCGACCTCAAGCATGGCGAGTGCGCCTACATCCACGACCAACGCGGCAAGCCCGGCGCGAGTTTCCTCGACGCCGCCCGCGACTGGCGCCGCCGCTACTCGACGCTCCTGCAGGGTAACCTCTACCCCACCCACGGGCTCGGCACCATCGCCCAATACATGGGGGTCGGCCGCGGCGACGCCTTCAAGTTCGCCGTCTCGGTCTCGTCGCCGGAGTTCGGGCTCACCCAGCTCCGCGAGCGCCTGAAGCCGGACCGCGACCGCTCTCAGGATGAGAAGTTCGTGAACGGCGACATGAGCACGACGATCGTGAAGACCGAGCTCGGCCGCACCATCGTCGTCCAGCACGACAACACCAGCCCGCGCCCCTATTCGCGCATCAATCTCCTCAGCGGCTCGCTGGCGACCTTCGCCGGCTACCCGAACCGCCTGGCCATCGACGCCGACAACGCGCATCCGCTGCTCGACCCCAAGGAGAAGCGCAACAGCCACGGCTGGACTTACGAGGGCGAGAAACTGAAGAAGTTCATGGAAGCCAACCGCCATCCGCTGCTCGCCAAGCTGCTGGCCGACGCCAAGAAAGTCGGCGGCCACGGCGGCATGGACCACGTGATGAACTACCGCTTCCTCGACTGCGTCCGCCAGGGCATCACCCCGGACATGACGGTCTACGACGCCGCTTCCTGGTCCGCCCTGCTCGACCTCTCCGACCGTTCCGTACGGGACGGCAGCATCCCGGTCGCCTATCCCGACTTCACCCGCGGCGGCTGGAAGACCCTCAAGCCCCTTCCGATCGTTTCCTGATGTCCTCGGGCCCTCCGGCCCACGTGTCCTCGTTTCCCCAACCGCCAATCGCTAACCGCTCACCGCTTTCCCCCTCTCCACCATGAACCTCCCCGAAACTCCCAACCGTCGCGACTTCCTCAAACTCGGCGCGCTCGCCGGACTCGGCCTCGGCCTCAGCGCCGTCCCCTCGGCTGAAGCCAAGCCCGACCCGCGCGACCTCAAGCTCCTCAGCGCGAGCGATATCTCCGTGACCCGCCCTCGCCCGGCCGGCAACAAGCCGGTCTGGGATCTCACCACCAAGCCGACGGAAAAGGTCCGCTGCGGCTTCATCGGCCTGAACCGTGGCCGCGGCCACGTGAACTCCGCCGCCAACATCCCGTTCGCCGAGGTCGTCGCCGTCTGCGACATCGTCGAGCAGCGCGCCAAGAGCGCCGCCGAGAACGTCAAGAAGAAGACGGGCAAGGAACCCGCGATGTACTTCGGTGACGAGAACGCCTGGGAGAAGCTGATCGCCCGCGACGACATCGACGTCGTCTACGTCTCCACCCCCTGGGAATGGCACGTCCCGATGGCCCTCAAGGCGATGCAGCAGGGCAAGCACGTCTTCATCGAGGTCTCGGCCGCGGTGACCGTCGACGAATGCTGGCAGCTCGTGGACATGTCGGAGAAGACCCAGCGCCACTGCTCGATCATCGAGAACTGCTGCTACGGCGAAGAAGAGCTCTTCGTCCTGAACCTCGCCCGCCAGGGCTTCTTCGGCGACCTCAAGCACGCCGAGTGCGCCTACATCCATAACCTCGCCGGCGGCGTCCTCTGGGCGCTCGGCAGCGAAGGCGACTGGCGCCGCGACTACCATCGCTTCATGGACGGCAACCTGTATCCCACGCACGGCCTCGGCCCGGTGGCGCAGTACCTGAACATCGGCCGCGGCGACGCGTTCAAGTTCGTCGTCTCCGTGTCCTCGCCCGAGTTCAACCTCACCCAGTTCCGCGACAAGCACCAGCCGAACAAGGGCAAGCACAAGGACGAGAAGTTCGTCTGCGGCGACATGAACACCTCGATCATCAAGACGCAGCTCGGCCGGACCATCATGATCCAG
>SXGR01222023.1_pt1 | contig 11532 bp, 11 predicted proteins | sample 3174711 | NCBI WGS metagenome assembly SXGR01 (sample SAMN11356860, study PRJNA531348) | freshwater metagenome | isolation source: freshwater sample F1-60 | place: China: Fuxian Lake, Yuxi | collected 2017-12-25
ACCACGTCCGCGCCGAGGTCGGCAAATATCAGCCCGGCGGTCGGCCCGGAAACGATCTGGCCGAACTCGACCACGCGCATGCCCGTGAGCGGGAGTTTACTCATGATGCGACTCCGGTAATGCGTCCCAGTGAAGTTCCGTTCGATTTACAGCGGCGTCTCATTTCAGCAGTCTCCAAAAAATTAACGAGCCGCAAAACACGCTCGTCAGGTGTTTAAGAAATGTACGCTTTGTACTGTGGCGTTGCAACGTTGCGGTAGCTTTTAGCGGCAGTCGGCAGCACGCGTAAACAGTATTAAAATTGTTCAATAAAACAAGTACTTACGATAATAGTAGCCCGTAAGGAGCGCAGTGCATTACGGGAACAATTACCAAAGCTGTCCCGCAATACGCTACGCTCCTTACGGGCTACGAAGGCTACGCGTAGTACGCAGACAGCCCAAAACCAGCACCGCGCCAAGCAGCAACGTTGTAGTCCAAAACACCGTGCCGAACGCCGCATTGAACGCCGCATTCGCCGCCTGCCCCGCCGCGAGATTCCGCGCTTCGAGCATCTGCAAGGCGCCACTCAAAACGACGGAGGCGATGATGACGCCGATGGTACGCGTCAGCATCGCGAGGCTGCCTGCGACGCCACGGTTTTGTTGCGGCAACGTGGCTACGATCAAATCGGTGTAGCTCACTTGAAACAGTCCGATGCCCACGCCGTGCAAAAGCAGCGCCGCGATCAACGCAATTACGGGCGGCAACAGCGGCGTTTGTGTCCAGGCTGCGATACTGCCCTGTGCCAGTGCCACCAATGCAACGCCCAGCAACGTAGCGCGGCGTTGACCGAGTGTCTGCATCACGCGCGGCGTGGCCATCGAACCCGCGAACATCCCTACCGTGGAAGCAGCCAGCAGCAAACCCATCTGCGCCGCATCGAAGCCGCCGATGCGCGCGAGGTGATACGGCACGATCATGGGAATCGCAAACCCCACCAGGTTGACCGCCACGCTGACTAGGTTGGCGGCCAGCAACTCGGGATCGCGCAGCACAACGGGCGGCAACACCGGTTCGGCGACACGCCGTTCGCGGCGCGCAAATAGCATGAGCGAGACAATGCCCCCGCCTGCCGCCACGAACGGCAACAGGTCATGCACGCCGTTCCACAACGCCGGGCTCAACAGCAACAGCGCCAAACCACCCGCCAGTAACATGGCCGACAGGACATCGAAACGCTGCGTAGCAGGCCGTGCATCCACCGCTGGCAAACACGCCAACAACCACAACGCCAACAACGTCACCGGCAGGCGAAACCAGAACACGCCCGCCCAGCCCAACCACTGTATGGCCACCCCGCCGAGCACCGGCCCGGCGATGCCCGCCAACGCAATCATCATCGAGTAGCGGCTTAGCGCCCAGGTACGCCGCGATTCGCCGCACACCGCCACCACCATCGCCGGCGCGCAGCTCAACACCAGCGCGGTGGAAACGCCCTGCAACACCCGCCCCGCCAACAGCCACGCATAACTCGTCGCCAGCCCGCACGCGACGAACGCCAGCGTACCTGTCAGCAAACCCGCGCAAAACACACGGCGGTGGCCGGCGATATCACCGAGTTTGCCAAACGCCAGCATCAGGCTGGCGTAGGTGAGCACATAAGAAACCACCAGCCAGCTCATCGACGCGACATCCAGCGCGAAGGCTGCCGTGATCGCGGGAAACGCAACGTTGACAGCGAAATCCATCGGCGCAATGCCCGCACCCAACCCTATGGCCAGCAGGCCGCGCCACGGCCCTGATGCGGTGTTTGTCATGCAGCGGTGGTGTGAGGCATATCGGTTGCGACGCTTGTGTGTCCTGCGAAGGGCGAATTCATTGTTCACAGGTTTGGAGGGTTTGTCCACCGCGCAGGCGGACCACATCCGCACTTTCTTCCCGCCGCCGCTCCAAGTATCATGCACACACTCAATTCATACCTCCGTCAGGAGCCCCATATGGAAGCCGCCGCCCCCTTCAGACACCGCTCGTTCCCCTTGAGCCTGCACGCCGGCAAAGGCGCGATCAACGAACTGCGCGGCGAGGTCGATCGCACCAGGGCCAAGCGCGCATTTATCGTGTGCGGCAAATCGGTGGCCAACAAAACCGATTTGATCGGCAAGGTGCAAGCCAATCTCGGCGACAAATTCGCCGGCGTGTGGGACGGCGTGGAAATTTCCTCCCCGCTGCCTTCGATACGCGCGGGTGCCACCGCCGCGCGCGAGGCGGGTGCCGATTTGATCATCGCCATCGGCGGCGGCAGCGCGATGGTGACGGCGCGCGCGATCATTATTCTGCTTGCGGAAAAAGGCGACATCCATGACATCTGCACTCAGTATCCACCCGGCCAGCCACCCATCAGCCCCAAGCTGATGGCGCCGAAGATTCCCAACATTCTGGTGCTCACCACGCCGAGCACGGCGATGACGCGCGCGGGCACGGCGGTGAAGGATGTCGAACGCGCGCACCGGTTGGAACTGTTTGATCCGAAAACGCGCCCCTTCGCGATGATCTGGGATGACGATGCGCTGCTTACAGCACCTGCAGAGTTGTTCATGAGCACTTCGGCATCTGCGCTAAGCGGCATCATGGCGGGCGTGGCAACGCCGCGCATCAACCCGCTTTCGCTCTCCGATTTGCTGCACGCCATGCGTCTGTCGGTGGAGGCGCTGCCGCTGATGCGTACTGACCCAGCCAACACCACGGCGCGCATGAATCTGGTGGCAGCGTCGTTCCTCAGCAACCGCGCGCTCGACGCCATGCGCGGGCGCGCCTTCGGGCTGATTTCCTCGCTGGGCCATGTGCTCGATACGCTCTACACGCATATCAGCCACGGCGACGCCAGCACGCTCACCACGTCATGGGTGATGCGCTTTAATCTGGAGCAGACTTCCAGTGGCCTCGCCCGCTTGGCCAAAGAACTGGGCGTCGCCAATAATCTGCCGGAAAAGGAAGCTGCCGCGCGGGCGCCGGATTTCATTGACGATTTTTACCGCAAGCTCGGCATGCCGGTGCGGCTGCGCGACGCGAATATCCCGATGGAAGGCATCGATCACATCGCCGACGACGCGATGGGCGATTTTTACCTGCACCAGAACGCGCGCAAGGTAAAACACAAATCCGAGTTGACCGACCTGCTCAAACAGATGTGGTGATCCACGCATCGCAGGTTTTCCGTAACCCGATTTCCGCAAACACAGGAGCGCATTTTGTCTGACGAACAACTACATCACCCGGACACGGGGACATCCAGCACCGCGGCCCGCTATCCGCGCGTGATTGACGCGCATATGCACTGGTACCCGCAGGCGTTTGTCGATCTGATGATCAAAAAAGGCCCGGCCAACGGCGCGGTGATGGGTGAAGATGACAAGGGTAATCCGGTGGTGATTTCGGTGCCCGATTGCACACAGCGCTCGGTGATGCGCAAGACCATGACCCGCCTCGACGACATCATCGCCGACATGAAAAAGCGCAAGTGCGACACCTATGCTCTGTCGATGACCAACCCGCTGATGTACTGGGCGCCGCCTGAATTCGGGCTGGAGCTGTGCGTGGCGCACAACGATGCGTGCGTCGCCGCACACAACCAATACCCGGACAAATTCTATGGCAGCATCATCCTGCCCATGCAGGATGTGAAGCTCGCCGCCAAGGAGTTGGAGCGCGCGGCAAAGTTTCCGTGCATGCGCACGGTGTTTATTGCCGAGCACATTCTGGGGAAAAACCTGCACGAAAAGGAATTCTGGCCGATCTACGAACGCGCAGAAGGCTTGGGGCTGGCGCTGACACTCACCAACCTCTACCCCACCGGCCCGGAGCGCATGAAGGATTACTTCATGATTAATACGCTGGGCAATCCGCAGGAAGCCGGTTACGCCGCTACCAGCCTGATGTGCGGCGGCGTGCTCGATGCCTTCCCGAACCTTGAAGTGTTTCTGCCGCACGCCGGCGGCACCTTCCCGTGGCTGATCGGCCGCATGGACTTGGCCTTCAAAGTGAGCCCGACGTTAAAGCACATGAAAAAACCGGCGGAGCACTATCTGCGCCGCTTCCATTACGACTTGATCACGCACCATCCGAAAGTGATGCGCAACCTGATCGACCTGGTAGGCGCGGATCGCATTGTCGCAGGCACGGATTTCCCGCAGGCGATGTCGGTAAAGCAACCTGTCGATTTTGTGGAATCGATTCCGGGCCTCACGCCGCGTGAACGGGAATTGATTTTGTGCGACAACCCGGCGCGGCTGCTGAAAATACCGCCGAAGCTGAACAGTTAAGACTTTTGCTTTAAACTACCTACCGCGCACCACGGCCACAGAAATACAGGAACCACTGACCCGGAAAAGGAAACCCTCATGTCTGAATCGCATCCCAATACCAAGCTGCTCGACTGGGAAGCGCTCGTCATCGGCGAGCGCCTGCCCACACTTTCGTATGTATTGACGCAGGAAATGATTGATGAATTCCGCAGGGGCGTACAAGACCCCGAAGCCGCCTACCCCACCATCTCGCAAAAAGTGGATGTGCGACCCTATCACCTTGTGTATCACGACAACGGCTCGGTCAATGCGCGCTGTGCGTTTCACTGCTACAACCCGCCGGTGCCCGGCAAGAAAATCACTGTGCAGGCCTGGATAGCCGACAAATATGCGCGGCGCGGCAAGAACTACATCGTCACCCAGGCCGTGTCGGTCGACGAGGACGGGCGGCTGCTCGACCGCGTCATCACCCATGAATTGAAGCAACCATCGGAGGTTGGCAAAAAATGGCAGTAACTCGCACCTACAATGTCGGCGACGCCTTGCCGTCGCTGGCCAAAACCATGTCGCAGGACATGATCAATGCCTTTGAGAAAAGCGGCGGCGCCAAAGGCCCGAGTCAGTTCACCGATCTGGAAACTGCCAAGGGCACGCTGGGGACATCGACCACGGTCGCCTCAGGCCGCATGTCGTTGACCTTCGCCACCGAACTGCTGCGCCGCTACTTCAGCGCGGAGGTTTACAACAATGGCGGCATGGTCGATCTGCGCTTCCTGCGCCCCTTGCGGCCCGGCGACACAGTCACCTTCACTGGCAAAGTCACTGCCACTGCAAAGGAAGCCGACGGCACGCGCGTAACGGTGGAAGTCACCGGCACCAATCAAAAAGGCGCGGTAACGGCAGCGGGCATGGGCGCGTGCATTGTGCCCAGTGGTTATTTGCCGCCGGAAGAGTAGCGATTCTGCTTTAGATGGCGTGCCCTGCTACGCCAAGCACACGTAGCCGGCACACCCCAACGGCCTTTCAGCGCCGTTCAGAGAATTATCGTAAGTATTTGTTTTAATTGATTTTTTACTTCAGGCGCGGATTCAATACATCGCGCAACTGGTCGCCCACCAGGTTGATCGCGACTATCGTCACCAGTAGCGCGATGCCCGGGAAAAAGCTGATCCAGTATTTGCCCGACAGCAGATGCGTGAAACCGTTGGATATCAACAAGCCCAGCGACGGTGACGTAATCGGCATGCCCAGACCCAGAAACGACAGCGTGGCCTCAAGCGCGATGGCGTGCGCCACCTGCACGGTCGCCACCACAATCAGCGGCGGCAACACGTTGGGCATGATGTGGCGCAGCACGATACGCACCGAGCCATAGCCCAGGCACAGCGCGGCATCGACATATTCCTTGCGTTTTTCCACCAGCGCTGCGCCACGTACGGTGCGTGCATAGTAGGCCCACTGCACGGTAATCAAGGCGATGATGATTTTATCGACACCCTGCCCCGTCACCGCGAGCAGTATCAACGCGATCAGAATCGACGGGAACGAGAGTTGCAAATCAACAATGCGCATGATGACCGCGTCCGTCCAACCGCCCTTGTAGGCCGAGATGAGGCCCACCCCAATACCGATGGCCAGCGCCGCCACCGTCGACAATACGCCGACACCAAGGCTGATGCGCAAGCCATAGAAAATCGCCGACAACATGTCGCGGCCCTGATCGTCGCTGCCGAGCAGGAACGTCCAGCCTGCGCCGCTTTTGCCACCAGGCGCTAACTTGCTGTCCATGATGTCGAGCTGTTTCAGATCGTACGGGTCTTGCGGCGAGATGAACGGCGCGCCCACCGCCACCGCAAGTATCAGCAGCAGCACGATCAACGCTGCCACCGCGATACGACTGCGCGCGTAGCTCGACGCGAATTCGCGCCAGGGCGAAGCCGCAGCAGCTACCGTAGCGGCCGGAACCGGTACTGCCGCGCTCATGCCCGCGCGCCCGCCACACGCACGCGTGGATCCAGCGCAGTGTAAAGAATATCCACCAGCAGGTTAATCACGATAAACAGGAACACAATAATCATCAGATACGCCACGATCACCGGCCGGTCGAGCACGTTGATCGAATCAATCAGCAGCTTGCCCATGCCCGGCCACGCGAATACGGTTTCCGTAATGATGGCAAAGGCAATCAGCGAGCCAAACTCCAGCCCCACCACGGTGACGATCGGAATCAGAATGTTCTTCAGCACGTGCACCGACACCATGCGATTTTCCGGCACGCCCTTGGCGCGCGCAAAGCGCACGTAATCCTGTACCATCGCCTCGCGCGTGCCCGCGCGCGTGAGCCGGATCAGCAGCGACAGTTTGAACAGCGCCAGATTGGTCGCCGGCATCAACAGATGTTTCAGGCCATCCCAAGTCAGGAAACTCAGATGCAGGCCCAGTACTTCCACCGTGGCGCCGCGCCCGGTCGACGGCAGCCAGCCCAGCCACACCGAAAAAATCATGATCAACATCAGCCCGACCCAGAATGTCGGCAAAGAAAAACCGAGTATTGATCCGGCCATGATGGATTTCGCCGCAAACGAATCCGGCTTCAGTCCCGCCCACAAACCCAGCGGCAGGCCGATCACGATGGCGATGCCCATCGCCACCAGCGCCAGTTCCACGGTGGCCGGCATGCGCTGCAGGATCAGCTGCACAGCGGGCACGTTGGACGCAAACGATTTGCCCAGATCGCCCGACAGCGCCGCCGTCAGAAAATGCCAGTACTGCACCCACATCGGCTTATCCAGGCCCAGCGAGGCGGTAACGCGCGCGATCTCCGCCTGATCCGCCTGCGGGTTGATCAGAATGTCCACCGGATTGCCGATGGCGTAGACGCCCACGAACACCAGCGCCGACATGACCAGCAGCGCGAGCAGACTTTGGGCCAAACGGCGGAGAATGAAGGCGAGCATGGGTTGGCAGATTTTCCATGGCATTCTACAACGCCACGGGCCGCCCGGCGCTTATCGGTTACATCGCGTCAGATTGCAGTTAAAATGCGCGGCCAAAATCGTGCGGAGAATATCGATGCGAATCGTGCGTTTGTTCGTTGCCGTAGTGGGTGTGACCAGCGTATTGACGGTTGCGCCGCTGCTTGCCGCGGCCCAGAACTATCCCACGAAACCCATCCGCCTCATTGTGCCTTACCCACCCGGCGGCCCCACCGATTTCGTCGGTCGCGGGGTTTCCGCCCGGCTGACCGAACTCCTCGGCCAGCAAATGGTGGTCGACAACCGCCCCGGCGCGGGGACGGTGATCGGCAGCGAATTGATCGCGCGCGCCGCACCCGACGGCTACAACCTGCTGTTCGGCACCGGCGGCGGCACCTTTCTCGCACCATTGATTCTGCCCAAGGTGCCATACGATCCGCAAAAAGATTTTGCGCCGGTGGCCATGATGGTGATGAGTCCGCAGGTGCTGGTTGTACACCCCAGCGTGGGTGCGAATTCAATCAAGGAATTGATCGCCGTCGCCAAGGCCAAGCCGGGACAGCTGAATTTTTCTTCGGTAGGCACCGGCACTTCGCCGCATCTCGGGGGCGAGCTGTTCAAATCGCTGGCTGGTGTGGACATGGTGCACGTGCCCTACAAGGGCACCGCGCCCGCGATGACCGATTTGATCGCCGGCCGCGTGCAACTGGCGTGGAGCAGCATCCCCACCGTGCTCACGCATGTGCAGGCCGGGCGGCTCAAAATGCTGGGCATCGGCGGCACGCGGCGCTCGCCGGCACTGCCGGACATTCCAGTCATCGCTGACACACTGCCGGGTTTCGAGCTGGTGACGTGGTACGCAATTTTTGCACCCACGGGCACGCCCGCCGCCATTATCAACCGGCTGAACGTGGAAACAGCAAAAGTCCTGAGAGACGCTGACATCGTAAAACGCTTCGGCGAACAGGGCCTCGAGCCCACAGTGATGACGCCAGCCGAACTCAAGCGCTATACGGAAACCGACGTGGGCCGCTGGACGCGGCTGATCAAGGCAGCAAACATCAAGGGTTAGCTCATTAAGACCTGCGTGAGCTAGTGCGGCGGGAATCGCTCGAACGCGGGCAGTTCGTGCGCTCGGGCCATCCAGCCGATGCGTTCAGCGGTCTGGATGTGTATGCGTGCCGGCACCAGGTTCGGATCATCATAAGTGCCGCTCTGGATGTCGATAATGCCCGGCAGAACATTGGCGTTGGTGTAAAACAGCCCCGTGCCACAATCCGCACAGAAATACCGCCGGCCAAATTCTGATGAATGGTAGACCTTGGGTGTGCCCTGGGTCACTTTGACCGCGCCTTCTTTGTACATCGTCCAGCCCACCATCGGCGCGCCCGCGTGACGCCGGCAATCCGTGCAATGGCACAACGCATGGGTGATTGCCTCACCCGCCGCCTCATAGCGAACCGCACCGCAGTGACAACCGCCGGTTAGGGCCATGTCAACACCTCGTTTGCTTGATTGAGTCAATCACGCCGGCTCGAATACAGTCGCCTGATCGAACAGTCGCCGGATATCCCCCGCATCCACGCCCAACTCGGCCAGTATGGCACGCGTATGTTCGCCGATGCGCGGCACCTTTGATTGTGGTGCATCCGCCACGAAAGGCTGCGGACCGGGAATATTCGGATGCGGCACGCGCCCAGCGACGGACTGCTCCGACCATGTGAATACGCCCGTTGCTTCAGTCTGTTTGTGCGCAAACAAATCGCTGTATGTGTTCACGCGCTCGTTCAAGATGCCCGCCTCGCGCATTTGCGCACACCAGAATTCCGACGGCTGCGTGGCGAACGCGTCGGCGGCCACGCGCAGGATTTCCTCACCACGCGCGCGGCGGCCCGCGCCGGTCGCCATCGACGGCTCATCGGCCCACTCCGGCCGGCCGATCATGCGGCAGAACGGCGGCCACAGCGGATCTTTCAGCACGCTCACGTTGACCAAACCATCGGCGGTACGAAACGTTGCGATCGGAAACGAGCCACCCGGCATCGCCGCGCCGCCCGTCATCACGTGCTCGATCAGCCGCACGGATTGCAACGCCGTCGCGCCCTGCAACAGGCTCGCATCGATGTAGCGCCCGCGCCCGGAATCACGCCGTGCATAGAGCGCCATCGCCACCGCCTGAAACGCCAACTGCCCGCTAAACACATCAATCGGCCAGCACTCCAGCCGATGCGGCAGACCATCCTGCCGGCCCTTGTTGATAGTCATCATGCCGGCGAAGGCCTGCAAAATCGCATCTGTCGCGGGCTGTGATTGCATCGGCCCCACCTGCCCGAATCCGGTCACCGACAGATACACCACGCCGGGGTTGTATTCACAAACCTGCGGATAAGCAAAGCCCAGCCGGGCCATCACGCCGGTGCGAAAATTTTCAATGAACACATCGGCGCGCTTGGCCAGCCGGTGCAACAGATCGCTGCCTTCGCGCTGCTTCAAATCCAGCGCAATACTGCGCTTGCCGACGTTGGTCGCCAGCGCCATCGCCGTCATGCCATCCTTACCCGCCGTGATGCCGCGCGACCAGTCGCCCGCCTGCGGTTCCACCTTGATCACATCAGCGCCGTAACGCGCCAGCATCATGCCCGCACTGGGACCTGCGATGCCTTGACTGGCGTCTATAACGCGCAGGCCTTCAAAGGGGTAATCGTGACTCATTGCTTTTCCTGGTTAAGACGTGACGAGTCGCCCTATATAGCCGAAGGAGACGCAATTTGCCACCGCCGTGAATGCAACGACAGCGGGTTACGCAACACACCTCGCGTGTGAACGGGCGTGGGACAACCATTAATCGTCTAAATAATTCAATAAAAACATGTAGTTACTGGGTATGGCATTTGTTGCTGTATGCAACGAATACATGCGTCGCGATGCGCTTCGCTTATTGGCGCCCTACCGATTGCGGGTTACACGCGTTGTACGAAACGCGAGCCATGCGCGTTACGTCGGGTCAAGCAAAAGCGTATGTTGGCGATAATACCTACTATCGATATAGCGTTGATTCGAGGGCTGGCACTGCGCATTTCTCTGCAATAATGCCCCACAAACAATTCAACAATAAGTTTGGCAATAACACAGGCAATACGGCTCAGTCACATATTGCGGTCCGTGCCTTACAAATTAACGCACAGCAGCTACAGAGATTTCGGAGTATGAGTCCCGCCGAACAGGCGGTCTTCATGCGCACTAATCCACTACCCGTACGTAGCGGATGAACCTTAGGGGATCATAGATATGGACATGCAAGACCAACCGCTGGTGCTATCGAGAGAGTTCGGTCAAACGACAGAATTTACGCTCGTTGTCGAGGTCGCTATGCACCCGGATTGGCCTGAACCAATCGCGAGAGTTCAACCAGTTTTCGGTGATGTTCGTGGCGAATTGGGCGAGTGGTTCGACGTCTCCGATATCTTACATTTTTTGGTCGACGCTGCCGAGCATGCTTTTAATCGGGATGCTGGCGCACTGTGGGAGTGCGATGCATTCGAGGCATTCATTACGATTTGGGGTTTGGCAAGAGGCGACTCACAGGACGATGATTTCAACTCGTTGGGATGGAATCCTAGCCAACGGAAGCGTCATTTCGATACGTCGTTTGGTTCGATGGAGCGATTCATCATCGGACGTTGCAGCGGATTGCTAAATCACGCTGTGCTATTGCTTACCAATGAAAGCCGTGCACGGCTCGTTTACGAGTCTCTTTTAGATGGAAAGACAGTGATCCGTGACTGTTTTACGTCCGCACGCGAGGCCGAACTAGCTGTAGTTTCGGCATATGGGTTCCTCAAAGGCATCTCTGACTACTCTCAGATGACGGCGACTCCGCGAATGAAGCGTGCAGACGCAGATCGAAAATTCCCTATCGGACATCTCGCCGATTCCTAACGAACCCACACTAGGCGTCAGGAACGCACGTCGGGGCCAAGTGTATCTTTGTAGTCTTCGACGATGTTTCTTTTAGAAGGCCTATGGTCTTGCATTCCGACATTTTGTATCCGTAAGCACCGAATCTAAGGGGCAGGCTCGATTTAAATCATGCTCTATTCCAAGAAACCGAATTTTCTACTTGCTCACGCGAACCTGATAATCATCTAGCCGGTCTCCCACCGCCGAGAGGCGGAGCAGGTACAGTGAGTTTGCCAACCACCAACCTGAACGGAGACCGAAATGCAATTTTGCGGCATAGACCTGCACTCAAACAATAGCGTTGTAGTGATCAC
>SXGR01376859.1_pt1 | contig 11527 bp, 9 predicted proteins | sample 3174711 | NCBI WGS metagenome assembly SXGR01 (sample SAMN11356860, study PRJNA531348) | freshwater metagenome | isolation source: freshwater sample F1-60 | place: China: Fuxian Lake, Yuxi | collected 2017-12-25
CGCACGGCGCTGTTCAACTGGGTCTACGCCCGCGGCCGCGGCGGCCAATTCCTGCTGCGCATCGAAGACACCGATCCCGAGCGTTCGACCAAGGAGTTCGAGACGGCGATCCTCGAAGGCCTGCGTTGGCTGGGCATCGACTGGGACGAGGGCCCGGATGTGGGTGGTCCGCACGCGCCCTACCATCAACGACTGCGCATCGAGCGCCACCGCGAGTACGCGACGAGGCTCCACGTGCTGGGTCGCTCCTACCGCTGCTTCTGCAGCCGCGAGCGCTTGGATGAACTGTCGAAGGCGCAAGAGGCCGCCAAGCAGCGCCTCGCCTACGACGGGCTGTGCCGGCGACTTCCGCAAGCCGAGAGCGACCGCCGCGCGGCGGACGAACCGTTCGTGACGCGTTTCGCCGTGCCCGAAGGCGAGACGCGCTTCTTCGACCATGTGCGCGGCGAGTGCGTCTTCCAGAACGCCGAGGTGGAGGATTGGGTGATGGTCCGCAGCGACGGCAACCCGACCTACAACTTCGTCGTCGTGTGCGACGACATCGACATGGAGATCACGCACGTGTTCCGCGGCGAGGAGCACCTCGTCAACACGCCCAAGCAGGTGCTGCTCTACAAGGCCTTCGAGGCCAAGGTGCCCGAGTTCGGCCACTTGCCGCTGATGCTCGGCACGGACAAGAAGAAGCTCTCCAAGCGCACCGGCGACACGGCGCTGCAGGACTACCGCGACAAGGGCTACCCCAAGGCGGCCATCGTCAACTTCCTCTGCCTGCAGGGCTGGGCGATCGACGGCGAGCGCGTCGTGTTCAGCGTCGACGAACTCGTGCAGCGCTTCGACATCAAGGACGTGCAGAAGGCCGGCGCGATCTTCGACCTCGACAAGTTCGTCTGGCTGGCGGGCGAGTACATCCGCCACGAGCCGCTCGAGACGCTGGCCGCCAACTGCGCGCCCTTCGTCCTGCAGGCGGGGCTCATGTCCGTCGCCGACATCGACGCGCGGCGCGAATGGTGGTTGTCGATCGTGGCGGCGGAGCGCGAACGCCTGCGCACCTACGCCGATCTCGTCGGCCGCATGCAGTACTTGTTCGCGCCCGACGTGGATCTCGCCTGGGATGCGGCGGGCGAAGCGGCGGCAAGGAAGCACGAGAACCGCGTGGCGACGCTGTCGGGTTTCCAAGCTTGGCTCGCCGAGCGCGCCAAGGCGGGCTACGACCCGGTCAAGGTGCGCGACGAAGCCAAGCAATGGGTCGCCGCGCAGGGTTGGAAGATCCCGCAGCTGTTCCAGCCGCTGCGCCTCGCCTTGAGCGGCCAGATGGGCGGCCCGGACGTGTTCGACATGATCGGCTGGTTGGGCGTGGAGCGCTCGCTCGCGCGCATCGCCGACGCAGCGCGCCGACTCCTCTGAGCGCCAAGAGCGAGCGCTTTCGGCGCCGTCGCGCCGAGGCGACGGCGCCGTGGTCTCCAAGCCGTCGTGGTCTCCACGCCGCGGCTACAGCGCCGCGGCTTTCCTGCCGATCACCGTTGGCGATGGACTCTTCCGCGCCGGGATCCGACTTGCCCTGCGAGCGCGCCAGCGCCTTGGCGGGGTCGTGGCTCGCGGGCGCGCTTTCGACGGACGAGCGCAGGCTCCTCGTGGCGCACCTCGCCGCGTGCAGCGACTGCGACGCGGACTTGCGCGCGCGCCTTGCCGCGCGCGCGGGCTTGGCGTCGAGCGAACCGTCGACCGGCGCGCGCGCGCGCGGTCCCTTCGCCACTGGCGTGCGCGGGTTCGGCAGGTTCCGCGGTGCGTTGCTCCTCGCGTGCGTCGGCGCCGTGCTCTTGGCGAGCTTCGACCAGTCGCGGCGCGCGTCGCGGCTGCAGTCCACGACGGGCGCGGTGCACTGCGAGGGACGACAGATCGCCGCGGGCGACGAGCTCTCCGAGGGCGCCATCGTCGGCGTCCCTCGGGAGGCGCGCGCCACCTTCGCCCGGGGCGCCTTGCGCTTCGAGGTCGAGGGGCCCGCGCGCGTGCGCGCCGCACGACGTGGCTTTGATCTGCTTTCCGGCACCGCGCGAGTCGTTGGAGAGGGGACGATCGGCACTTCGCGCGGCGCGTTGACTTGCGACGAGGCCGTGGTCGACCTCGTCGAGTCGGCCGCAGGCTTCGAATTGCGCTGCGCGGAAGGCGTGGCTCGGCTCGCCGCGCACGAGACGCACCAGCTCGTCCCCGGGGCGCACCTGCGCTTCGTCCGCGCCTCGGCCGTGCCGCTGCGCTGAACGCTGCTAGACTGCCGCACATGCACGTGGCCGCCCACGAGAAGCAGCCGGACGTGCGCGTGGCGCCGCGGCGCTTCTCGCGCGCGCGACTCGCGGCGTTCCGCGCCATCGAGCGCGCCAGCGCGTTGCTGGGTGGTCGCGCCTTCTATCGTGCGCGCCACCTCGCGCCGGGACGCTTCCGCGTGCGCGAGGAGCGCGTGCGCGTGCCCGGGCTGCCGCGCGCGCTCGACGGCTTGCGCGTCGCGCAATTGTCCGACCTGCATGGCGGCAGCTTCCTCGGCGGCGGCGACCTCCTCCATGTCGTCGAGGCGGTCAACGCGTTGGATCCGCATGCGGTGGCGTTGACCGGAGACTACATCACGCACGCCATCGAGGATGCCTTTCCGCTGGTCGAGGATCTCGCGCGCCTGCGCGCGCGCCACGGCGTGTGGGCGGTCTTCGGCAACCACGACTACAAGGCGCGGCGCGAGGGCGAACTCGTGGCGCGGCTAGCCGAGCGCGGCGTGCGCTTCCTGCGCAACGAGTGCGCGCGCGTCGAGGTCGATGGTGGCGCGGCAGGTCGCGCGTGGCTCGCCTTCACCGGCCTCGAGGACCTCGAGGAGGGCAAGCGCATCGACCTCGCGGCGGCGCGCGCGGACGTGCGGCCGGGCGACGTCGAGCTGTGCCTGTGCCACAACCCGGCCGGCGCGCGCTGGCTGGCGCGCGAGGGTTGCGCGGCCATCCTCGCCGGCCACACGCACGGCACGCAGATCGACTGGCCGTTCCTGCGCACCCTCGGCCCCAAGCACCCGGGCACGAGGCTGCAATTGGGGCCGACCACGCTGCTCGTCTCGCGCGGCCTCGGCGTCGTCGGCGCGCCGTTGCGGGTGGGCGCGCCGGCCGAGGTCGTGCTGCTGCGACTGGAGCGCGCTTGAGCGGCAGGCTCGCGGCGCACGGCGGGGTCGTGTGGGTCGCGCGCGAGCGTCGCGCGGGCGGCGTGCGCGCCTTCGACTTCGACGGCCGGCCCGTGGCCGACGAGTTCGTCGTGCAGCCGCTGCGCGCCACGCGCACGACGATCGTGGGCCTCGCGGTCGACGCCGATCGACGCTTGTTCTTGGTCGACTCCTCCGCGCGGAGCGTGCGCCGCTTCAACGCCTTCGGCGTCGAACAGGAAGAAGTCTTGCGCTGCGAGTCCGAACTCCATGATTCCCTCGAGCGACTCGCCGCGCCGGTGGATGTGGCCGTCGACGGCATCGAGGGCGACGAGCGCGTGGTCGTGGCCTGCGGCGGCGAACGACGCCACGCCTTGAAGATCCACGATCGCGACTGCCGCTTGCTCCAATCGCTGCGTCCGCTCGGCGATCCGATGGGGGTCTTCCACCACCTCGGGCGCGTTGGCGCCCGCGGCCGCTGGGTCGTCGCCCTCGAGCGCGCCAAGGACCGCGTGCAGGTCTTCCGCGACGGCGAGTTCCACTACGCCTTCGGCGTGCCCGTCGATCGGCGTGCACCTGCCGCGCTGGTGGCGATCGAACCACTCGAGGACGGCGGCTTCGTCGCCGCCCTGCGCGGTCCGCGCGGTTCCCACCTCCTGCGACTAGGCCGCGCCGGGGCGCTCGAAAGCGTGCTGGCTGAGGGCGAGGCCATCGAGGACCCGGTCGATCTGGTGGTCGAGGAGGGTGGCACGACGCCGCGCACGCGCGTCATCGTGCTCGACAAGGATGGGAGTCGGGTGGCGGTGCACACGCTGGAGGGGCGGATGCTCGGGGAGTTCCTGGAGGACGGCTGAATCCGATGCTGGTCCCTCTCATTGTGCGCGCCATGGGGCGTGATCCCGGACGGAACCCTTTGTGCGAGCATTCGACCGCCAGTCGCTGGTCGCATGGACTTTCCACGTGCGAGGGAGCGGGATCGTGCGGCGGCCCGGGCGGCGACTGGCACCCTCAGGCGGGCTCGTGGCGCACTGCAGGACGTGGCCAGTCGCGCGTGCTTGCCTGAGCTTGGAGGCCTGAGCTTGATTGCCTGAGTTTGATTGCCTGAGCGCGCATGGCGCCTGCGTTGTGCGTAGTCCGTGCGTGGTGGCAATCGCGCCGCGCATCCGCGATCCGCCTAGGCGCGTGCGCCAACCTGGCCCGGCGCGCGCAGGCAGGCCGAGGCCTGGCGCGGGCTCAAGAAGCCCTCCATTGTGTTGGACGATCGAACTCGAATCGTGGGCAGCAGCTTGGCGCGAATTTTCGTTCCAAAGCAGGCGCTGGAGGGTCAGATTGCGCACACAGAAGGGGGCCAGCATCCATGTCGACGCTCCTCGCCGCCATCGACCTCGGCACCAACACAATCCTGCTCCACATCGCTCGTCTGGCGCCAGACGGTCGACTCGAGGTGGTCGAGGACATTTGCCGCACCCCGCGCCTCGGCGCCGGCTTGGCGCATAGCGGCGCGCTCGACCATGCGGCGCGCGGGCGGGCCATGGAGGTGCTAGGCGCATACGCGCGGCGCATCGAGCAACTTGGCGTGCCGGCGACACGGGTGCGTGCCGTGGGGACTGCTTGCTTGCGCCAGGCGCGCGACGGGGCCGAGTTCGCGGCCGAGGTGCGGGCGCGCCTGGGCTTGCCGCTCGAGGTGCTCTCGGCGGAGGACGAGGCGCGCTTGTCGGCCTTGGCGGTGCGTGGTGCGGGCGTCGACGAGCGTTGCCTGGTCGTCGATGTAGGCGGCGGCAGCACCGAGGTGGCGTGCGAGGAACTCGGGCTGCGCTGGTCGCGTCCCATCGGGGCCGTGCTCTTGTCGGAGACGTACTTGGGCGCCGCGCCCCACGCGCCAGGCGGATACCCCGCCTTGGAACAGCACGCGCGCGGCGAGTGCTCGTCCTTGCCGCAGGGTGTGGCGCGCGGTCGCGAGGTCGTGGCCGTCGGTGGCACTGGCGTGAACCTCGCCAGCCTCCACCTCGGCCTGACGCGTTTCGACCCGCTCTTGGCCGAGGGGTGCCGCATCCCGGTCGAGGCAGCTGGGCGTCTGGGGCGAGTTTTGGCGGCCGAGTCCTTGCAGGCACGTCGGTTGCGTCCCATTGAATCGGAGCGGGCGGAAATCCTCCCGGCAGGCCTTGCTTGCTTGGCCGCCGTGCTGGAAAGACTTGCCGCCCAGACCATCCGCACCACGACTAGGGGCCTGCGGCACGGGCTGGCCCTGGAAATCGCGCATGCTCTTCCCGGGGGATGAAATGGAGATTCCTTCGGTGGGCGTTCGTTTGGCGCGCTTAATCCGCTCGGGGGAGGGTCGAATGACCCCCGAGAAATCGCACTTGATGGTAGCTTTGGACCCGTCGGGACACCTCACCTCCATGGTCCGCTCCCTCCGAGACAGCCTGCTGGCGGCCCTGGCCTTGGGCGCATTGTTCGCCTCCTGCGGCGGCGGGGGAGAGGCCGTTCCCGCGAACGACGGCCAAGCGCCCATCGAGGGTCCCATTGCTGGTCCCGGCGACGGTGGCAGTGACGGTGGCAGTGACGACCAGTCCGGACTTCCGGACGAGGCCGACGAGTCTCCGGCCCCCGTGGAGGGCGATGCCCCCGACGAACAAGACTGGGCCGAGCTCGACATGCAAGCCTCGGCCACGCTGCCGGGTTGGCGCTACCGCGTGCGCTTCGTGCCCGGGTACCCGAGCATCCTCGAGTTCGTGGTGAACAACACCGGCTCGGGCTATGTCGAGCGCTTTCTCGTGCAACCCGCGACCGGCTCCCAGCCCGCGCCGCTGCTCGTGGTGTTCCACAAGTACAGCGCCTCGCATGCCGACTTGCTGAACACGACCTTCCCGAGCGAGGCGGCGGCGCGCAACTGGCACGTCATGTCGCCCTTGGGCGCGCGGGGCAAGCACTTCGGAAATCTCGAGAGCCAGATCAACACGCAGGTCGCCATCGACCTGGTCATGTCGTTGTGGCCCGTCGATCGCCAGCGCATCTACGGCGTGGGCTTCTCGATGGGCGGCGGCGCCGGCGCCAACTACGCGGCGCGCCATGTCGATCCGTCGCGCGCCATGTTCGCGGCCTTCGTCAACCACACGGGCGGCATGTCGTTGGAGAACGTGTGGGCCAACGCCTACGACGATCAGGACGGCGACGACAACACGCCCAACGTCGGCGAGAACCTCGAGGCGCCCGACCTCCTCGAGTCGTACTTCGGCGGCACGCCGCTGCAGAGCCCGTTCGGCTACGCGCGCTGCAGCACGGTCGAGATCGACGCCGCCACGACGCAAGTGCTGCCCACCTTCGACTTCGCGCGCAACTTGGCGCACGTGCCGTTGCTCAACTGGCGCGTGGCCAACGAACCGCTCGACACGCAGTACCTCGCCAACGGCGTGGGGCTGTTCCACCAGCACCAGGCGCCGCGCAACCCGGCCAACTCGGAGGTCGTCGCGCCCGGCAGCCTGCATCGCTGGAACACGCTCGACGCGGCCGCGGCCTGCAACTTCCTCGCGCAGCACACGCTGTCCGTGCCCACCGCGGGCGACACGCTGGCCGACGAGGATGGCGTGTGGTTCCGTTTCGTGCTGGCGCAAGTCCAGCAGGGCGCCTTCACGCGCCTGCGTTGGCGCGTCGACGGCCAGAACCCGGCCGGCAAGTTGATCGAGGTGCTCGACACGCACAACCTCGCGCGCACGCAGATCTCGCCCGAACAAGCCGGCTTCGCGTTCCAGGGTTCCATGGTCGTGCGGCTGTCGGCCGCCGACGGACAGGCGCACCACCTGCTGCTGACGGGCGTGCCCAATCCGCCGGCCTTCCTGCTGCGGGATGGCAACTTCGTGCTGGCGGGCAGCTGGATCCACGACGCCCAGGCCCAGACGCTGTTGCTGCAGGAGGGCGACGCCGGCCTGCACGAGTGGACCTTCCTGCTGAATTGAGCCGGGCTCGATCGAGCTCGCCTCGCGCGCGCGGCCGTCGCGCCCTTGCCGTCAAGTTTGCTTGACGTTGAGCGCCCGCGCGCGGACGTGCTCAGGCTTGGACGGGCCAACGAAGCGCGAAGCGCGCGCCACCCAACCTCGAGCGACCGGCCACTGCGCTGCCGCCGAGCGTCCGCAAGGCCGCGGCGATCGAAGCCAGGCCGCTGCCGCGTCCATCGCCCTTGCTGCTGGCTCCGTCGGAGAAGAGGCGCGTCGCCAAGTCCGGATCGACGCCGGGACCGTCGTCCTCGACCACCAGGCGCCAGGCCTCGCCCTCGCGCGCCAGGCTCGCCACGATGCGGCCGCCGCGTCCAGCCAGCGCCTCGCGCGCGTTGACCAGCAGGTTCTGCAGCGCGCGCGCCGCCGCGTCGGGCGCGAGGGCGCTGGAGCGGCACTCGCCGGGCGTGGGCAGGTGCATGGCGAACTCGATGCCGGCCAGCGCGCAGGGTGCTCGTTCCGCGCGCGCCACGCTGTCCAACGTGGCGTGCAACCCGGCCGCGCCGTCGACGCAGGACAGCGCGAGGCGCGACGCGCGGCGGCACTCCTCGTCGAGCGAGGCCTCGAAGCGTTCGCGCTCGTCGGCGGGCAAGTCCGCGCCGAAGTGCTTGAGCAGCTCGTGCGTGCTGGCGAGCGCGTGCAGCGAGTTGCGCAGGTCGTGGCGGCGCATGCGCTCGTCGTCGTCCTTGGGCGCGGGCAGCGGCGCCAAGGGCTCGCCGCCGCGTCCGAGCACGACCAGCAGGAAGAGCAGCGCCTGCACCTCGGCGAGCCGCGCTTCGTCCATGTCGCGACGGCGCAGCAGCACGAGCACGCGCGCATCCTCGCCCACGCCCGCCGAGCAGCGCGCCGAGGACTCCATCCACGCCGCTTGCTCGTCATCGTCGGCGAGCAGGATGCGCGCGAGCAGCGCGTCGTCCGCGCGACCGCGCGCCACGCGCACCAGCCATCCGGCCGCGCCGCGCGCGCACAAAGCGACGCCTTCCGCGAGCTGCATCGAGTGCAGGCACTCGACGCACAGGCGCTCGCGCAACTCGGGATCGGGCGTCTCCGCCAAGAGCTCGACCAGCGTGCTCGACGGCGAGGCGTGCAGACGCTCGTCCATGGCGCTACGCTCCGTTCCCATGCAGTTGCCGTGGAAGGACGGGCGCCTCGACGAAGCGCGCGTGGCGTGGCGCGCGACGCGCCACGAGGGCATCGAGTGGTGCCCGGTGCACGAAGCGCCCGGCGCGGGCCCGCGCGAGACCTTGGCCGTGATCCGCATGGCTCCGGGGCGCGGCTACCCGCCTCACGAACACCTCGACTCCGAAGACGTGCTGGTGCTCGCCGGCGGCTACCGGGACGAGCTGGGCGAGCACCGCGCGGGCCAGTGGCTGCGCTACGAACGAGGCAGTCGCCACTCGCCCGTGGCCTTGGGCGACCCGTCGCGTCCGAGCGGCCCCGACAATCCTGCTTGCCTGCTGTGGGCACACGCGCGCGGCGGAGTCAGGAACCTGGAGGTGGGCGAGTCTTCCCAGGGCGGCTTCCCAGAAGCACACGATTCGGGGCACGGAGGCTGACGAGGCGGGGGAGCTTCCCGCACAATGGGCTTGGCATGCAGCGCGCGACTTCATCCGCGGTCGATCTCTACCTCGACTATAACGGCTCGACTCCCTTGGCGCCCGAGGCCTTGGAAGTCGCATTCCCACATCTGGTCGAGCACTATGGCAACCCCTCGGCTTCGCATCCCTTGGGTGCCGTGCCCAAGGCCGCCATCGAACGCGCCAAGGCCGAATCGGCGGCCGTGCTCGGTTGCGGCGCGGGCGAGCTGGTCCATACCTCGGGCGGTTCGGAGGCCAACAACCACGCGCTGCTGGGCGCCGCCGCCTTGCGACCTCGCGGCCACTTCGTCGTCTCGGCCATCGAGCACAAGAGCGTGCTCTCCACCGTGGCCGAGCTGGAGCGCCGCGGTCACCCGGTGACGCGCGTCCTGCCGCGCGAGGATGGCGCCGTGAGCAGCGCCGACATCGCCTCGGCGCTGCGTTCCGACACGGCGCTCGTGTCCGTCATGGGTGCGAACAACGAGACCGGCGTGGTGCAGCCCTACGAGGAGATCGGCGCGTTGTGTCGCGCGCGCGGCGTCTTGTACCACTGCGACTGGGTTTGCGCGCTCGGCAAGCTCGACCTCGACTTGTCGCGCTCGACGATCGACTTGCTTTCGATCGGCGCGCACAAGTTGTACGGACCGAAGGGGATCGGCCTGGCCTACATCCGCCGCGGCTCGGCGGTGGGGCCCTTGATCCACGGCTGCGGCCAGCAGGATGGCGCGCGCGGAGGCACCGAGAACGCCTTCGGCGCCGTGGCGTTCGCCAAGACCTTGTCCATGCTGGCCGCCGGCGCCTTGCCCGCGCACGCGCGCCTCGCGCAGTTGCGCGACAGCCTTTGGGAAGGGATCCGCCAGCGCTTCCCGGACGCGCGGCGCAATGGCGCGGGCGCGTTCCTGCCGAACACGCTCAACGTGGCCTTCGAGGGCGAACTCGGCATCGAACTCCTGAAGAAGCTCGGTGCGCACGGCGTGTGCGTCGCCGCCGGAGCCGCGGCCAACACCGGCGCGCCTTCGCACGTGTTGACCGCCATGGGCCTCCCGCCGGCGCGCGCGCGCGCTTCCTTGCGCTTCTCGCTCGGCCGCCACAGCGACGAGCGCACGATCGAGGCCACGCTGCAAGCCTTGTCGCTCTGCGTGCGCACGCCGTCGTCCACGGCCTTCGTCCAAGGAGCGGCGCATTGAGCAAGAGGAGCACGAGCACGAGCATGAACACCGCGTCCACCTTGCATCTCGACCAGCTGGTGTCCGCGCTCGAGTCGGAGTTCGCCCGCGATGCGCGCGGCAAGGGAGTCGCGAAGTTGCTGGCGAACTACGCCTCGGCGCACGAGGACTGGCGTGCCTTCGCGCTGGCCGCGCCCGAGGCGTACACGCGCAACCTCGTCGCGCGCGCCGAGAGCTTCGAGCTGATCGTCTTGTGCTGGCAAGAGGGCCAGCAGAGTCCCGTGCACAACCACGCCGGCCAGCAATGTTGGATGGCGATCCTCGAGGGCGAGATCGAGGAGATCCAGTTCGAGGAGCCGCGCGCCGGCCACGCCGGTCCGCTCAAGCGCACTTCCACGCGCACGTGCGCGCGCGGCAAGGTGGCGTACATCGACGACGACATCGCCTTGCATGTCGTGCGCCCGGTGCCGGGCACGGCGGGTTGTTCGTTGCATCTCTACTCGCGCCCCATCGAGACGTGCGGCATCTACGACCCCGATACGGGAGTCGTCAGCCAGCGCACGCTGCGTTATCACTCGGTGCGCGGGGTTCCGAGCGCGTCCTGAAGCGCGGGCGACCTGCGGCGGCCACGGGATCGGGCGCGGCGGCCGGGCTCCGCAAGCTGGCAGTGCTCGCCAAGGCCTTCGGAAGCGACGAACGCGACCCCGCGCCACGCGCGCGGGGTTGACCCCGGCCACCCCCAGCCGCTAGCATCTTCGGCCCGATGTGGCGCCGAAGGGCTACGCGACGGGACATCCACGGGGCGGTGTAGCTCAGGGGTTAGAGCAGTGGCTTCATAAGCCACGTGTCGGGGGTTCAAATCCCTCCACCGCTACCATCCTGCCTTGGCGGCCGGCGTGGTTCGCGTCGCACGTCGTCGGGCACTTCGCGTCGGCACCCGCAGGCGCCTGATGCGCGGGCTGCGCAGCGTCAGGCCAGTTCCGCTTCGCAGGCCCCGCGCAGGATGCGCTCGAGCGCGTCGACCCAGATGGCCGAGCTGTTCAAGCACTCGACCCGGTGCAGCTCCTCGCCACCGGCGGCCTTGAAGTCCTCGACGAGGCGAATGCCGATCTCCTCGATCGTCTCGAGGCAGTCGGCCACGAAGCCTGGAGTCACCACCAAGGCGTACGGGTGTCGCTTGGCGAGCGCCGTCACGTGCTCGTCGGCGTAGGGTTGCAGCCACGGCTCGCGACCGAAGCGCGATTGGAAGCACATGCTCCACTCGCCGTCTCGCCAGCCGCGCCGTCGCGCCAGCGCCTCGGCCGTGCGCTGGCACTGCGACGGATAGGGATCGCCCAAGCGCGCATAGCGTTGCGGGATGCCGTGGAAGCTGACGAAGCGGTGGTCGATGCGGCGCGACTCTTCGACCAAGCGCACGCCCTCGGCCAAGGCCTCGATGTAGCCCTCGTCGTCGGGGAATGGCGGCAGCAAGCACAGCGCCGGAGCATCCCGCCGCGCGAGGGCCGCGCGCGCCGCCTCGGCGTGCACCGAACCATTGGTCGCGTCGGAGTACTGCGGGAACATCGGCAGCACCAGCACGCGCTCGCACGCGCGCAGAGCCGCGAAGCCCAACTCGATCGAGGGATTGCC
>SXGR01117992.1_pt1 | contig 11526 bp, 12 predicted proteins | sample 3174711 | NCBI WGS metagenome assembly SXGR01 (sample SAMN11356860, study PRJNA531348) | freshwater metagenome | isolation source: freshwater sample F1-60 | place: China: Fuxian Lake, Yuxi | collected 2017-12-25
CTGGATAAAAAGGTCGTTGCAACCGAGTTCTCCAGCAGCGCCGATGCCGATGAGATGCTGGCTGAGATCTTCAGCTTGATCGAGTATCCCGAAAACAACAGCCGTCAGGCGTTCAGCCCGACCGATGTGGTATTCTCCACCAAGCTCTATAACTTCCTGGCCCGCACCCGCGTCAAGGATACCACCGGCAACGGCAGCAGCACCACGATGCTGAAGTATATCGCCGAGAACAACAGCGCGGGAATCCCCCTGGCCCGGTTCCATAAGGCCCATGAATTGCAGGATCTGTCCGTAGGCGGGGAAACCCTCCAAGGCGTGCTGGTCTACCGCAACGATGAGGACGGGATCCGGGTGGTCGAGGTTCAGTCCACCACTGCCCTCCCCCTGCAGCAGGTCGGCTTCCAGAACTCGCAGTACTTTTATAAGTCTGTGGGCGGCGTGGTGATGGCCGATGTCGGCAACAACCTCCTGGCCTACGTGGATCTGGCGGAATAATGCCCATCGAGCTTGTCAATCATGGCCGGGATCGCATCACCTTTGGCGACAAGCCCGGCAATCCCCCCTTGCTGATTCTAGGCTCGCAAGACGACAAAGGCGCTACCGATGCGGAGGGCAAGCCCCTGCCGCAGCCTCGCGTCCAGGTCTCTGCCGAAACCTACGTAGCCCTGAAGAAACTCAAGTACTTCAAGGGCAAGCTGGATGCCCGAGACATCTCGGTTTATGGGGCATAAATGGCTGCGCCCGCCACCGCTGCGGTTGCGCTGGCGCAGGTAGCCCCACCCCTGTACGCCCGAGGGGAAGCCGTCTATCAACCCTGGCTGGACGATGCGACCCTCCAGATCGCCGCTACCGGCTGGGGGGATCACTATGCCAAGGCCATCGCCCTGCTGGCCGCCCATCAGTGGTTACGCCTGACCGGAGGCACCGTCGCCGGACTGACCCCGACCGCTGCCGAGGCGGTAGGCGCCATCAGCGGGGAGGGGGCCGATGGCCGGAACCGCAGCTACGCCAACCCCGCCCTGACCGGACCGTTGGACGCCGAATTGGCAACCACGCGCTACGGTCTTGCCTTTCTCTCTCTTCGCCGGTCGCGCTACACCTATGGCGCCCGGCTTGCTGTTTAAGGAGCCCCTATGTCTGTTACCTCTCGAATTGCCCTTCGCTTTGACATCCTCCAGAACAAAGCTGCCGATATGGGCACCGGCGAACAGCCCTACGCTGCCGGGATCAACGAAATCCTCTGGCGCTCCGGCGTCGGCTATAACGAGGCCGATCTGGTCTTTGGGGATACCCGGAGCCTCGGCACTGGCGCCAATGAGGATCTGGATTTTGTCGGGGGCTTTAACGACGCCTTTGGCACGGCGGTCAGTCCGGCCAAAATCAAAGCGGTGATTATTGTTAATAACAATACCGACACCCAGACCCTGACCCTCAAATCGGCAGCGGCCAATGGCTGGGCCGGGATGCTGACCGGCAACGGCGCCGGGGTCACGGTGCAGCCCGGCTCCTCGCAGTGCCCTGGTATGTTTTGCTGGATCGCCCCCAAAGGCGTTGCGATCACCGCAGCGACCGCCGACCTGATCAACGTCCTCAATAGCGCGGGCGCCACCGTCAGCTACAGCCTGATCGTGGTCGGCACCAGCAGCTGATGCAGGTTGCCAGCCAGCGCAGCCCGGACCTGATCCAGCGCGGCAAGGCCCGGAACCTGACCTTGACCATCGAGGCCAGCACCGGCACGCCTACCATTACGGTGGCGGGCAGCAGCTTTACCTTGTACAACGCCAGCAATGAGGCGGTGATTTCTGCCGCTGCCATCACGGCCAGCACCAATACCGCCACCTATGCCCTGGCCGCCAGCACCTTAGACGGCGAGGACTACGGCCCTGGCTGGCGCGAGGAGTGGGCTCTGGTCATCAGCGGGGAAACAACCCGTTTTGTCCGCCCTGCGGCCCTGGTCTACCGGGAGCTGTTTGCGACCCTGGCCCCTGCGGATTTAAGTGCCCTCCATAGCGACCTCCCGCAGCTCGGCACCTGGACCATCGACGGCGAGCAAACCACCTGGTTGACCTATGCCTGGACCAAGCTGGATGCGGCCTGGAGCCGCCTGCTCCGCCTGCTCTGGCTGGATGATCGCCTGCCTGCCCGCATCCAGAGCCTCTCCTTGGACGACCTCCATGAAGCCCTGACCCTGGAGCTGATCTATCGGGACTTGCGCGCGCAGCAGGGCGATCGCTTTGACCTGACCCTGGCCGACTGGACCAAGCGCCTGGAAGCCCTGAAAGCCAGTGCGATCCTCTTTTATGACAGCGACGACGACGGCGAGCCCGACCTGCGCCTGAATGGCATTGGCACCACCCCGGTCACCCTGGGTGGTGGCTGGCCGGGCTGGCGATGAGCGGCACCCCGTCCTACCGGATTGATGATGTGCGCGTGCTGCTGGTGGCGCAGACGGAAACGCTGGCGGGCTTTAAACACGCCCGGATCTTCTGGGGTGGGGTCCAGCAGCAGGGGGCTCAGATCGGGGATCGCACCTTTGATATCAAGTGGGGCGAAAGCACCCCCTTGACCAGTCAACGGAGCAGCCTGCGGGTCCAGACCGCCTTTACCCTGCGCCTGCGGCACCGGATGAACCCCAAAGACAGCAGCGAAACCCTCAAGCTGGCCAGCGAAGATCCGGTGATCGTCAAGACCCGCCTGCTGGAGCGAGGCCGCAGCCTGCCCGATGCCATTGAGCGGATCTGGGTCAAGACCGGTGCCCCCATCTCCAGCCCTAAAGGCGAGTGGATCGATACCGATATCAGCCTCCTCTGTCGCTACTGGGAGTGGCAGTCCGGCCCCCCGGATGCCGAGGAGCGCCTATGATCCAGACCCCCACCTGGCCCAAGGCGCGAACCCTCAAAGAGCGGCAGCTGACCGGGATGCGCGAAGGGGTCGAGGCCATCACCGAAACCCTCCGGGCCCGCTGGTCGGGCTGGAAAAGCCCCCACGCGGGAACCAGCCAGAAAGCCTGGAAAACCGTTGTGGTCGCCGATAACAAAATCAGCATCGTCAACGACGCCACCCGCAATGGCCAGCCCTATGTGCAGTTCGTCCACCGCGCTGGGAAAACCGAGCCGGAGGTCGAGGTGCTACAGCGAGAAGTCGTCGAGCCCGCTACCGCCCGGCTGCTGAAAGCGTTAGAGGCGGATCTCCTGGATACCCTGACCCCTACCCTGCAAGGAGCCTGATATGGCCACTGAGCGTCTGGTGCCGAAAGGCAGTAAAAACTATCGGATCAAGCTGATCGGCAGCTCTGGCGCGACCTTCAGCGTGGTCATGGGCGCCGATGACTTTACGGATAACCGCGAAAAACCGCCGCCCGTTGAGCATCAAATCCGAGGCGAGTTCTCCAGCATCACCCAGGGCGCCCGCCCGGCCCGTACCGGTAGCTTCACCACGGACTTCTACACCGAGAACAACGGCCTGGCAACGGCCTTTCTCGATGTGATCCAAGGCAACGGCAGCTGGTCCTCTGAGTCCACCGGCACCAGCGGCACCGGTCAGCCCGGCGATCCCTATATCCCCGGCCCCTCCGGCGTAGCGGGCGGCTTCCACGTCCTCGATATGGAGGTCACCGTACTGGGATCCGATGTCGATGGGGGCAACATGGTCCGCACCTACAGCAAGGTCTACTTTGAACCGAAGGAAACCGCGAGTCTGGAAGCCACCAAGATCGCCATCGCCTGGAAGTGCTGGGGTACCGTAACCGGCACCGGGCCCTCCTGATGCAGCTCGGACCTCTGACGCTCTCCTGGCAGCCCCCCGCCAGCCCCAGCCTGTGCGCGGATCTCTATAATACCGCCGTCCGGCTGGTGGGCGAAAGCCGCAGCACGCAGGCTGCCGGGCTCGTCCTAGGCGCCTGCTGCCCTGAGCTGAAGCTCCAACCGCCCGACTGGGATGGGGTCAACCTCTCGCGCTTTGCCAGCCGCTGCGGCGATGCCCTGCTGAAGCAGGCCGACGCCGTGGCCCTGATTGCCCTGGTGCGCGAGGAAAACCTGATTCCTCGGCTAAAAGAGCAGGCCCCGATCACCCAACCGGAAAGCGAGGCAGCCCGAAAAAACTCCTGACCCGCCAGTGTGCCGACTGGCATGCGCGGCGGGTGGCTCACTACCACGGCCTGACCCTGGCAGACTGGCAGGCCCAACCCCGCTCGGAACGCGCCATGCAACTCGCCTTTTTCAACCTGGAGCACGCCGATCCGAAAACGCTGGCGACCGAGCAGACCGCCAGCCAATGGGAAGCGGCCCGCGACAAAGCCCGCGCGTTAGATGCCCTGAGCCGAGCAGGAGGACCGCATGGCAACGGTACGGATTGACTACGAGGCCAATACCGAGGCCCTGGACCGGCTGACCCAGCAATTGCGGGCGGCGGAGGAGGCAGGCGAACAGAATACGGCCATGCTGCGGGCCAACATCGCCGAGCTGGAGCGCCAGCAGGAGGAAGCGCGACGCGCTGCCCAGGCTGAGGAAAACCTGGGCGAAGCCAGCCAGCAGGCGGGCGATGCCTTTGGCAAGGTGGGCGGTTCCGCCGCCAAGTTGAGCGGCGTCCTGAATACCCTGGTGCCGGGCCTGGGCGATAGCGTCGCCGGGCTGGCCGATTTTGCCGATGCAGGGGAAGTCGGCGCCGAAGTCTCTGGCAGCTTTGGCTCGGCCATCGCCGCCAACGCCGCCGTCCTGGGCACCCTGGCCGCTGCCCTGGGCGTCGCCTATGTTGCCTATCAGGCCAGCAACCGGGAAATCGAGCGCATCAACGAGCTTCGGGCCCTGGAGAAGCAGCTGGCGCAGGAGTTGACCGGCGCCGAGCAGGGCCTTCAAGACGCCCTCCAAGCGCAAGCCCTGGCGACCGGCCTGCTCTCCGAAGCCGAAGACGCCCAGTTGACGATCCGCCGTCAGATCCAGCGTACCACCCTGGAAGCCCTGGCCACCCATGCCGAGGAGCGCCGGGGGCTGGAAGAGAGCATCGAGAGCACCCAGAAATACATCAACCTCCAGCGCGGCCTGGCAGCGGCCCTCGCCGTGGTTTACGATGTCAGCGCCGGATTGCCGGGGGTTCTGGCGGAAATGGCCCGCACTGGCAAGGGTTTTGCCGAGGTCATCAAAGAGGACATCATTGCCCTGGATGGGGCCTTTGACGCGGTGACCGGCCTGGAGTCCGGGGTGGAGCACACCCGAGGCAAAATCAAGGCCATGGATGAGGCCGCTGCCCAGCAGGCCGCCACCCTGAAGGCCACGAAGGACGCCCTGATTGCTGCCGACAAGGCCACGCGGGGGCTGGCCTTGTCCCAGGAAGAGGCCGCTGCCTACGTCGCCCTGGTCAACCAGGAATTTGCCACCCAGCAGGCGCTCTCTCAGGCGGCGACCGCGAACTACCAGGGGCTGATCGACGAACTGCTGAGCCTGGAAGCCGCCGCCGTCGAGGCCCGCCTGGACCTGCGACGCTCCGAGCTGGAAAAGCTGGACCACGCCCGCAACGCCGAAGTCGAGAAGGAAAAGCTCAAATACGACCGGGAGCTGGCGCTGCTGGCCGGGAACATCAGCGCGCAGGAAACCCTGACCGAGAGCTACCGGGCCTTCCGGGAAGCGACCGACGCGAAGTACGAGGCCCAGAAAACCGCCTTGATCGAGGATGCGCTGGCGGAGCGCGCCGACCGCGAAGCAGAGGCCGCAGCACAGGCCCAGGCGATCCGCGAGGGGCAATTAGAGGCGATCCGCTCCGCCGAAGCCGAAAAAACGGCCCTGGCCAACGAATACAATCAGGCGGCCCTGGATTTGAGTGCCCAACTGGTGCAGTCCGTCAGCGATGGGCTGGCGGAGCTGGTCACCCGTACCGGGGCCTCGGAGCTGGAAATCTTCCGCATCCGCAAAGCGAGCGCCCTGGCGCTCGCCGCAGTCCAAGCTGCAGGCGCGATCCTGACCGCCCTCCAGACCCCCCCGCCCCTGACCATCCCCGCCGTTGCCATTGCCGGGATTACCGCAGGCATCAACATTGCCCTGATTGCAGCCCAGCAACCGCCCAGTTTTCGGACAGGTGGTCTGATTGGCCCTGATGCTGCTGCGACTGCCCAGGCCGCGAGTCTGCCGGATGCGCGGCTGATTTCTGCCGAAGTCGGGGAGGCCATCTTGACCCGTCAGGGCGTCGAGGCCGAAGGCGGCGAAGAGGCGATCCGCAGGCGCAATGCAGGCATGCGGGCCGAGCCGGTGGTGGTGGATTTAAAGCTGCGCCATGAAGTGCTGGATCGCGTCTTGACTGAGCAGCTACAGCGCCCGACCGCGCTCCGGGGGGCCACGGTGGGCTCTCGGCGCGGCGTGACCAACCCCTACCGGAACCGGAGCTAAGATGGCCCAACGCACCGTTCCCGATGCCCTGACGGGCCTGATCCTCCATGACCCCAGCTTCGGGGCGGCGGTTCGCTCCGCCACCTATAGCACCGCCACCCAAGGCGAACCGGCCCCTGGCCTGACGACCAACACCGATCTGTCGGCAATGGAGCTGGTCCAGGAAGGGGAAGCCTGGGCCGGGGAAACCCTGACAATCACCACCCTGCACGGCGGCGATGCGACCGCAGGCCCGACTGCAGCCCGCGTGCTCTGGCATGGCGAAAGCGCCCTGTCCGGCACTACGGATCGGGGCTGGCTGCCCTTCAATGTGCCCTCGGACTGGCACGCCTTAAACACCGTTGCCACCCGCGATAGCGGCACATACCCTGGCATTGGGAGTCCCACCCGCCCCCACGCCCTGCGCCTGCGGAATGGGGATGTCCTGGTGGCCTTTGAGCATACCAACGGGGGCACCGACTACATTGGCGTCGTGCGCTACGACGCCGAAACCGGCGGCTATGACCCCTCGATGGGCCGCTACGATGCTGGAATCCCCGGCTATGTCTGGTCTGCCCAGGATGCCTACACTTGGACCGCAGACGCCGTATCCGACGCCGATGCAGCCCTCAATAGCAGCAACCCCTTGCACCCCTGCTTAGTCGAGCTGCCCAGCGGGAAACTGTTATTGTTTTTTGTAAGCTCCCAATCGTTACGCGGAGGGAGCACCTATTGGACGCTGGGACTGGCCGTCTCCGAGGATGCAGGCGCAACCTGGACGCTGGCCTCTGCCGATACGGGTGCCCGGCTGATCTCCACCACCGGCACCCCGTTGAGCCTCCAAGTGGTCTACCACGCAGGCTACCTGACCGCTGTGCTGGCCCATGATGACGGCGGCGCGGGCGGCTCTTTTGTCCACTTCTACTCGGTCAACGAGGGTTCCTCCTGGACCGAGATCACCGACGCCGATAGCGGCACGACCGAATACTGGAGCCCGCAGCTGGTGGCCTGCGACGATGGGACCGTGGTTGCGTTCTGGATTCAGATGGTCCCTGCCACCGTGGTCGGCGATATCTATGCCAGCCGCAAGCTGATCCCCAGCCAGCCCCTCAAAGCCAGCGGCGTCGCGGTTTCCCCTTCCGCAGCCGCTGCCGACAAGTATGCCCGAGGCGCCAACCGACTGGCCGCCTGCATGGGCCCAGAGCGCACCATCCACTTGCTGGGCGTGGTGGCCGATAGCGTGGCGACTTCTGAGCGCCTGCGCTATGCCCGCTTCCCTCAGAGCCTTGCCGCCGCCACCGATGCGATCCATCTGCCCCCACCCGGCGATGGTATTGAAGGCGAGCCCTTGGACTATGCCGACGGCGTGGCAGGGGCTCAGCACCCCTATGCCCGGACCTGCTGTATCTGGGGCGAGCGGCTGGCCCTCTTCTGGGATCCGGTTGCTGGGAGTACCCTCTTTCAGCTCTTCGGCGGCCATAGCAGCATCGACTGGAACGGCCCCAGCTTTGGCATCCAGAACCCCAGCGCCACCCGCACCCGCTTTGGGCTCTGGTGGGATGCCACCTATACCCCCTCCACCGTCGCCGCCTGGACCGTGGCGGGTGCCGGAGCCGAGGGCAGCAGCGTCGAACAGGCCCTGAGCTATGACTTCAGCGGAGGCGCCTCCACCCGCACCAACAGCCGCACCGGAACCGCAGGCTCAGGCGCCGTGGCCTGGGTACGCCACCGGCAGGATAGCGGGGGCAGCCTGACCACCGATGACAGTATTGTCCGGCTTCGCTCGGCAGATGGGGTCTTTGATTATGATATAACGGTTCGATTGACAACTACGTCGATCCGCATGGTCGATAACAATAATGCAGGCGCCACGGTCGGCACCGATGCCACCGGCTTGACCGCCTCGGATACCCGCGATCTGCTGATCAGCCTGACCAGCACCGGACGCGCGGTCTGCTGGTACAAAGCCGCTACCTCGCAGCTCTGGACGCAAGGGCCGACCGGCAACGTCACCAACGATGGCGCCACCCCTGCGGCCACGCCCTTGATCCTCTGGGGTCACTCTGCCGCCTCCACCCAGAAAAGCACATGGTTCTATGTGGGTTCCTCGATTGACCAGTACGGCGCATGGCCTGCCTCGGTCACGGAGCCCAACCAGGATCAGCTGGTCTTTGGGCGCGAAATCAGCCTGTATCCAGGCTATCTCGCCGATGGGCGCCTGCTCCGGGCCGCTTCGATGCCTGCGATCAAGCCGGATGCCTGGTCCGCAGCGGCTTCCTTTGCCTATCCCTTAGACGCCTTGGACCCGGAAATTTCCCCCTCCCCTGCGGTGTCCTGGCGCTCCGCCTCGGATACGGTAGAGCAGATCCTGGCCTGGGAATTCAGCGGCAATTACCAGTCGCTCTCTCCCGCCCTTGGCCTCTATGTGCGGGCGCCCAATTTCCTGCAAGTGACCTGGGAACGCTGGAACGGCGCCGCCTGGGTCGCGGTGGCCACGGTCTCCACGGTTGCCCTCTCCGGCGCCTTTACCCGCTCCGGCTACTTGCTGACTCCCAACGCCGCCGTCGGCTCAATTGCCGTCTCCCGCAACGAGCTGGCCGGAGCCTGGGTGGTTTTGACCAACGGCGGCAACAACTACTACCGGCGTCTGGCGGCCAATATGCCCGGCGTCTGGAGCAACGGCACCGATGACTTGCAGGCCATCCTCCAGCTGGAGGGCGACTTGACCGGCCTGCCCACGACCGGCACCCTCCAGGTGATTGCGCCCGAAGTCGCGCATGTCCTAAACGCAGGCGGCATCGCCTCAACCCGCTGGCGCCTGCGCTTCCCGGCCCGCACCTACAGCAGCGCCTCGGAGAGCTACCACACTGCCTCCGTCGTGCTGCTGGGCCCCTACCTCCCCTTAGGCCGCCGCAATGCCTGGGGCCGCACGATGGGCGCCGAGCCGATCCAGACCATCGGCACGCTGGTCAACGGACGGCGCCGGGTTCGGCAGTTAGCCCCGCGCTTTCGGCGCTCGGTGGAGCTGCCCTTTACCGATCCGATCCTGGCCTGGGATATCTACTACCAGACCATCAGCTCAGGCGTGGCGGGCACGATTGCCCTGGAGGCCAGCGGCAACCCCGCCGCCTTTGCCCAGGATCCCCGCCAGATCGAGGATCTGTTGCTGGCCGCCCAAGGCGCAAAACTGCCGGTCGTCTACCTGCCCCGGCTGGTGCCCCCCTCTGGGACGATTGTGCAACGGGATCTGCTGCTCTATGGCCGGATCGTCAACCCGACCCTTCGCACCTCGCTGTTAGGGGAGGAAGGCGCCCAGGAAAGTCAGACGATCAGCAACCTCCGCATCGAGGAGGAGCTGTGAGGCACTGGCTGCTCAGCCTGCGGATTGGGGGCGCGGTCACCCGCCTGACAACGGCCCCGCAAGAGATAACCGCTACGTCCAGTGTGGACGGAACCACCTACGCCTTTCAGCCCGGCCTGAACGATCCCGCCCCCACTGAGGCCGCGACCAGTGCCGATGGGGCTGAATACCCCGTCACCGCCCTTTTGCCGCAGGCGACCTGGGAAGCCCTCTGCGATGCCACCAGCCTCGGCAGCGCGTCGGCTGAGCTGGCGCTCTGGGAGGAGGACACCGCCTGGGAAGCGCGGGTCGTCTGGGCCGATGGGCGGGTGGACAGCCCGGTCTATGAAACCGAGGCCGATCCGGTGTCGTTCAGCGTGATCGAGACCCCCTGGGAGGATCAGAGCTTGATCCCGGCCCTGACGGAAGTAATCAGCGGGGATACCTGGCCGGTTCAGGCGGGCCGCAGTCTGCCCGAGGCCGCCATTGGCAGCTACTATCCCTATATCTTCGGGGCGCCCGGCGTGATCTACGCCAGCGATACCCTGACCGAATTCTTCGGCTGGCCTGCGATCCTGGTGGAAATCGACACGGTCACCCGCGATAATTTTAGTGGGGGCGCTGTCTCCGCCACCGTTCTGATCGCCGCGCACCCGATGGTGGCGACCTCTGCCCGGCTGTACAATCGCACCACCGGACTCTCAGCCACCATCAGTATTGTCTCCCTGACCGATGGCTTAGGGCAGTCGGTACGGGTAATGCAGGTTGCCGGAGCTACCTTGCAGATCACCGAGGGGGATGAGCTGTGGGCAAGCTGTAGCAGCATCAGCGCCGGGGGGCTGGCCACTGGATCAGGGACGGTGGCGCGTGGGGTGGGGGAGGTCGCGGAGTGGCTGCTACGGCACTCCACGGTGCGCCTGGATCTGACCCGCCTGCCGCAATTGCAGCGCCTCAATGCCTTCAAGGTAGACTTTTTTATCAACCAGCCTTCTTCTGCCTGGGCGATCCTCAACGATACCGTCCTGGGCTTTGCCGACTTCCCGGCGTTCTGGCGCCGTTCCTCGGCAGGCTATTACCTGGCCGCCCGCCCCTGGGAACCCGCTGTGCTGGAGGCGCCCCCACCCCTGACGATCAATCCTGCGCTGGCAGGCGACCGTGAGGGCCCGGTCACGGTCAGCAGCAGCGCCGATCTGGCGACCGATCTGGTCTTCCGCTATGGCCGGGATGAGGCACTTGGCGCCTTTCAGCGCGTCCTGACCTGTAGCCCCCACCCTATCGCCGGAGCCCTGGCCAACCCCTACGCAGCCTCGGCCTACGCCCAGACGCAGCAACGCCGCCTGCGGTCCATCGAAGCGCCGGGCATCCAAGACCCGGCGACCGCCTGGTTGCTGCTGTCTTTGCTGGCCCGGACCCTGTCCGGCACCCGCCGCACCGCTCAGTACCGGGTGCCTGCCGATCCACGCCTGGAGGTAGGCGCCCTGGTGGCGGTCACTGACGCCGAAATCCGTTGGACAACCCGCCGTTGCTGGGTAGTCGCGGTCAGCCTGGAGGCCGAGGACGGCTGGGTCACGGTCCAAGTCGAGGAGCTGATTGACCGCCTTCGGAGCAGCCAGGGCGGCGCCTGATGGACAATTTGTCCAAAGGGCCTGACAAGCTGTCACGAGTGGGGTAGGCTCTGCGGACACGTTGACCCTATTCCGTGAGGTTTGCTCATGTCCCTGCTCTCCGCCCCTTCCGTTGACCGTATCCGCCGCCTGAACAACAAGGCGCACGGTGAGGCATTTCAAGAGTTTATCTCGGATTTTCTGGATCTGGCGCAGGGCTCGGTGGCGC
>SXGR01249936.1_pt1 | contig 11526 bp, 11 predicted proteins | sample 3174711 | NCBI WGS metagenome assembly SXGR01 (sample SAMN11356860, study PRJNA531348) | freshwater metagenome | isolation source: freshwater sample F1-60 | place: China: Fuxian Lake, Yuxi | collected 2017-12-25
ACGTGGCGATGGGGCTGGCCGGCCTCGCTCCTGGTCTTCGGCTGCTTCCTCGCAGTCGACGTCGTGCTGTTCTCGTCCACCATGATGAAGCTCTTCCACGGCGGCTGGGTGCCGCTGGCGATCGCGGCGGCGATCTTCGTCTGCCTCTGGACGTGGCTGCAGGGCCGCCTCGCGATCTCCGCGCGCGAGAAGGAGAGGGCCGTGCCGCTCGACGCGCTGCTGAGCGGCTTCGACACCAGCCACTGGCATCGCGCCACCGGCACGGCGGTCTACTTCACATCCTTCGCCGACAATGCCTCGAACTGCATGCGGCGAAACCTCACGCACAACGAGGCGCTGCACGAAAACGTCATCCTGCTCACCATCCAGATCGCGGGCGAGCCTTTCGTGCCGCCCGAGGCCCGCCGCGGCGTGGTTGCACTCGGCAACGGCCTCCACCGCGTCGTGCTGCGCTACGGCTTCATGGAGAAGCCCGACATCGGACGCGACATCGCAGGCCTCGCCGACGGCGGGATTCCGGTCGACCCGGCGCACACGTCGTACTTCATCGGCCGCAACAGCATCGTGGGCGGCGATCGGCCGCTGATCCCGCGCTGGCAGCAGAAGCTCTTCCTGATGCTTGCGCACTTCTCGGCCAGCCCCGGCGACTTCTTCGGCCTGCCCGCCAACCGCGTGGTCGAACTGGGCGGCCGGCTCGAAATCTGACGAAAAACGCGGATCCTATCGTGCACGCCAATTTCCGCCCCAAGCCCTTGATTCGGAACGATTCCACCGGACGCAAATGGGAAGCTCGTTGTCGAAAATCCCGAGCCCCTTCTTTCGCAAAAAACTCAAATGGAAAGCACTTCGGCCAATGCGGCGGCGCGCTCCCAACGAAGCGCCGGAGTCCGGTCCTGTCTGGCATGAATTACTGGATCGGACGATGGATAGAGCGATCTATAGGATATAAGACGATACAGGAAACCGTCAAGGCCGCCGAATGCGCCGCCTTACCACTCCGCGCAGCCGAATTTCAGCAGATTGCCGTGCGGGTCGTGGACATAGAATTCCTTCATGTTCCACGGCCGCACTTCGAAGGCCGACAGCCGCGGCACGTGATTCCGCGAGTATTCCTCGTAGAGCGCGGCCACCTGGCCGCCGCGTATGTAGCAGGAGGTGTTCTCTGGAAACTGCCGATGGTCGGCCTTCCAGAAATGCAGCTCGATGTCGTCGCGCCGGACGATGAGATAATGCGGCTGTTCGTAAACGACGGAAAAACCGAGCTGCCGGACGTAGAAATCGCGCGTCTCGGCGATGTCGAGCGAGGCCAGAACCGGAATGCCGCGGGCGGGATCGTATATCATGCGGCGGATCTCCTGTGGGAGAGGACGAACAGCAGGAGCAGGAGCGCGATGACGAGCCCCAGCAGGAAGGGCAGCGTCGACGACATCCGGTACAGCACGGCCAGCAGGACGGGGCCGACCAGAAAGCCCGCCGCCTGGGCCGCCGCCACCAGCCCCGCGGCGGCGCCCTGCTCGGCCGCGCCTACGGCCAGCGACACCGCGGCCGAAAAGCCCGGCGCCACGCAGCTGAAGGAAATGCCGAGCGGCAGGGCGATCGCCAGGAACTGCCACGGAAGGTCGGCCACCAGAAACCCCACCTGCGCGACGGCCGAGGCGGCGAGCCCGACGGCCATCAGGGTCCGCGCCGGCCAGCCCGAGCGGCGGACCACGGCGAGCTGGAACAGCACCGCCACGATTCCCATGAGCATGAACAGCCAGCTCGCCATGCCGGCGGTCGCCGAGGCATCGAGCGCCAGCCGGTCCTGCAACGTGAAGCCCAGCACCTGAAGGGTGCCCGCCACCGACACGAAGTAGACGGCGGCAACCGCGAGCCACGCCACGACGCGCGGGTCGCGCGGCGACAGGCGGGGCGCGTCGGCGCCGCCGGCCGGCGGCGTCTGCTTCATCGCGAGCCCGCTCCACGCCGCGGCACAGAGCCCGAGGACAGCGACGAGATAGAGCGGCAGCGTGATCGAGATCGTCACCAGCAGGCCGGCGACGGCGGGGCCCAGCACGTTGCCCAGCGCGAAGGCCGAGGTCACGGCGGACAGGGCCACGGCACGGCGCTCTGGCGGCGCGTTCTCGGCGAAGTGTGCCTGGGTGGCGGGAAACACGCCGCCCGAGGCGAGCGACTGGCCCACCCGCGCGGCGATCAGCAGAACCAGCGCCAGCATCGGCTGCGCGGTGCCGGCCAAGCCGGCATCGAGCGCGACCGCGAAAGCCAGACCGCCCAGCCCGAATCCGGCCATCCCGATCACGATCACCGGTCGACGGCCGCGCAGGTCGCTGAAGCGGCCCCAGGCAGCGGCCGAGATCACGTAGGCGGCCGCCGAAACTGCGACGATCAGGCCGATCTGCCACTCGACGAGGCCGAGCCGGCGGCCGGCCGGCGGCATCACCGCGAACAGCACCGAATTGGCACCGCCGAGAAGCAACATGGACGCGAGCAGCGGCGGCAATGCCGGCGTCCGTATCGCGCTGCCGGTCGCCATCATGCGTCGAAGCCGGTGAGCGCCACCGCATCGCCTTTGGCCGGCTGGTTGCCCAGCGACAGGAAGTGGGCGAGACGCGCGAAGATACGGCCCGCTTCGGCGCAGCCGACATCCTGGGCGACGGCCTCGGCGGCGACGTTGAGCAGCGCATTGCCGGCGAGCCCCCGGCATTGCACCGGCAGGGATTCGACGGCGTCGGCGATCAGTCGCATGGCGAGATGCAGATCGTCGATGCGATCGGGAACGCGGGCGAGCATGGTCAGTTGAGTCGCGCGCCGGCCGCGCCCGCCGCCGGCGCCAGCCGCAACCCCGCGCTCGAGAGCGCGACGGCGAAAGATTTCAGCCGGATCGCGGCGACGCGCGAGGCGGTCGGCGCCATCATCAGGTCGAGCGAGGCCAGCATTGGCCCATCGAGATCGCCTTGCGCCAGGCCGCAGAGGGCAATGAGCGTGGCCTCATCGCGGCTCACTTTCGAGCAGGGCGGCAAGTGAATTTCCATGGCGCGCCGGGCGCCGAACAGGAATGCGTCCATCGCGATGGCGAAATCGGGCAGCGCCTCGAGCAGGCCCGCCATCTGGAAACCGCGATGGAGCGTCGAGCCCTCCGCCGGCAGGGCCCGGTCCTGCTGCCACTGGCGCAGCGCCCATAGCACGAAGCGCTCGCCGATCGGCAGGCTGCACGTGCAACCGGCCCTGCCGCAGCCCGGCTGGGGCGACGACTGAGCAACGTCAAGCCTCTGTTCCGACGAGCTTTCCATGATGTCTCCAGCGGTTGGGGAAGCGTTGACAGCGTCTCGCATTTTATGCAATTGAGAGTCATTCGCAATTCATTTATTGGGGAAGGCCGAAAAGCGTATGAACCAGCCACCGCATGCTGCACGGGCGGGCAGTATGGAAACCAAAAGATCCGACCCTGCTCCGCCGAGTGTCGACAGCATCACGCTGATGGGCGGCCGGCGCGAGCTGATCATCCGACACGGCGCGGACGCCTACCGCCTGAGGGTCACCGCTTCCAACAAGCTGATTCTCACCAAGTAATAGAGACCCCGGGGAGCCATCCCTCTCCGGTCAAACTGCCCAGCCAGCCGGCCCGCACAGGCCCCTGCCAGCCAGGCGTCCTTTTCGTCTTTGGGGACCTGGCCATGAAAACCCGCTCGCTTCTCTATGCTCTCCTGGCGACGACGGCGATCGGCGGCGCGATCGCGGCGCCGGCTTTCGCGCAGGCGCCGCCGGCCGCGACACCTCCCGCCTCGACGCCGCCCACTTCGACACCAGACCCGTACGCGACACCCATCGGCGTCCCCACGCAACTCGACGCGGTGACGACGGCGGCGACACGCAACAGGCGGCCGCTCGACGAGGTGCCGGCCACCGTTTCGGTGATCACGACCGAGGACATCGACCGCGAGAACATGCAGGACGTGCGCGACCTCGTGCGCAACGAACCTGGCGTCACGGTCGGCAACAATCCCAACCGTGCCGGGTTCCAGAACTTCGTGATCCGCGGCATCGGCGGCAACCGCGTGCTCATCGTCGTCGACGGCATGCGCGTGCCCGACTTTCCGGAGTCCAGCGGCGGTGCCGGCCTCTACACCCGCGAGCAACCCGACCTCGAGGACATCAAGCGCGTCGAGATCGTCCGCGGCCCGGCTTCGGCCCTCTACGGCTCGGATGCGATCGGCGGCGTCGTGGCCTACACCACCAAGGATCCAGGCGACTACCTCAAGGAAGGGCGCAGCGTCTATGGCAGCGTGAAGGGCGCCTACAGCGGCGCCAACCAGACGTTCGCCGAGACCTTCACCGGCGCGGTCCGTACCGGCAATCTCGAATTCCTCGGAATCTACACGCGGCGCGACGGCCAGCAGTTCACCCCGGCCCAGTCCTCGCTCGGACCCAATCCGACGAACTGGTCCAACAACGACTTCCTGGCCAAGATCGTGCTCCGACCGACCGACACGGATGTCATCCGCATCACCGGCGGCTACACCCAGGGCCAGCAGAGCACTCAGATCCTGTCCGGTGTCGGCCGGTTCCCGAACCTGTTCACGCGTGTCTACGACGAATGGGGACAGGACTACACGAACACCTACCGCTTGAGCGGCCAATGGGAGCACACGGCGCCGATCGGCTTCGTCGATCGGATCAACCTCCTCGTCTACTACAACAACGTCAACACCCAGGCAGATACCTACCAGCTGCGCGGCGCCACCAACGGCATCATCCCGACCAACGCTCGGACATCGACGTGGCTCTTCAACCAGTCGGTCTCTGGCGCCGAACTCCAGATGAACACCGATACGACGTTCTTCGAGCTGCGCAACTTCCTGACATACGGCCTGAGCTTCGCCTACACGGACACGACCCGGCCACGCAACCGGGCCCAGATCACCCTGGCGACCGGCACGACCACCCAGGTGGTGGGCGGCGAGACCTATCCCAACAAGAACTTCCCCGACACCACCACCATCCAGGGCGGTGCCTATGTCCAGGACGAGATCACCGCCCTTGGCGGCAAGCTCGTCGTCACGCCGGCGGTGCGGCTCGACTACTACAGCCTGACGCCGAACACGGACCAGTACTTCTGGAACTCGACCGGCGCTTCGCTCGGCATCGTGCCAAGCGCCGCCACCTACGTGTCGGCATCGCCAAAACTCGGCGTGCTCTATCACTTCACCGAGAGATACTCGAGCTACTTCCAGTACGCGACAGGATTTCGTGCACCGCCCTACGACAACGCCAACTTCGGCTTTACCAACACCGCATCGTTCTACCAGATCCTGCCCAACGCCAGCCTGAAGCCGGAGACGGCGAACAGCTTCGAGGTCGGCTTGCGCGGCAAGTATCCCACCGGATCGAGCTGGCAACTCACCGGCTTCTACAATCTCTACAACAATTTCATCGAAACGGTGGTCGTGAACCAGGTCGGGCCGGTCACGCAATTCCAGTACGTCAACCTGACCAATGTCACGATATGGGGCTTCGAGGCGCGCGGCGAATACCGCTTCACACCGGATTGGGCGGTTCTCGGCTGGACGGCGTTCGCCCAGGGCACCGACCAGCGCACCGGCCAGCCCGTCGATTCGGTAAGCCCCTGGGCCTCGCAGGCACGCATCCGCTACGGCGGCGAGACCGGCGTCAACGCCCAGCTCATCGGCACCATGGTCGCGCAACACAACATGGTGAGCAATCCGAACTACTTCCAGACACCGGCCTATTTCAACCTCGATGCCACCGTCGGCTACACCTTCGGCAACCACGTCAAATTCAATGCCGGCGTCTTCAACGTCACCAACGCCAAGTACTGGAACTCGGCGGACGTGATCGGTCTCAACACGGCCAACCCGCAGCTCGACCTCTACGCCCAGCCGGCGCGCTACTTCGGCGCCAATCTCACGGCAAGATGGTAATCCCGGCAGCCCTCTCCGCCGGACGACTGCCGGCGCCATCGGCGCGTGTACCCCACGTGCCGATGGTGCTGTCGTTGACGTTGCATGGGCTCGCCGTCCTGCCGCTGTTCCTCGTCGCCGGAACTCTGGGCAGCGCCCCATCCGAGGAACCCGCCCTCATCGTCGAATTTTCCTTAGCCGCCCCGACCGCGGGCGCCGAGGCCGAACCGGACGGCGCTGCCCTCGACCTGCCGACGCCGCCGGAGCCGCCGCTGCCCACGCCGGTGGAAATGGCCGAGGCCTCGCCCGTCGAACCACCGCCTCCCGAGCCACCACCTCCCGAGCCACCGTCTCCCGAGGCGGCCCCGCAGCCCGAGATCGCCGTCGATCTTCCTCCGCCCGAGGATCTGCCACCGCTGAACGTGACCGACCTGAAAACCGTCGAGCGGCCCAAGCGCGCGGCCGCACGCCCGGCCACGAAGCCCGCCGCCGTCGCACAGGCTGCATCGACGCCCGACACCGGCACTGCGGCTGTCGCCCAGCAAGCAACGGCCGCGCCCGCCGACATGATCGTGTTCGAAGACAAGCCACGCTATCGCCTGCCGCCCAAGCCCGCGGTCTATCCGGCGCGCGCGCAGGAATTGAACCAGCAGGGCGAGGCGCTGATCCGCATCCGGCTGGAGCCGGACGGAACGGCGATCGAGATCAAACTGTGGCGCAGCAGCGGCTTCGCGTTGCTCGATCACGCAGCCCTCGCCGCCGCGCGTGGCTGGCACATCCACCCCGCGATGCGCGGCGGTCGTCCCGTCGCCACCTGGGTCGAAGTTCCCGTTCGTTTCCACCTGCGCTGAAGCCACACCGAAGAAGGAGAGTCTCATGCTTTCGACATCGACCGGCGATCTTGCCGCCCGCTGGACGCGACTGCGCGACGAGCGACCGATGCTGCGCATCCGCGATGCTGCCACGACCCTGGGCGTAAGCGAGGCCGAGCTGGTGGCACTCGGCATCGGACGGACCGCAGCACCGCTCGCCACGGACTGGCGTGCGATCCTCAAGGATCTGCCGACGGTCGGCCGGGTCATGTGCCTGACCCGCAACGACCATTGCGTCCACGAGCGCCATGGCCGCTTCGAGGACGTCTCGGTGACCGGTCAAATGGGCCTGGTGCTCGGGCCCGACATCGACCTCCGCCTGTTCCTGTCCAACTGGCGCTACGCCTTTGCCGTCCGGGAGCCGCTGAAGCAGGGCGAGCGCGTCAGCCTGCGGTTCTTCGACGCCTCCGGCGAGGCGGTGCACAAGATCTACGCCACCGAGGAGACCGACCGGGAGGCGTTCGACACCTTGATTACCCGCCACCGCACCGACGCGCCGCCACCGATGGCGATCGTGCCGCCCAAGCCCGAGATCGCCGACCGTCCCGACGCCGAGATCGACCTCGCAGGCCTGCGCGCGGCGTGGCTCGCAATGAAGGACACGCACGAGTTCTTCGGCTTGCTGGGCAAGTTCAAGGTCGGCCGCGTGCAGGCGCTGCGCCTGATCGGCGAGGATCTCGCCCGCGAGCTGCCGGCCCGCGCCCTGCGCTCGACGATCGAGGCCGCGGCGGCCGACCGCACACCCATCATGATCTTCGTCGGCACCCGTGGCTGCATCCAGATCCACACCGGGCCGGTCGAGCGACTGGTCGAGACGCACGGCTGGTTCAATATCCTCGACCCCGCCTTCAACATGCACCTGCGCGACCAGGGCGTGGCCCGGGTCTTCTCGGTACGCAAGCCGACGGCCGATGGCATCGTGACCTCGATCGAGGCCTTCGACGATCGCGACCGCAACATCCTGCTCATGTTCGGCGAACGCAAGCCCGGCAAGCCCGAGCTCGAGCCGTGGCGCGAGCTGGTGGCACGCGTCGAGAAGCAGGCGGCCTCCTGATGAAGCGTCGTCGCGTCGTCACGCTCGGCCTCGGGCTCGGATTTGGCGCGGCGCTCGCGGCGTCTCTTCCCGTCCGGGCGCAGACCTCACCTCGTATCGTCTCGGTCGGCAGCGCGCTGACCGAGATCGTCTATGCGCTGGGCGCCGAAGGCCTGCTGGTCGGTGTCGACACCACCAGCCAGTACCCGGCCGCCGCCCAGGCCCTGCCGCAGGTGGGCTACATGCGGGCGCTGTCGGCGGAGGGCGTGCTGTCGCTGAAGCCGACGCTGGTGATCGCCACGACGGCCGCCGGACCGGCCACGACACTCGATCAGTTGCGCGCGACGGGCGTCGAGGTGCTCGTGCTGCCCGACCTCTACGACTACGACAGCGTGGTCGCCAAGATCGCGGCGGTCGGGCGCGCGACGGCAAGGCAAGCGCAGGCCGAAGCGATGATCGCGCGCGGCCGTGCCGACATGGCGGAGCTGACGAAGCGGCTCGCTCCGGCGACCGCCAGGCCGCGCGTGCTGTTCCTCCTGTCGATGGGCGGCGGCGCACCGCAGGCCGCGGGCCGCGACACCGCCGCCGACGGCATCATCCGACTCGCCGGCGGCACCAACGCGATCACGGGCTACGCCGGCTACCGGCCGCTGTCGCCGGAATCGGTCATGGCCTCCCGCGCGGATTTCGTGCTGGTCACGCGCCAGACCATGCAGGCGATGGGCGGCGTCGACGCCATCCTCGACCAGCCGGCGTTGCGCCAGACACCGGCCGGCCGGGCCGGCAAGGTCCTGGAATTCGACACGCTGCTGTTGCTGGGCTTCGGTCCGCGCACGCCGCAGGCGGCGCAGGAACTGGCGATGGCGCTCCATCCCGAACTGGCCCGTGCCCCACGATGACACGCGCCCCGCCGCGGACACTTCCGCTCTTCGCCCTGGCCGCCCTCGCGAGCATCGCGAGCGCTCTCTGCGTCGGCGCGTTCCCGGTCGGCTTCGACCAGCTACTGTCGGCCGCCGGTCTGTCGAGCGCGCCGCTCGACGAGACGACGGCCGCGGTGCTCTACGCCATCCGCGCACCGCGCGTGGTCGCGGCCTTCGCCGTGGGCGCGGCGCTGGCCGCCGGAGGTGCGGCGATGCAAAGCCTGTTCCGCAATCCACTCGCCGACCCTGGCCTGCTCGGAGTCTCGAGCGGCGCGGCACTTGCTGCCGTATCGGTGATCGTGCTGGGTGAAAAGGTATTCCACATCGTGCCGGCGGAACTCAGGCCCTGGTGCCTGCCGGCGGCGGCGTTCCTGGGTGGCCTCGCCGCCACGGTCGTCGTCTATCGCATCGCTGCGCGCGAAGGCGTCACGCTGGTGGGCACGCTTCTCCTCGCAGGCATCGCGATCAACGCGCTGGCCTCGGCAGGTATCGGCCTGCTGGTGTTCGTGGCCGACGAGCAGCAGTTGCGCACGCTGATCTTCTGGACGATGGGCGGCTTCGGCGCCGTGACATGGATGGCCGTCGCACCCGCTCTTATCGTGCTGGCCGTCAGCATCCCGACGCTGTTGCCTGCGGCACGCCTGCTCGACGCCCTGGCATTGGGCGAACGCGAAGCCGGTCACGTCGGTGTCGATGTCGAGCGGCTAAAACGCCGCCTGGTGGCACAGGTCGCTCTCGCTGTCGGCGCGGGTGTCGCGATCTCCGGTATTGTAGGCTTTGTCGGCCTCATCGCGCCGCATATCGTGCGCCTGCTGTTGGGCCCGGCGCACCGCACGCTGCTGCCGGCCGCCGCCCTGTTCGGCGGCGCTTTCCTGGTCCTGGCCGACGCACTCGCCCGCACCATCGTCACGCCGGCCGAGTTGCCGATCGGCATTCTGACGGCTTTGGTCGGCGGGCCATTCTTTCTGTGGCTGCTTGCCGGCCGTGCCACGCGGGGAAGCCTTTGAACTCGCTGCAAGCCATCGCGGTAGAGGTCAGGGCTCGCGACAAGATTCTCGTGCAAGACGTCTCGCTCAAGCTCATGCCGGGCGAGCTCCTGGCGATCATCGGACCCAACGGCGCCGGCAAGCGCACGCTGGTGGGAGCCTTGGCGGGCGACCGGGCCCTCGCATCGGGCCAGGTCCTGCTTGCAGGCCGGCCGCTTGCGCATTGGAAGAAGGTGGAACTCGCACATCGGCGTGCCGTGTTGCCGCAGCATTCGACAGTAGCCTTCGATTTCACCGGCCGTCAGATCACCGAACTGGGCCTGCTCTCCCACCGTGACCGCCTGTCCGATCGCAAGATCGGGGCTCTCGCCGAACTGGCTCTGACGGAAACCGAGGCCGTTGCCTTCGCCGACCGGCCCTATGCCGTACTGTCGGGTGGCGAACGTCAGCGGGTACAGCTCGCCCGCGTGCTCGCGCAGTGCGACGCCGATCCAGAACACCCGCCCTTCCTCCTGCTCGACGAGCCGACCGGCGGTCTCGATCTCGCCCATCAACATGCCGCCCTGGCCAGCGCGCGCCGTCGGACCGACCGGGGAGTGGGTGTGCTGGCAGTCCTGCACGACCTCAACATGGCGGCGCGCTACGCCGATCGGGTCGCCATCATCGAAGGCGGCAGGCTGACGGGGCTGGGACCTACCCGACAGGCCCTCGATCCGGATCGCCTTTCCGCCATGTTCTCCACCCCCATCGTGCGGCTGGAGGTGGCCGGCACTGCGGTTTTCCTGAGCCCGGGCGGAAACATTTCGTCTCGGACATAAACCCGCCGGAATCCGACCCTGATATAGTGCCGTAGGACAACGACCGCGGCATCGAATGGGCGAACGCCCCACCCTGATCCTGACGACACGCCTGGGCGTACGACCACTCGGCGTGCGCGGCGATCCGCTGCACGCCGTGGCCGGCCAACTGCTGTCCGTGATCCGCCGCCGCCTGGGCGACGGACCCGCCGACCTGCTGGCCGACCCACAGCTGCGCGAGTCGGACGACGGCATCGACTGGTACGCTGCGCGGAGCGGCGAAGTGCGTCGTCTGTCCGAACTGGCCGACGACGCGCGCGCCCAGGCGTTGCGGACGGTCGAGACCCATCTCGCCGCCATTCGCGCCCTCGGCGCGCAGCTGCAAACATCCGATGCGAGCGAGGAAGCGCGTCTGATCGGCCGCTCGCTCGAACTCGCGACCGCCCGACCATCCGACGACTTCGTCTACCTCGTCGATGGCCAGCCGGTCATCGTCGCGTGGGGCTACGAAGCCGACGCGGTCCAAAGCCTGCAGACCTTCGCTTCCCCACCCGTGCCCCAGCCGGAACGGCCGATCGCGACCTTCGCCAGCGTCCCCGCGGTGGCGTTGCCGACGCGCGTCGGCTGGGCGCCCTGGCTCAGCGCCTTGCTGTTCGGCCTGCTTCTTCTGTTACTGCTGCTGATCGCCTCGTGGCTGCTGCGCGCTTGCGCCCCGGTCGATCCGACGCTGAACGTCGCGACCCTGGAGACACCCGCGCCGCCGGCACCCGAAGCGCCACCCGATCCGACGCCGCTGTTGAAAGCATCGCTCGAGGAGGCGCAGGGTGACGACAAAAAGCTCAAGGTCGAACTCGCGGCGTTGCAGGCCGACCTCAGGAGCAAGCTGGATCAGTGCAAGCCGGTCGAAGCGCCCAAGCCGCCGCCCCCACCGCCGCAGGTCGCGGCCAAGCCCGCACCGGCACCACCACCGCCGACCTCCACCGCCCCGCCGGTCAACCGG
>SXGR01301858.1_pt1 | contig 11526 bp, 9 predicted proteins | sample 3174711 | NCBI WGS metagenome assembly SXGR01 (sample SAMN11356860, study PRJNA531348) | freshwater metagenome | isolation source: freshwater sample F1-60 | place: China: Fuxian Lake, Yuxi | collected 2017-12-25
ATCGTCTTGTGTGCCATGAACGAGCGTGCCCTACCCGTAGGTTCGATGTTCGGGAGCAGTCCGATCCCGGTCTACATCCAGCTCTCCGAGCTGTTCCGTCAGCGGATCATTCGCGGAGTCTGGACCACCGGTCAGATGCTGCCCTCGTTGGCAGATTTGGTCGGCGAGTTCGGCGTTGCCCGAGTCACGGTCAGGCAGGCGGTGAACCTGCTCGCGCAGGAAGGCCTGCTCTCTCCCCAGGCTGGCCGAGGAACCTTCGTTACCGCAAGTCCAGCGCGGGAACATACCCTCCGGCTCGAAACCTCCTTGCAGGCGCTGGCCGATGTCTACCGGAACGACCGCCCGACCCTGACCTTGCTGGAGGAGGCGAATGCCTGCCCACCCCTGCGACCCGCTGATGGTCAGCCCGCAGCGTGCTATCGCTCGATGCGCAGGGTTCACTCTCGAGAGGGGGAGCCCTTCACGGTTATCTCGCTCTACCTTGATGAGAAGGTCTTCCAGCTCGCACCCGAGCGCTTTCGCAGGGAGACCGTGATTCCCGTCCTCCTAGAGCTGCCGCAAGCCAAGGTCGCCCGGGCCCGCCAGACGGTCTCAATCTCGACCGCCGATATCGAGATCGCAAGGCTTCTCTCGGTTCCAGTCGGTTCACCGGTGGCCGTGGTTCATCGCATCCTCAATGCCGAGGACGGAACGGTGATCTATCTGGGCGAGGCGACCTATCGCGGTGATTACATTCACTTCGAAATGGACCTGCGGCCCTGAACCTTTCCTGCCGTACGGTCAAACCGCCGGCCCTCCGGCCAGGAGGCCCCTATGCAACCTCTGAATGACGCTGAACTCGAGCAGTACCGACGCGACGGCATTGTGATCCCAAGGGTAGGGCTCGATGCCGTCACCGTCGCCGAACTACGCGCCAGGCTTGACCGCTTCTTGGTCGAGCAGGGGATTACCGATGCGGATTACGTTCCGGACATTATTGAGCGCGATCCGAGCTGGTTACGCTTCGGGGTGATGCCAGCGATTCTCGATGCCGTCGAACAACTGATCGGCAAGGACATCATCATCTGGGGCTCGGCGCTTTTTTGCAAGGCAGGGGTGGGCGGTAAGGCGACGCCCTGGCATCAGGACGGGCACTACTGGCCCATCAGGCCGCTCGAAACCGTCACTGCCTGGATCGCGATCGACAACGTCAATGCGGAAAACAGCTGTATGCGGGTCGTGCCTGGTACCCATCTCGATCGGGCGAGCTACGACCATGATGTCGACAACAGCGATGCGATCACCCTGAATCAGGTGCTCAAGGCCGAGTACCTCCTCAGCGCGGAGCCCCGGGACATTGAGCTGGAACCTGGGCGCTTCTCGATTCACGATGTCTATCTGGTGCATGGCGCCAATCCCAACAATTCAGGTAAGCGCAGGGCAGGCATGGTGTTCCGCTACATGCCGGCGAGCTCCTATTTCGATCGCGAGCTTGCGGCTCGTCAGGTAAAGGAGCTTGGCGTGATCGACATTTCGCGTCGTAAGCTGCATCTGGTCCGTGGCGTTGACCGTTGCGGGCGTAACGATATCCATCGGGCGGCCTGAGCGCTGCATGGCCAGAGTCGCCTTCTTCGGGCTCGGAGCGATGGGGCGGCCGCTGGCCGTCGATCTGCTCGCTGATGGTCATCGGGTTGCGGTGTACGACTGCTCGACCAGGCCTGCCGGGTACTCGCCGAACACGGCGCGATCGTGGGCGATAGCCCTGCCAACACGGCGCGCGACTGCGAGTTTGTGATCACCGTCCTGCCAACTTCGGTCGAGGTCGCCTCGACGCTGCGCGGGCCGCAGGGCGCTTTTTCAGCGGCGAGGCCCAACGCTGTCTTCATCGAAATGACGACCGGGTCGGTTGCAGATTTCATAGCCTTGCATGGCGAGGCGCGATCGCTCGGGATAATCTTGATCGATTCACCGATCGCCAGGGGCCCGGATTTTGCGCAGCGACGTCAGAACCTGTTTCTGATGGGTGGCGAGTCCTGGGAAATCGACCGGGTCAGGCCGATCCTCTCGCCGATCTGCGAGGAGATCATCCACTGCGGCCCGGCCGTTACTGCGCTGAAGACCAAGATCATCAACAACTACCTCGCGGCGGTTAGTGCGGTTGCCAACGCTGAAGCCCTCGCGCTCGCAGAGGCCGCAGGGCTTGATCGGGGGTTCCTGCGAATGCTGTGGAAGCGCACGGTCGCTGGCCGCGGAGCACTCGAGACGGTCTATCCCGAGAAAGCCCTGGCAGGTGACTTCAGCCCGGGCTTCTCGGCCCGGCTGGCACGCAAGGACCTGAAGCTCGCGCAGGAACTGGGCGAGCGTTTCGGCGTGCCCCTCGCAACCGGTGCAGCCGCCTGCGAAATGTTTATGTTGCAGCAGATGCAGGGGCGTATCGACGAAGACTGGACAGCGCTGCTCGATGTGCTGACCACAATGCGCGCCGGTTCAGACCGGTCGCAGCCGATGCGAATGGGGGAAGGGAAGGTGAGCGATCAAGAAGGGTAAGGTCACCCTCGGGCGGTGCTCAAAGACGACGTGAATGGAAGCTGGCAGTCGCCGCTGGATTCGCTGCCGCAGTTGCCCGAGGGGAGTAAAGACCACCTAACCATTCCATCGCCGCCCAATCCCCGCTGACGTACACTAAGGCACGGTCAACAGCGTTGGTGCGGTCAGCCTCACACGGCAGCACGAGCACCGGGCGGAGAGGACATTACAAGTCTTCGAACGGTGGAAGGACTGTGCGAAATAGTCGCTTCTAGAAATCCGCCGCTATCCCGGAAGGGGGTGTGCCGGTTCGAGTCCGGCCCAGGGCACCAGACTCCTCAAGTTGCTCTGCGTGCTCGTTGCGCGTATCGCTTGCTGTTGGCGGACCACAGCCGCATGATTCGAATTGACGGCGCAGCGATATTGGACGCAGATCAGCGAAGGCAAACCATGGTCGAAATCATTTTTCTGGTCGAAGATGCTGCGGAGGTTCCACAGCCGGGACGCTCAATGCGTCGGTGTTCACGCAGGCTGACACAGCGACACGCTTCGCGATGCCGAGCGAGGCGCTGTTCGGTATCATCTTGATGAGGCGGATCTGCCTCGGGTGATCCAGCTGCCTTTTCTGCGCGGAGAGTTGAGTGCCGCGCGGGTCTGAGCATGGTACAAACAGAGATTTTATGGAATTAATGGACCAACTCACTGCGGCTAACCGTATTATTTCTTCAAGCGCGGATGATTATTCCAATCATGCGAGTGATCCAGATACGGTTGCATGGGTCGCCATTGGGTCGCGGTTTTCGCTTACGCTCGCAAATAGCGTTGGAGATTCCGACACGACTGATTTTGTTCGCTTCAGCGTGCCGGCTGGCCAGCGACTTACTGCCTTTAGTCTGACCTATTATTCGTCCAACGATAACATTGCTTTCGTGGCGCTGCAGGAAGGTATCTCGGTTGAGACCGAGAACCCGAGTCTACTCAGAGGCTACACCCATTTTGGACCTTTTACGCTAGGTGCGAGTGTAGGTTCGAACCTTATCAGCAAGCTTGGCGGGCCTTTTGAGGCAGGTGATTACAGCGTCTGGATACAACAACTAGGCGCTGCGACAGGCTACAGCTTTCAGTTGCAGACAGATAGCGTCTCGCCCCCCAGCGATAACACTGCACCCGCAGTAAAAACGTTTTATCCGGCGGATGCTGCCACTGGCGTGTTAGTGGAAGCCACAATTGCAATAACCTTTGACGAGCCAGTTCAAAAGGGCACCGGAGAAATCAAAATACTGCGGGGGTCCGAAACGGGTGCAGGCACTGTGGTGGAAACCTTTGATGTTGCGACCAGCTCGAGGGTGGTGATTTCAGGGGCAACGTTGTCAATCGATCCGACCAATCAACTCTCGGGCGGTTCGCAGTACCTGATAGTCGTTCCGATCGGTGCAATCAAGGATCTGGCGAACAACTCCTACGGTGGCACGAACGATTACGGCTTTACCACCGCGGGCCAGCCTGATGTGCCCGTAATCTCGCTCGGCAAGGCTTACCACTGGAAGTCGCACGCCATTTTAGATGGAGTCAAGGCTGATGCAGGGGGAGGGGTTCTGACGGCATCAAAGCCGGTGGTCAGTGAAGAGTTGGGCGGGGAGATAAGCGCGGCCGACGTGCTGGCAGCGCTGAAAATTGCGGGTGGCCGTAATCCCAATCCGGACCCAGATGGCCCCGGACCTCAATCCGCCCCGGACGTTTCACCCTACCAGTTCATCGCGGCAGATGTTGTCGGGTCAGATGGATCAGTCAACAGTCAAGACGGAGTCGCGATATTGCAATTCGCCGGTAGGGCTCCTGAGGTTTTCCAGCCGGCATGGGTGTTTGTTGAGGAATCTCGGAATTTCTGGGATGAAACTGCGAATGGCGGGGCAGGGGCGTTTTCGCTCACGCGCAAAAACGCGCAGTGGGATCAAAGCATACGGGGTACCTCGGCCTCGAGCGACCAGGAGATCAACCTGGTCGGCATCCTGAAGGGTGACGTTGACGGCTCATGGGAGCCGCCCCCTGGAAGCCAGGATCTTGATGTCATTGCACCCAACTATTTTCAGACGCTGTCTTCGCTGCTCGGCGTACCGGTTGACCAGTGGCACGCGTGAGCAAAATCTTTTAGGAGCGAAGTCTTGACGAATTTCATTCATAGATCGGTTTGATCCCCGTCGGTTCTCTAAACGGCGGGCGACAACCCTCCGTCAACGTTAATGGCGGTTCCGGTGATGTACCCACCTGCTTCGGATGCGAGTAGGCACATCAGCGAAGAAAATTCCTCCGCGTGACCAAGCCTTCCCAAGGGTATCGCCTTGCCCTCCTTGGCCAGGTAATCTGGGTAGGACAATGCGCTTCCGCTTTGCTGGTGGAAGCGTTCCCACTGCTCGCTTTCGATCCTGCCGACACAGATTGCATTGACAAGGATATTGTCTGCAGCGACCTCGTTGGCGAGTACTTTCGTAAACGCGAGGCCCGCCGCTCTGGACACAGACGTGGGCGCGGTACCGGCGCCAGGGGTCTTCGCGAGGGTGTTGACCACGTTGATGATCCGCCCCCATCGTTGCGTCCGCATCCAGGGAAGAACAAGGCGACATAACCGAACGGCGGAAAACAGCTTCAGGTCGAAGTCGGATTGCCACGCTTGATCGCTCAAGGTATCAATGCGTCCACGTGAAGAGCCGCCGGCATTATTGACGAGGATGTCGATGCCACCATGGCGTGAGGACACATCGAGGACGATGCGTTCAATGGCGGCTGAGTCTGTGACGTCTGCTGCATGGCCTTCGACGGTTACTTGGGTCTGCTGGCGAACTAGGGTCACCGCGTGATTGAGTCGCACGGTATCGCGGGCAACCAAGATCACCGTTGCCTGTTGTTTCGCGAACTCCATCGCAGTGGCAAGTCCCAACCCGGCGCTCCCCCCAGTGATTAACGCGCAGCGCTTTGAAAGATCAAGATTCATATTGGCCGGTTCCTGTTCGTTGCGAGCCAAGCGGGTTGAATTTGAGCAGTGAGCCTATTCGGGACGGATTCCCGCCGCCTGGATAACGCCGCTCCACTTGGCGGTCTCGGAGCGCGTCCATACAGCGAACTGACGTTCGCTCAACTGATTGGGCTCAGCCCCAATCTTCGCGAGACTGTCAATCACCTCCGGTAGCGTCATCGCGCGACGAATGCTCTGGTTGATACGCGTCACAACCGCAGGGGGTGTTCTGTTGGGCGCAGCGATCCCAAACCAGGTGCTGGCTAGGAAATCTGGAACTCCAACCTCAGCCGAGCTGGGGACGTCGGGCGCTGAACTCAGTCGGGTGCCTGATGCAACCACAAGCGCGCGGGCTCTACCCGACTTAATGTGCGGCAGGGCCAACACCGCACTTGAGGCCATCATGTCTACATGCCCTGCCAGCAAATCGGTGGTCGCCGGGCCGCCCCCCTTGTAGGGGATGTGGCGAATATCGAGCTTTGCAACGTGCTTGAGTAGCTCAAGCGAAAAGTGCTGCGGACTCCCTACACCACCCGATGCGTAAGTAAGGTCGCCGGGACGGTTACGCGCCAAGGTGACCAGTTCTTCCATTCGCGACGCGGGAAGTGAAGCGCGAACCAACAAGACATTGGGCACATCACCCAGCAGGGCAACCGGGATAAATTCTCGATGAAAGTCGTACGCGGGTTTGGCGCTCAGTTGGGGGTTGATCACGTTGGCTGGGGTTGCGATCAGCAGCACATGCCCGTCAGCCACAGCGCGCGCAACCAGAAGGGTACCGATGTCGGTGTTTGCCCCGGCGTGGTTCTCAACGACTACCGCGATATTCCATTCGGCTGTCAGCACCCGGGCGAACAACCTGGCAAGGATGTCCGTTCCGCCACCTGGCGAGTACGGAACGATCAGCCTGACCGGCCTGGCGGGATACGGATCTGCCAGAGCGGGCTGAACCTGCGCGGTCGCAATTGACAGGCTGCAACTTGCTGCGACCAGCGAGACGATTACCTGGATGAACCTCTGGATCATGGCGCCTATCTCCCCAAGCGCGCCACTTTAACCTGCAGGCGGCGGGCCATGTGCGCGATCGCGCGTTACACCGGATTACAGCCGTGCAGGCTAAAGTTTTTCGCCTGAAGCGTTTGAACTGGAAAATAATCGCGGAGCGTTGATGGGGGCATGGAATCGCAGGGGAAGTTCGACCCGTCCTTCTTCGGATGAAGTCCCCCGGAGGACTTCGACCGCAAGGCTCGCTTCTTGATCATGCGTTCGAATCGTTACACCTGGCGCTTCAGGTTTGGTTAATTGAGATCCAGTTAAGTTGAGGCAACCGTGACAGTCATAAATAGCAATGCCAAAGCGCTCTATGCGACCAACGCTCTGGCGGTCATCGGTCGGCAGATGACCGACTCAATGCAGCAGCTATCCACTGGCCGGCGAATCAATAGTGCCAAGGACGACGCTGCCGGGTTGGCAATCACGTCGCGGATGTCGGCCGACCTGGGCAGCATCGGTATGGCAATCAGGAACACCAACGACGGCGTATCCATGATGCAGACCGCTGACAGCGCACTGGGCGGCGTCTCGAACATGCTCCAGCGAATGCGCGAGCTTGCTCTTCAGTCATCGAACAGCACCCTCACCACAAGCAATCGCTCGGCCCTCCAAAAGGAAATGACCCAGCTGATTAGCGAAATCGACAACATCGCGAGCACCACGAGCTTCAATAGCATCAAGCTGCTGAACGGATCACGCAAAGGCATGGGATTGCAGACCGGAATCAACCCGGGGGAGCAGGTCTCCATCACCCTCAGCTCGGCCAGTAGCAGTTCTCTTGGACTGCAGGGCTACAAGGTCGAGGGCCAGCAAACTAGCGGTCGGGTCGCGGCAGGCACATCCATCAACGCAGATCAGATCAAGATTAACGGCAGGAACGCGTTTGCAGCCAACCTCAGCGCACCAGGCACGCATGTCGCCTCCGCGCTTGCTTCGGCGATCAACACCAATGTTGGCGATCACAGGGTAAGCGCCAGCGCCTTCAATGCCTACCGGGGTGCCGCGCCCTCTGCATCAGTTTTTTCACAGGGCGATGTAGTCATCAATTCAAATACCGTCGGCGCAGCCGCCAGCGTGGAAGAACTGGTTGCGAACATCAACCGCGACGTATCAGGGGTCAACGCAGCGCTGGGAAGCGATGGGACCATTGAACTGTCGAACAACACGGGAAATGACATCGTGGTTACCGCCGGAACCCGAGCCGGATTCACGGCCGATACCTGGCGGGGCTATTTGTCCCTGAACTCTCTCGATTCCACCAATATCCGGGTAGAGGCCAAGACCGAGGCAAATGGCTACGCTTCCTCCATCTCTGCTGGGGCACCAGCAGGAACGATCTCAATGGTGAAAGCGCTCGGATTGAACGAATCAGTCAACGGCACTAGCTTTAGCGGCGGGATGGTTGATACCAACGCAATCACCAGCACGACCGACCTGCGTATCAATGGCGTCATGGTGGGGAAATCTGACAGCAGCTCCGCCATGGCCAAGGCGGCTGCGATCAACGCAGTATCAGCCCAGTCGGGCGTGTCGGCCAGCGCTGAAACGAGGGTCAAGGTCGCCACCAATATTTCCAATATCGGCAGTGCCAGCGCCGTCGTCATCAACGGCAAGACACTCAATCTTTCTGTGAGCTCTATGTCCGCGGTCGTTTCAACGATCAATGCAGGGGGCGTCAACAGCGTGGCCGCGTCCACCGATACGGATGGCAATCTTTATCTCACCTCTTTGGGAGGCGCCGATATCACGGTTGAAGATTCGAGCGGGTTCATTACCAATATCGAGTCGACTTACGAACCTGGTGCCGCTGCAATCGGCGGGGTTAGCACGTCTGGCACCGGCGAGACAATCAAAGGCCGGGTCACGCTCAGTTCAGCGACGGGAGCCAACATTCGCGTCGAGTCGCTCGCCTCGACCGCAACCGATCGTACCAACGCACTCAACCTCATCGGTATGGCCGCGCAGGGTGGCAGCAGCACCCTGGTCGGCGGGGCGCTTCAAATCACTACAGCCAGCGCTGCGTCCAGCGCCATCTCGGTCATCGATAACGCCATCGATAAATTGTCGCTCAGCCGCGCCGATGTAGGCGCATTTCAAAACCGCTTGACCTCTGCCGCAGACAACCTGGCCTCCTGGCAGACCAACCTCAGCGCATCGCGCGGTCGCATCCTCGACGCTGACTACGCCAAGGTCACGACCGAGCTTGCCCGTCAGCAGATCATTCAGCAGGCGGCACAAGCTATGCTGGTTCAGGCCAACATGGATCCGCGAACGGTTCTGGCCTTGTTGAAGTAAGGCGGAGCGCGCGGTACCGCGGTCGCGGGCAAAGTCAGGTCGGTGGCTTGTGCCAGGCAGCCACTTGATCGATAGCGAACGCCGCGTTGGTTTCAGCCGCGAGACCCCGCGGCGGGGATGCGTTGCTAATTACCATCTGGGCAAGGCGGCCTTTTTCCGGGCCGTAAAATTCGAACGCCAGGTCTGCGGTACCGTCAATGATCTGCAACATAGGAATGTAATCCGGTGTGGCGGTGTGCATGCCAAAGTGCCGCATGACCTGCGAGATGCGATCCGGGTCGCCGATTTCTTCCCTGGTTGTTTGTGCGCCAATGCTGTGAGATGAAAGCATGTGAGATGAAAGCATTGACGCGACTGTGAGCAGGCGCTCTAATCAGGGCCCAACGCCGCAAGGAATGTGCATCATGGCCATGAGATTCATGCTTCAGCACGCTGGTAATCGCAGTCTGGTTTTTGCGGCGTTACTTGCGTTCCTGGCCTCGCCAACCCTCACGACTGCGCAGCCTGCAGACTATCCGGCCAAGGCCATTCGATTTGTGGTGGCCTTTCCGGCCGGCAGCGCCACCGATCAGACTGCACGCGTCGTCGCGCAGCACGTCTCGCAAGCTACCGGGCAGAGCGTAGTTGTTGATAACCGGGGAGGCGCCAACGGATTCATCGCCTCTGAGACGGTGGCCAAGGCAGCGCCGGACGGTTACACCGTTCTGGTCACTACCGGCACCACGCACTCGGCGAATCCGAACCTGTTCAGGAAGCTCCCCTACGATCCGGTGCGCGACTTTACGCCGGTGTCCTCGCTCATCACCGCGTCGTTTGTGATGGTGGTGGGGCCAGCCTCGCCTGCCAATACCGTGGCCGACTTTGTGAAGTTGGTATCCAGTAGCCCCGGAAAGTTCAGCTTCGCGAGCGGCAATGCGCCCAGCCGTATAGGCGGCGAAATGTTCAAGCAGATGTCTCGCGGCGATCTCATCCATGTGCCTTATAAAGGGGCGCCTCAGGCGCTCACCGATCTGATGGGCGGACAGGTGAGCGTCATGTGGACTGACATCATTACCGGCATGCCCTTGGTGAAGGGCGGCAAGGTGAAGGCGCTGGCTGTCACGAGCCCGGCCCGACTGCCGATCGCACCTGCGATTGCCACCATGAGGGAGCAGGGATTCCCCGATTATGAGCTGATCAACTGGCAGGGCATATATCTGCCCGCCAATGCGCCGCCTTCGATCACCGCGCGCCTGACCGCGCTGGTGCATGCAGCCATCCGAGCTGAACAGGCCACGCTCGAGGCGACCGGTGCGCAGATCCTACCACTGTCAAACAGCGAGTTCGCGGCACTTCAGGCGCGTGACACTGCCATGTGGGCAAGCGTCGTAAAGGCGGCGGGCATGACGCCGGAATAGCGTTTCAGTTGACTGCGCCTTGGCTACAGCAGGGTCTTAAGCGTCGGCCAGACGTTGTCCAGCATCCTTGGCTGCGCGCTTTCATTGGGGTGAATGCGGTCGGGCTGGAAGAATTCGAGGCGATCGGCTAGCCCTTCGAGAAAGAAAGGCACCAAGGCGGAGCCGGTTTCCCGCGCCACTGATTCAAATACGCGTTCGAACGCCTCGGCGTAGCTCCTGCCGTAGTTGGGCGGAACTTTCATTCCAAGAAGCAGCACACGAGCACCTGCTTCGCGCGACCGGACGATCATATCGATGAAGTTGCTGCGCGTGGTGTTCAGATCAAGCCCCCGGAGCGCGTCGTTGCCGCCCAGTTCGATGATGACAATCGCCGGGCGTTGCCGCTTCAGCAAGCCGTCAATCCGCGTGCGTCCACCCGAGGTGGTTTCGCCGCTCACGCTGGCATTGATGACAGCGAGGTTCTTTTCCTGGTCGCGAAGCCGCCCGCGTAGCAACTCCACCCAGCCGGTACCCCGCGTAATCCCGTACTCTGCAGAGAGGCTGTCGCCGACAATGAGGATGGGGCCGGATGCTGGCGCCGAGCGGACATGGACTCCATCCTGGGTTGGATCAGGGGTTTGGGCTCCCGAGGGCAGTACACTGCCAGCCATACCCGCCGACAGCCCCATAAGCAGCAGGCGCCTGAAGCGATCCGAACAGGTGAAAGTTTCCATGAGCGCAATTATCGCCGACAGCCTCACCCAGCGGGTGCGCGATGCGGATGGCTGGCTGACGATTCTCGATCAAGTGAGCTTTCGGATCGAGGCTGGGCAGTCGGCGGCCATTGTGGGGGCTTCGGGATCGGGAAAATCCACCCTTCTGGGCTTGCTGGGCGGGCTGGACCGTCCGAGCGAGGGCAGCATCGGCATTTTTGGTGAGCAACTGACCCAGCTAGACGAAGAGCAGCGCGCCGCTTGGCGGGCTCGCAATCTGGGCTTTGTGTTTCAGTCGTTTCAGCTTCTGCCTCAAATGAATGCGCTTGAAAATGCGATGCTACCGCTCGAGCTTGCTGGTCGCCGTGACGCAGAGCCGCTCGCCCGTCAACTGCTTGACCGCGTGGGACTTGCGCATCGCACCAGCCACTATCCGCGCACGCTGTCAGGCGGCGGAAGTTCAAGTCAAGCGTGTGCACTTGCATGGTGTTGGATTGCTTGTGGATTTGGTTTGTGCGGAACCGCTGGGGCGCAGCTCTGCGGCTCAGGTTGCGCTGCCGGCAGCGGCGATGGC
>SXGR01102658.1_pt1 | contig 11523 bp, 9 predicted proteins | sample 3174711 | NCBI WGS metagenome assembly SXGR01 (sample SAMN11356860, study PRJNA531348) | freshwater metagenome | isolation source: freshwater sample F1-60 | place: China: Fuxian Lake, Yuxi | collected 2017-12-25
GAAGGCATCGCCCAGCCAGAACCCGTACTCGCCGGCGATCTCATTGGCCAGATCGGAGAAGGTCGCGGTGCCTTTGTCGGCCGCCACCACCAGGTAGGTGTCATCCCCATCACGCCTGACGACATCCACCGGTGGCACCACGGCGCCCCCGACCATGTTGTCGGTTACGTCGAGCAGCGCGGAGATGAACTCGCGGTAGGCCGCCTTGCCCTCGGTCAGCCAGCCATCGCGATCTACGGCCGGGTCAGGTAGGTGCACCGGGTAGAAGCCCCCCTTGGCCCCGACCGGAACGATGACCGCATTTTTCACCTCTTGGGCCTTGACCAAGCCGAGTACCTCGGTGCGGAAGTCCTCGCGCCGGTCACTCCACCGCAGCCCACCTCGGGCCACCCGGCCAATGCGCAGGTGAACACCTTCGACCCGTGGCGAATAAACCCAGATCTCAAACATCGGTGTCGGCAGCGGTAGATCCGGAATCAGCTTCGGATCCAGCTTGATCGCAAATGCCTTGCGTGCTTTGCCGGTATTGGCATAGGCATTAGTGCGCAAGGTAGCGCGAATCAAAGTTAGGAAACTACGAAGAATGCGGTCTTGGTCCAGGCTGCGCACTTCAATTAGGGCCTCCTCGATCCGACCAACTATGGCCCTGGCTTCGGTTTCACGCTCGGCCGCTGACTTCTCGCCTAGGGCAAATTGCACCTCGAATAACTGCACCAGTGCCGAGCTGATCAGCGCATTCGAGAGTATCGTCTCCTGCAGGTAATCCTGACTAAATGCTGAGCCGATCTGGCGCAGGTACCGGGCATAGGCGCGAATAATCACCACCTGATCCCAACGCAGACCCGCTCCCACGACTAACCCGTTGAATTCGTCGGTCTCGCACTCCCCTTGCCATGCGGCGCGGAAGGCATCGGTAAATCGAGCTGCCAGCGTCTGGCGATCACGCACGCCGTCCGCGGGCAATGACAGGCCGAAGTCAAGGATCCATACCGGCTCCTGCCGGGCCGGTTTGATCTCGTGCGGATGCTCATCGATTACCTCAACGCCCATCAACTGCAAGGTCGGCAGGATGCGGGACAGCGACATTGCACGACCTACACGCATGACCGAAAATCTCATCGCTCGGTCATCGGTCTCGTCTAGGTGATAGAGGCGAAGTGACAACTCACCAGCTGGCAGGTCGCGAAGGGTCAACACATCACCTACCGCGGCAGCGCCGCCGAACTGCTCTTTGTAGGCCTCCGGGAATGCCGCGCTGTATTGATGGAGCAACGGGGCGGCCGATGTCTCGCCTACCGCATCAACAACTGCCGCCGTGAAGTCGTCCTCCCAACTGCGGGCTGCCGCAGCCAACTTCGATTCCAAGGCTGGGATATCTATTGGTCCAAGATCTGCCCCTGGGGCAAGACGAACCACATAGTGCAACCGGGCGAGCACCGACTCGCTAACCCGCGCGGTGTAGTCAACACTGACACCGGCAAATGCGTCGACCAAAAGGTGCTCGATGCGCAGGCGGACCGCGGTCGTGTACCGGTCGCGGGGCAGGTATACCAAACAGGACACGAATCTTTCATAGTCGTCGACCCGGACAAATAGCCGAGTTTGACGGCGCTCTTGCAATTGCATGACGGCCGCCGACAACTCCACTAGCTCAGCGGCATGTGTTTGGAAGAACTCATCACGTGGGTAGGTCTCCAAGAACTGCAGCAGATCCTTGGCGCGGTGCGAGCCAGCAACAAGTTTTAGATCATCCATCACGCGCTGGTAGCGCACGCGCAGTACCGGCACGTCGGCGATGCTCTCCGTCAAGGCTGCGGCGGTAAGCAAACCAAGGAACCGCTTCTCCCCGGTGATCTGGCCGGCGTCGTCGAAGACTTTTACCCCGAAGTAATCCAAGTACGCGTTGCGGTGCACGGTCGAGCGGGAATTCGCCTTGGTGAGTACCAGGAGCCGGTTCTCGCGTGCCTTTTCGCGCGCCGCGGTCGGAAGTACTGCAGCGGCAGCGGCCGCTCTACCCGTTGTTGGCTCTTGGCGCAAGATGCCGAGCCCGGTACCGGGTACCGGCACGAGCGCCTCTTGCCCATCGATGCTGGCCAGGGCATATTCCCGGTAGCCGAGGAAGGTCAGGTTGTCCTGGGTCAACCAGTTGAGCAGCTCGGCGCCCTCCTCGACCTCTTCTAACGGCAAGGTCTTCGGGGGGGTCGCGACAAGCGCCGCGGCAATCTCCTGCGCCTTGGCCCGCATCGGGAGCCAGTCGACATTAGCCGCACGGACATCGCCCAGAATTTGCGCTAGTCGATCGGCGGTCGCCTTGCCGTCGGCGTGCAGGTAATCGCGATCCATGTCGATGCGCATCCAGGACTCCGCGATGGCATCCGCCGGCCGGTCTTGGTCAACATCGATATCGAGTATCTCGAGCAGCTGCCCTGCGCTATCCCTGCGCACAACCAATTGCGGGTGAATGATCAACCGCACCGACCTACCCTCAAGGCTCAACTCACCCGAAACTGAATCAACCAGGAACGGCATATCGTCGGTGACCACCATGGCCACCGTGAACGGTGCATCATTTCCGTCGCGCACCTCGACAAGTGGCGTGCCAGCCTGGCGCACCTGAGCGAAAGCCCGAAGTTGCTCAACCTCGGCGATCAAGGCGGCCGTGGAGTAGGCGGCCACATCAGCTCGGGCCACGAATCTAAAGAACCTGCGCCCAAGGTTTCGCAGCTGCGGATCGGAGATTGCGTCAATAGCCGTACTCAGACCGGCGTCGACTACTTCCGTCACATCGCTACGCTAGCCGAAGGAGGCACCAGCAATGACGACGACCTTAGATGGTCACCAGAGTTTCCCCGGATCCATCGATCAGGTGCGCGCCATGCTCACCGATCCAGGCTACGTCCGCACTCGCGCCGAGCAAACCGGCTCGATTTCGTGCGAGGTGACCGTGACCGAAGGGGCCGGTGGGACCACCGAGATCACCACGGTTCGGGTGCTGACCGCAGATTTGCCATCCTTTGCATCGGCCCTGGTGGGTTCGAACCTCGAAGTGACCGAGCAGCAAACGTGGGCGCCGATTGCTGGTGACTCCTGCACCGCCAAATTCGAAGTGTCCTTCTCCGGGCCGCTGGCAGCCACCGGGGTTATCACTTTGACCAAGGCTGGCGCGCAAGTAGCCTCGCACACCGCCGCCACCATCAAGTCAACCGTGCCATTCGTCGGTGGCAAGCTCGAACAAATGGTGCAGGAGCAACTGATCCGGTACCTCGAAAAAGACGAGGAACTCGGTCGCGACTGGCTCAGCCGCTAGCCGGCTTCGGCCAATAGCGCGGCCTGGTGCCAGGCTTCGGTGCTGGTGCGCAGCGACGTCTCCAGCACCTTGGCACGCCGGCTGGCATCCATCAAGTTCGCCCCGATGGCTTCTAGGTCCGCCGGCCCGGGGCCCACGATGGTGACTTTCGCCCCGGTTTTGCGGACTAGATTCGCCTCGGCAACGCAGTTGCTTGTTACTTGTTCGCGCCAACGTCGCTCCAGCCGGGCGGCAATTGTCTTCGGCTGATCATGGTCAAATGACACCATAGGTGCGATCACGTAGACCTCATCGAGGCCGGCGTGCGCAACCACGTCAACCGAGGTCGCAGAAACCGCGCCGCCATCAACATAGGCCCGGCCACCGATTAACACCGGGGTAAACCAGCCGGGAATCGCGCAAGATGCCATCACCGCGGCCGGTAGCCGCGAGGTGGGCGCCCCCGAGCGCCCGAACACCACGCGTTTGCCGGTTTCGTAGTCCATCGCCACCACCCATACCCCAGAGCGCGGCGCCCAGCCAGCCTCGGGGGTGACAGCAGCCACTAAATGGCCAACCTTCGCCAAGGATTTTCGACCCTCGGGCAGGAAGGCTGAAAGCACAGCGGTGGTCGGCAGTTGGCCAAGGTGCCGCAGGCTAGACCCGATCAACCTCACTGAGCCGGGGGCCGGCAGTCGCGGCAGCGCAGGCCTGGAACCGCCGGTAGCCCTCGCTGGATCCCAGTGGTAGCCGGCTAGTGGACCCCCCGAGACGACTTCCTCGTTGTTGTACTGGCGTAACTCCTCGGCACTCACCCCGCATCCAATAAGCGCCCCCAGCACCGACCCGGCCGACGTGCCAATGAGCACGTCGGCGCTACTCGCCGCGAAGCCGTGGGTTTGCTCCAAGGCACACAGCGCACCGATGGCCCAGGTGCCGCCCAGCACTCCGCCACCGCCAAGGACAATCCCGCGGCGCGCAGTTTTCACCGTCGGTGCAGCAATCGGCAGGGACGCACTTGCCGAATTCATCTTGCCGTCTCCCCGTGATCAACCACCCGCTGATGGCGGTCCCCTCGCATATTAGCCGCCTGCGTCAACTCTTCCAATGAGTCCCGAAGGCAGCCAATGAAGCTCTCCACCTCCACGATAGTCGACCGATCCGCGTTGACGCCAAAAAAGAGCTGGCCGTCATATGACATCAGTGAAATGCTCAAGGCTTGGTTTTGTGGCAGCGGCATCAACGGGTACGAGCCAACGAGTCGGGCGTCAGCAACGTACATGGGGTGCTGCGGGCCTGGCACGTTTACCACCGCCACGTTGTAGAGCCGGCTCGACAGATTCGATGCCAGCCGCACCCCGAGGGCGTGCAGTGTCGGCGGGCCATAACTTGCCATGTTGATCATGGTCTCGGCCCCAAGTAGATGCGAAACATCCTGGTACTGCGCTAGTTGGTAACTAATCTGCCGCAGCCGCACAATCGAGTCAGGCTCACCCAGGGGTAGGTCGACCAAGAATGCGGAAACCGGTCCGATCGAATCCACCGAGTCACCGCTGTTCGCCGTGCTGATCGGCACCACCGCCCGCAATTGCGATCGGGCGCTGATTGGCACGCCTCTGCCCATCAGCCAGGTTCGCAAGGCCCCGGCGACAACCGCGAGCACGATGTCATTGATCGACCCGCCAAGACCCCGGCGCACATCCTTGACCGCCGCTAAGTCGAAGTCGGCGGTCGCCAGTAGCCGGTCAGCGCCTATTGGCACATTCAAAGCGGTGACAGTCATCGCGGGCTCGGCCGCCACCCGAGCGAAGGTAAGCGCAGTTGCTCCAGCACTTAGTGACTTGCGCCCGAGGTCCGAGACCACCGCGGCGACGCCTTTGACGGCGGTGCGTGCAACATCAAGTGCGATCCCGGGATGGGCCAGGGATTCACTCAGTGCGGACGTGACGAGCTCAAGTCCTGATGGCTCCGGGGCTGGTAGCCAGGATCCAACCGAGCGCGGACTCGACTGCTGCGCTTCGCCATCTAAAATCACCTGCAAGATATCGATGCCCATCAGGCCGTCGATCATCACCTGGTGGGTTTTGCTGACAATTGCGAACCGGCCACCGGCTAGTCCAGAAATAAGTGACAGCTCCCAGAGCGGGCGGGTGCGGTCAAGGGGCCGGCTCATCAGCCGCCCCACTAGTTCATCGAGTTGCTGGCGCGAGCCAGGTTTCGGCAACGCCAACCCCCGAACGTGATACCTCAAGTCGAAGTCATCGTCATCGACCCAGACCGGGCGGCCGATCTGCAGCGGTACTTCCCGGATCCGCTGCCGGTACCGGGGCACGAAAGCGATCCGCTCATTGATCAATCGCTCCAACTGCGGCAACTCGAAGCCGTCAGCCGGCCTTTCGAAAATCCCGATCGTGCCCATATGCATCGGGGTAGCAGCCGATTCCATAAACCAAAAAGAGACGTCCATGGCACTTAGGCGCTCTGACATAAGCCCATAGTTACACGAGTTCGGCACCTAGTGGTGCTCCAAGGCACCAGCATCTCCCCCATTACCTTTTATCCATAAGCTGGCCCAGTTTCATCCGGCTACTGGTCCTCGCGGACTGCTAGCATGCCAAAATGTGGTTCTCGCACAAAATCGGCGTCCCAGCGGCCCATCGGGTATTAGTCACCTCGGTATCCGCACTGGTCGCGGTGGCCCTCGCTTTCGGCACCGGCCTCGCCGTTGCAGCGGCCGCGCACTCGGCCGCACCGGTTAAAGAAGTCTCCGACCCGCAGCCCGGTCCCACAACCGGTTCCACGCCCGCGCCCAGTTCGACGCCCACCACCACCACCACCCCGGTGAAAGTCCGACCGCCCAAGCCGGCAAGTAGAACCAACAAAGCCCGCAATGTGCCAGAGTTCCCGCGCGATACCCACCATGGCCGCCGCATCGTGTACGACAAGGCCCTGATGACCGTATGGGTGATGGGTGAGCGGGATCAAGTTATCGGCCGGTACCCGGTCGTGGGCCGCTTTGACCGCCCGGTCATGGGCACCTATCGAATTTTCTCCAAATCGAAAGTCGCGTATAACCCGAACTCAAAAGTCACTTTCAAGCACATGATGCGTTTCACCTACGGCCCTGACACCAAGTCACCGATCGGCCTGCACGCAATACCACGCTATTACGACGGCACCGCGATGCACTCGGTTAAACAACTGGGCCTAGCCATTGCGGCGGGCGGCTGCGTTCGACTCTCCGAGGAAGCCGCTGCCGCCATCTACAAGTGGGCCAAAGTTGGCGATCGCGTCATCGTGTTGCCATCTCCTTAGCAATCGCCTTAGTTAGTGCAGCAATTCCTTTGAGCGTTGGTGAGCGCGGTGCGACCTCGGCAAGCAGCGCCCCTTGCGCAAGGGCGCTTCGATAGCCACCGGCGTCGAATGGGATCGGCACCACCTGCAGGTTGATACCGCTGCTGCGCAAGGCATCGAGGGCCGGACCACTACGGCGATCCCCCGCTTGGATAAGGGCGACGATAATCGGCACACTAACCCCCAATTGCGCCACAGCAGGCAACCCGGTTACTAATCGGCTGATCGCCAACGGATCATCACGGGTGACGGCGACCACCACATCAGCCGAAGTTAATGCGGTGACAGCGGCGGCGTTTCGACGCGAAGACAATAAGGTGCCACCGCCGTGTTGCACCACCCCACCTTCATCCTCAATACAGGGGCCAACATCGAGTACCGTTCTGCTGAATGCTCCACGTGCTGTTATCCAAACTGAGGTGAGAGCGCTGTGCCTTAAGTCGGGCCAGCGATCAACGCGTGGAATACCCCCGAGCACGTGCAGATTGCCGTGCAGCAAGCTGGCGCTCAACTGCAGCGATCTTGGGTTAAGCGTGCCATTGTCGGCATTGCGGCAGGCCACCACCAAGCCGCTTGTGTCGTCAAGAATGCCCAGATTGAAACAGACCGCTGGCGCGTATGTGTCAGCATCAACCAGGCAGGTGGACGAACCCTGCCGAGCGAAGGCATCAGCAAGTGCGATGGCAATTCCGGTGCGCCCTGGGGCCCCGGCCGGGCCCCAAACAGCTACCAATTGCCCACCAAGTGGCGCCGCCTCGGCACCGATCTTCATGTCCTTTTGCCGCCAACTACCGGTATCCCAAACCCCCGTCACTCCATGCAAAATCTCTGCAGCTACCGCGCGCATCGTGGACTCCGCGGTCGGTTGAATCTGCGTAATGCGCGTAACGCCAAGGATTCTGAGAAGCTGCGCGTCGGCATCACCTGTTGCCAGCCCGATCACCGTGCGCCTACCGGCAAGAAGACGCGCGATGATGTCCGGGCTAATTCGTGGCACCTCACCTGTTAAGACAATCGGCATCGCCCGGTCGGTTGCAGCGGCCGCGAGAAGATCTACTGCATCAAGTGACCGGCGGGCCACGGTGATGCCGGCCACCGGGGCACTTGCCACAAGTGCTGCCTCGCCATCGAATCCGGTGGCGGCAAGAATTATGGTCGTCATGACACCTGCTGGCTGGCTATCGGTACCGCCACCAGATCGATCAAGCCAAAACGTGCTGCGCCCACTAGCTGATCGGCGACTGCCTCTGGAATCTCAACTACGACCGCTATCTCCCCGCCGACGCCTACGGTATCTGCGGCTACCTCGGCAACAGTTACCCCCGGTAGCACCAACACCGGTTGCGCGGTAACCCCGCCGGCCACATCAGCGGGCGTCGACCAGATATCGACAACGGCTCCGGCCGCCAAATCCACTGGCGCGTGCAAAGGATCGACCGGAAGAGTAACCATGCGGGCATTGACCATCGGCGAGAAGCCAAGTGCACCACGCGGAATCAGATCACCGGCCGCGACCGGCCAACGTAGTTGCCCGGTCAACGGCTCACTAGCCAGCAGGTATTGATCCTGGGCGGCGCCAAGTGCGACCGTCACGGGAGTCGCTATCGGAATCGAGCCGACTGATAGATCACTACTAGCCCGCCAGACGGTTGTTGTCTCCTCCCCGCGCGAAAGCAGAAAGGCGCCGATGAACATGGCGAACAAGATGATCACGAGGCCGGCCCAAAGCCGCAGATCACGCCAGCGCATCACCCGCATTCGCCGCGCCGGAACTTGAGCGGAAAGTTGACCTTGGTGTTGTTTTGTTAGCAGTGCCATGTGCTCCCCTAGCATCGACGTCATGTCGCACTAGTTTCACTCGAAATGCGGATATGAGCGAAAAGTTATCCACAAGTGCACCCGAAGTAGTTTGGGTGCGCGGGAAATTTTGGCACCATGGGGCCATGTCGCAACGCTTCCTCACCTTGGCCGATGTCGCCGACGCACTGAATATCTCGGCCGCACAGACCTATGCACTGGTACGCACCGGTGAGTTGCCAGCGATCAAAATCGGTGGCCGGGGCCAGTGGCGGGTGGAGGCCAGCCAGTTGGAGGCCTACATAACTCGGATGTATTCGCTCACCTTCGACTTTGTGGAAACCCATCCCTTCGGGCAAGAGCCTGCACCGCTGCAAGTGCCGTAAATGCAATGGTGGCCCGCGAGCCCAGTTGGCCCGCACCACCGCCGATGAGATCCAGGTGATCTGCACCGACCCCGACTAACTCCCCGGTTCGGGTGATCTCGTCAATGGTGTGAACTTGAACAAGTTCACCGGCCAACCCGCGTAGGAAACTCGGCCAGGTGACCGCCGGAATAACCCGATCCGGGCCGTCATCTCGCAGCCCGGCCGCCAACCCCTCAACACAAACCACCGCAGCGGTACTAAGTGCCCAAAGATTCCAAGAAGAGGTCGCTACCACCACCACCGTTGCGCTCGCAGCAACCACGGTGCCGAATACCGCCGGCAGCCCTATCGACCGGATACTGATCGGGTTGCTGGTGGCCGGCCAGCGATCAACTAACCGCACCCGAGCCCGCTCCGCCTCGGCTAGCTCAGCTGCCTCGGCGATGACTTCGGCATCACAATTGGACTGCAGGCCCGCTGCCACCTGGGCGAGCAGATCATCGGGATTGGTGATGGACATCGAGTGCCCCCCTTCCAGAAGCAGAATTTCGAAGATGATTAGGTTTGGGTGCCCCGCTGGCTGGGCACACTCTTGCCATGTGGATTCTCGCTCATCAACGGCTAGTCCGGAAAAAGTTATCCACAGCCCAAAACGCATTGCCATTGACAGGTTTTACTCCGTGACGTAGAACTCTCAGCAGAAGCAAATACAAGCAAACGCACGCAACGAAAAGATTCAAAAAATAATGGGAAGCCGGGCTACCGATAGGCCGGCGCACCGGCACCAAGACTCCCGCGACCCCCCGACCGCGGCCGTCCTCCAGTTAACGCGAACTAAGGAGAACGACCGTGACCGTCCTGCATTTTGCCCCAGTCGACCAACTGCCCCTGCCATTGGACTGGCAGGTGGCACCCGGTATCGATAGCCCACCACCCGTCCCGCGGCACCTGCGTTTAGTCGGGGCCACAAGGAATACCGACCCGGCATCGCAGCCGGAAACCAGCGACCTGCCCATCGCTTGGGTGGCCCGAATGGCACGCGCGATCAGTGAGGTGGGCTACGGGGATCGCCCACCTGGCCAGCTAACCCGCTGGGTGGAGCGGCGGCAACTGGCGCAACTTGCCGAGCGCGGTGCCGCGGTCCGGCGCCACCCTAGTTCTCGGGCCGTCGTCAAGACCCAAAGCACAACTCGAACCCTCAAGCAGGTTCGCTCGATTCGCATCTGTCGAATAGCCGACGACGTCGCGGAGACATCCGCGGTCTTGGTCGGCAGCGATCGGGCCCGCGCCTTGGCCATGCGCTTTGAGTTCATCGGCGAGCGGTGGCTGGTCACCGCGGTCAACCTCGGCTAGCCCTTTGCCCAGTGGTGGCGCTAGCGGCCGCCCTTGCGACGAGCCCGCTCGGCTCGGCGCCGATCAGCACGACTGGCAGTTGGATCAACCGCTTCGGTGTCATCATCTTCGACCGCGAGTTCACCGTGCACGACGCCACCGGATTCACTCGGCGCCGAGTACGCAAGATGGGCCGGCCGGCTCGGAGCCAACCCTTTGGCGAGCAGCGGCATCTTTGGTGCTGGCAGGGTCGGTGCTGGCAGGGTCGGTGCTGGCAGCACGGCAGCAGGTGCCGCATCCTGCGACTCCGCGTCAGCGGGGGCGCCATCATTGACCTGCACTTCGACATTGAATAGGTAGCCAACTGTTTCCTCTTTGATGCCATCCATCATGGCGTTGAAGAGGTCGAAGCCTTCCCGCTGATACTCGATAAGCGGATCACGTTGCGCCATCGCCCGCAGGCCGATGCCATCGCGCAGATAGTCCATTTCATAAAGATGTTCACGCCACTTGCGGTCCAGCACCGACAAGATAACCCGTCGTTCGAGTTCACGGGCGACTTCATCCCCGAGGCTCTCCTCGCGAATGTCGTAAGCATGCTGGGCGTCATCCTTTAATTCAGCCACGAGGTAATCCTGACTCAATCCCGATCGATCACCGCCCGACGCCTGTTCGAGTTCGGCGGCGGTCGCGGTCACCGGGTAGAGCTGCCGCAGTGCCGTCCAGAGCTGATCTAGATCCCAGTCCTCCGGATAGCCGTCAGCCGTAGCCGCACGCACATAGCCCTCGATGGTGTCGCTGATGAAGTCTCGCACCTGCTCTTCGATATCTTCACCTTCGAGTACCCGGCGACGTTCGTCATAAATAACCAACCGCTGGCGGTTTAGTACATCGTCGTACTTCAGGACGTCTTTTCGAATCTCGAAGTTCTGCGCCTCGACCTGCGACTGTGCCGAACGAATGGCGTTGGTGACCATCTTGGCCTCGATCGGCACATCATCGGGCACATTGAATCGACGAAGGAATGCATCGACCATGTCGGCCTTGAACAACCGCATGAGGTCGTCTTGCAGGGATAGATAGAACTGGGATTCACCCGGGTCTCCCTGGCGACCGGATCGACCTCGCAGCTGGTTGTCAATGCGACGGGATTCATGGCGCTCGGTCGCGAGCACATAGAGGCCGCCCAGGGCCACGACTTCGTCATGCTCGGCCTGCACTGCGGCACGGGCCTGGTCAATTGCCGCGGGCCAGGCGGCTTCGTAGGCCTCCGGGTCGAGCGCGGGCGATAACCCCTGCAGGGTCAAGGCGGCCGCGGCCATGAACTCGGGGTTGCCGCCGAGCCTGAGGTCGTTGCGGCGCCCGGCCCTATGCGGTGACACCGTC
>SXGR01189087.1_pt1 | contig 11517 bp, 6 predicted proteins | sample 3174711 | NCBI WGS metagenome assembly SXGR01 (sample SAMN11356860, study PRJNA531348) | freshwater metagenome | isolation source: freshwater sample F1-60 | place: China: Fuxian Lake, Yuxi | collected 2017-12-25
CGACGCGCGCGCGAGGTCGAAGTCCGCGACCGACGTACCGGTGAAGCGACAGTTGCCGTAGCGGTCAGATTCGTGAACGTGAATCGCGGCCACGTCGGGATACAGCGCCGGCACCGCGACGAGCGTCTCGCCCGTGGCATTCTTCGAGGAGCTTCTGGCGCAGGCTGATGGAGGCGTTGTCGGTGTTGGAGAGGAAGGTGTTCTTGATGACGATGCCGGCGCGGCCACCGGCCTTGAGGATTTTGATGAAGTGCTGGAGGAAGAGGAACGCGGTCTCGCCGGTGCGGATGGGGAAGTTTTGCTGCACTTCCTTGCGCTCTTTGCCGCCGAAGGGCGGATTGGCGACGATGATGTGGAAGCGGTCCTTTTCCTGCACGTCGGCGAGGTTCTCTGAAAAAAAAGATTCATCACCGGCACGGGGCTTGGCTCACTCCCATTCGGCGGTATTGAAACCCAGCGTCTTTGCATTTTCGGACACCGCGCGCTTGGTTTGGTCGGCGGCTCCGTTGGCGAAGTTCGCTTCGATCTCAATGCGGACTTGGACGTCGGCGTTGGGGTCTGCGGCGAGAGTGGCAATGATTTCTTCGGCGATTTGAACGAGGCGCATCTTGGCGGCGGCGGGGGCGACTGTGGCGGAGCCGTGAAATGACTTCGCCTTGGGCTGCGGACTCGGCCCCGGTGGCGTTGGGCCGGGCGGGATGGGTCCGGGTGGCGTTGGCCCCGGAGGCGTCGGGCCGGGTTGCACCGGACCCGGAGGTGTTGGCCCTGGTGGCGGTGCCGGTTGATTCCCCGCTTCATACGCCTTTGCGAACTCAGGCTCGATGAGCAGAAGCGTGTCGTCGAACTGCACGTTGGCGTCGCCGAGCTTGAAGCCGTCGAACTTTCCGTCGTGCTCACCGTAGGCGGTGCCGAAGAAGTCGCGGGTTCCGGCTCCCTTGACGATGGCCTGGGCGATCACGCCGCGGTCCTTGAGGCGCGGCAGGTAAAGATAGCGCAGCGTGTCTTCCCAGAAGTCCGCGGCTTTGGCGGCGGGCTTGTCTGTCTTCCAGTATAGATCCTTCAGCTTGGTGCGGAGGTGTATTGGAGACCAAGTGGCGATGACGAGCTCGTTGTCGAGGCACACGCGCTCCATCTCAGGCCCCAGGGACGCGCCGCCGGTGTTGAGCGGGAATGTTTCAACGCCTGGCTTGCCGGTGGGGTCTGCCTGCGACGGGCAAAGCAGCCATTTGAAGCACTCGCGAGCGACGCGCGGCAGCACATCTTCCGCGGCTTTGAGTTCCTTCTTCGCTTGTTCGGCTTGGAGATTGTCCAGCACCAGCCGCATTGCGGCGACATCCTCGACGATGGAGTTCCAGGCCAGGGCCACGCGGATGCAGTCGCGCAGTCGGGTCAAGGCTCCGTGATCGGGTGCCAGAAAGAGCAGTCGGTTGCCCCGATACCTCGGTTTCGTTCCATTGTTCCGCACACAGTCGAGCACGCCGTCGGTGGCGAGGCGGGGTTCCTCGCGGGAATAGAACTGCTCTGGTGGCAGCACGACCAGTCGCAGGGCGCTGTCGTCGGGCACATCGCTGTGCGGAGTGAAGATGTGCGTGCCATCGAAGAACGTCGCACCGGCGGCGAGCTTCTTGACGACTTCCGCCATGCGACCACGCACTTCATTTTTATCCTCAAAGCGTTTCTTCCGTTCTTCCATCTCACGGCGGAGATTGGCCTTGGTGTCGAACCAATACCTCGTGGTGTCCTGGGATTTGTCCCCGGACGAACTCATGTAGTGGAGCTGGTCCGCCAGTCGGTTCAGCGCGTCGGAGTAGAGCGATGAAGTCTGGCCGGGTTGCAGACAGCCGAGCAAAATGCCCGCACGCTCGATGCCCCGGGTGCAGGGCCGGATGTTCACGGAGGATGGCGCACTGCTCAAAAAGACCGTTCGCGCCACCCGACGGGCGGCTTGAACGGAACCAAAGCGCGTTTCTTTGGTTTCGAGCACGGTTGTCTCTGCTCGCTCACCGTCAATGTCGCGGTCCATCACCGGGTCCCAGCCGGGGCCGAGGTAGTAGATCAGTTCGTTGCGGGCGCTGCCGTCGTAGAGCGGCAGGCTGCCGGGCAAAATCATGAGGTCCTTGTTGTCGTCCTGCCAGAGCCGGAAGATGACGTTGGCCATGAGCTTCAGCACGCCGCGGGTCCGCTGGAATCCATCAATCGTCGTCCATTCCTCGTAAAGCTGGGCAAAGACCTCCGGGTGGATCGGGTAGCTCTGGATCATCCGGTCAAAGTAACGGGCCTCCTGGGTTTCCTGCGGCACCTTCGAGCCTTCCGCCACGTAGGCATCGGCAAAGGCGCGGCACACTTGGTCACGAGCCTTGGCATCGCGGATTCGTTCAAACAAGCGCCGCCGGACGATCTCGAAGGCCTCCTCGGGGGCCACGGTTTTCCAGAGCGCCTGCACCCGGTTGAAGACCGCCTCCAGCGCCTTCAGGGCGGAGACACCGCGCGGCCCACCGGCCTGGCTGTCAGACTCCGGCAGTGATGCCAGCACCACGGCGTTGGGCACCAGCTTGGCCGCTTCCGTCAGGGATTGGATGAAGCTCAGATTGCTGTCGTAAGTGCCGCCGCTCAGTGCCTGGCTCTCCACGAACTGCCGGATGTAAACGACCAGCTCATCCAGCAGCACCACGCACGGCGCAAAGCGGCTGAGCAGCTCGATCAACACATCCTTGCCCGGTGAAGTCCCGTTTTCGTCCGCCTCTTTGACCATGGCGTAGCCTTCCGCTTTGCCGAGCTGCCAGGCCAACTCACCCCACAGCGTCCGGATGACCTGCTTCCCCTGCTTCCATGGCTGGCCGGGGGCGTGGGCGGTGCCGTCAAGCACGGCGATCTGGGCCTGCGGCACGTCCAGCAGGCTCGCCTGATCCAGCAGCGCCGGGATGCCGACGAGTTCACCGAGCGGGCACTTGCGCGAGGCCAGATGATACACCGCCAGCAAGGTGTGCGTCTTGCCGCCGCCAAAGGCGGTTTGCAGTTGGATGACGGGCTCGCCGCCTTTGCCGTTGAGACGATGCGACACCTGCGTGAGAAGACGCCCCATGCCTTCGGTGATGAAGGTGCGCTCGTAGAAGGCTTTGGCGTCGCCATACTCCGGTGTCGCCTTGCCGGTCCGCACCGCCGTGAGGTCGGCGGCGAACTCGGATTGTTGGAACGTGCCGTTCAGCACGTCCGGGTGCGGGACGATGATTTCTCTCCAGGGTTTCAGGCTCATGATTTGGATGTTTAGCTGACGGTCCAGGGAACTCCTGATGCGGGAGTATTGGGGATATTCAAGACGAGGGCATTGGGATCAATTGATCTCACCAAACGACGCAGTTGTTGCAGCACGCCGGCTGCGAATCCCGCCGGGAAGAGTGCGCTATGGGCACCGGTGTGCGGTTCCAGATGCAGCACAACGCGCCGTGTCGCTGATGCGAGTGCATCTGTGGCGAGTTGCTTTTCTCCCGGTGCAACGGCATTCGCACTCGCATCGGCCAATCCGGCCAGCGTGTGGGCCGCTTTGTCTGCCACAAACTGCGCGAGCCCTCCGATGTTGGAAGGCTTGGGAGGATTCGTAATCACACGGAAATCCTTGGCTTCGATTAACCATGCCACACTCGGTGGCGGAGTTCCTTCCACAGCCACCACATCCACGGCCTTCTGTCCACCTGGAGGTGCATTCCAAACGGTGGTGTAGTGCTGCCACTGATCATAGATTTGCGCCGCAACCGTGGCGTCAAAATCAAACCTCAGCGTATCGACTTGGAGCGTTGGCATGGGCTTAGGCTTTGGATGAATCGCTGCCGGTTCCTTGGTCAGGCACACCCATCTCCGTGTCGATATACCGCTCCGACTGCTGCAAGTCCTCATCCAGCGCGGTGATGCTGCCGACGTCGTCCATCGTCTTGCCTTGCTCCACGCTCACCGCACCATCCGGGGCGATGTGCAGGCCGAAGCAGCGAGTATCCAGTTTCTTAAACTCCCGCTTCTGGAGGATATGAAGCTCACGCAGTAGAAACAGGCTGTGTGTCGCAATGAAAACCTGAATACCGCTGTCGGCGACTTGCAGGATCGTTTTGGCGACCGTCTTGATGATCTTGGGATTGAGATTCGACTCGGGCTCATCCCAGAAGAGGTAGCCCTTGTCGAGGAGCGAGCCCGTTGCGATGAGCCGCGCCACCGTGGCGAGTTTGCGCAGACCTTCAGCGACGAGATACATCTCCATGCTGCCGGATGCCAAGTTGAGGTAAAAGCGACCACCTTTCGTCAGTTCCACTTTGCCTCCCATTGCTTCCTCCAACGGGATGAGAAGCTCCTTGATTCTTCTCTCCCGAGGACCGCTCGCGAGAAATTTACCAAGCAGAATACAGGTGTCGCGCCATGTTTCTTCAAACTCTGTATGGCTCGTCTCATAGAAAGAGACAAAGCCGGGATAGATGCTCAGAAGCTCTCGGGTGGGAAGGAACACTGGCGACTTATCAGCCCATTCCAGTGGCGCTTTCGTGATTTTCAAGTTTGTGGTCGCAACCGTCGAAAATTGCAACGACAGGTCGAGCCTCTCGTTTCCAAAGTCGAATTTGAGTTTGCACGTGTTGTGTCCCCCTCCGAGCCTTCTTCTCGCGAGGCGTCCGATGCCATCCGGACGAAACACGTTCCGCATCTTGTCTGCCAGGGTCGTTTCCATATAGCCCTTGGTCGGTGCATCCGTTGTCGCGGCCCCTGCACGCTTCCCATTGGCCGCAATGGCGCAGTAGGCAGCTTTCAGGATGTGCGACTTTCCCGAGCCATTCTCGCCGATGATGATGTTCAGGTTCTTGCCGAACTTGAAATCAGCTTTCGGAAAGACCGTAAGGTTTTCGATGTAGAGTGATTTTAGCATGACGTAGGTTCCTTAGGTTTCAAATCCCGGCAGTTGGCCGTCGGTCGGTTTCGGTGCGGCGGCCGCGGATTCGATTCCCGTCCAGCTCGTGATGAGTTCGTTGTAGGCGCGGGCGTCTTCGGCTTGGCCGAGGCGTTCGCAGAGGGTGTAGAGGCGGTAGGCGAGCTGGCGCACGGCTTCGGCTTTGCCGCCGAGTGCGGCGAGGAGGGCGCCGGAGGCGGATTCGCCGCCTTGTTTCAGGGCGCGGATGAGCTGGTGCAGGGCTTCCCAGACGGGCGTGCGGGCGTCGGTGCGCGGGTCCCAATCGGTGGGATACTCGGCCCACTTGAGCAGGCGCACTTTGCCACTGCCACTTTGCAGCACCCCGGCTTCCTTCATGGCGTCCACGCTGGTGGATTTGGAGCGGGCCAGCACGTCGGCTTCGCCAAAGACGTTTTCCGTCCAGCCGTGTTGCTCGAACCAGTGCAGGCAGAACTGGGTGTCGGCGTCGAAATCGTCCTCGGCGAGGAAGCGGTTGATGAGCTGGAGGGCGGTGCGCACGCTCATGGGCGAGCCGTCGGCCTCCAGCACGGCGGCGTATTTGGAAAAGACCGCCATGCCCGGCCCGATGATGGCCTGCGAAAGGTCCACCGGGGCCACGGGCGAACGCTCGTCGCCGGACCCTTTGGTCATCTCGTCGAGCGCCTCGGGCAGCACGCCGTTCAACTCGCGGATGAACTCGCGGCGGGAAATGGAGGGAGCATCGGCGGGGCGTTTGCGACAGACGAGGACGATGCTGGAGGCGAGGGCGTTGCTGTCGTTGCCGATAGGTCGCCCAGTTCTCTCGGTCCTCAGCGGCCAAGTGCCTGTGATTGAGAAGCCGGAGCGCAGCACCGCTGCGAGAAACGTCTCCCATCCTGTGCTTGCCGTGCCTTGAACCGCATCACTTTCAGACTGCTTAAAGGCGTAGTAGATGGTGACCGGAAATGCGGGGTGTGCTTGCTCGGCTAGGCAGTGCATTGCTCGCGTCATGCCGTCCAGGAAAAACGCCTCGGCTTTCTCTTTGCTACCATGCCGATAAGTCATGGCTACTAATTCTTCCGCCTTGGGAACAGCAACTGTCGCAAACATTTCTGGAAAAACGTGACGGAGTGAGCGGCGCAGCCAGACGTAAAAGAAGTCCGATAGGTCAGCGTAAGGGATGTTGTCGTAGTATGGCGGGTCGGTCGAGACCACTTTCCGAGCAGAGATAACTTGGGAACTTGCATTCGCTTGCTGCGCCGAGCCAAATGATTTCGCCGTGCAAAACTCATTAAGCACATCAGCAACCCAATCGACACCTCCACCCCAATTGCCGCTCATCTTCTCAAGCGGGTGAACTTCGATGTAGTCCCACGACATGGGAATGGCATGTCTGGCGAAAATCTGGCCCACACTGCCACCTTTCATATTCCAGTGGCAGATGCTGTTGTTGTAACTCGCCAGTCTGCTCAGGACGCATCCGAGATAGACTGAAATGGCCTCGGAATACGCAGTGGCGCCGGTGCCTCCTGCGGCGAGCGGTTCGCCTCCGCCGGGCATTCCGGCCGCGAGCGCGTCACTATAGATCCTTTCGCGGGCTTCAATAACTAGGTCACTGAACGTCGTCACTGTTACCAACTGCCTCGGTGTGAAGAGATCTCCCCACTCTTTGATGCCGTAAGGAACACACGTTCCGCCCGTGAGGCGTGATGGGACGTCACCGCTTGGTTTCCACAAAGGCTCAGCCGCCTGAACCATTTGTTCCATCTCAAGGGTCGGCGTTAAATATATTCGGCTCTTTGGACCTTCTATGACTACCGCCATGAGCTTTGACCCCATTCGGCCTGCCTGTCCCTCTGCCTTTATGTAATCACCGCTGATGGGAACGTCAGAGAGGACACAACGGAAATTCGCGCCACGGCCTATTGCCTTAGTGCCGTTCTCCGTTTGCGGCGGTGGAGTGCCTAGCACAACCGAGAATCGAAAGCAGTCGCTGTCCACGACTGGTTGAACATAAACTTGCTTGTCGCCCTTCTGCGACAGGATGAAAGTCGAGGCGAGAGGCACGTCGATGTGGGAGAAAGCGGGGTTTGGACTCTTGACAGTGCGAGCCCAAAGTGACGCGACGATTGCGAACTTTTGGCCGATGAGAGGTCCGAGATCGTGCCGCTCTTTAGCCATCGCGTCTGTAATCTCGACATGAGGATATAAGTGCCCGATTCGTTTTTTGGCCTCCGCTAATATCCATGTCCCATAACGTCGCACGTCTTCGGCCATGCCTGTGGAGCGGAGCCATCTCGGATGCAGGTCGAGTTTTGCCTCGCTTTCATCCGATGGCTGAGGGCCTATGGGGACACTCCCGGCGAATCTAGGCGGGATCTCGATCATGGCCTTGTTGATGAGCACGGCCACGGGGTTGAGGTCGCTGGCGTAAGCCTCCAGCGGGATGGCTCCGCCACCGGCAAAGGGATCGTGCAGGGCGGGCAGCTTGTCGGGATTGAACAGCTCGGCGGCCTGCGGATGATCCTTGTTCAGCTCGCAAACCTCCCGCCACGAGCGGCGAATCTCGGCGCGGGCAGGTTCGAGGATTTCCTCCTTGGTGGTGTTTTCCCACAGCACGAGCTTCTCGATGAGATCGAAAAGTTCCTTACGCCGGCGGGTCCACGCCGAACGCTGCTGGGAATTGGCGCGTTTGCCGGGGTTTTGAACCTCCCAGAGTCCGGCTGGATCATTGACGAGTTGCGCAAAAATGACGCCTCTTGCTGCCGCTAGCGGGCGCCTAGCCCACCAGTAGTGCAGTGTCTGAGGATGACCGCGCCTTGGCACAGCCTTCTCCTCTTTCGCAGCAGCATTGATCGCATCCAGCGGCAGGGCGACTTCGATGAGCTTGCGGGGGGATTTGATGGGGTAGGAACTCATGACTGATGCGTTGGAAGAGCAGGATGCAGAACCATTGATTTAGCCCCATCGGGAAACAGAACTTCAATACGGGCGAAGCCGGGAGGCGTTCGTGACAACTCCGTGGTGACTGCTTTCCAGTCCGTTCGATCGGCGAAGGTGAAGTCCGCGTAAACCAACAGGGTCCACGACGCGGAAGATGGTCCATAGTGGCTGTGTTTGGCGCGGATGGCATTCAGCACCCATTGGTGTGCGCGGCTCTTGATTGTCTCTAAATCTGGACCGTTGTGGATCAGGTCAGCAGTCTGCGAAGTGCCGGTGCGTAATGTTGCCAGGTCGTCCTTAAATTCCTTGTGGCGCTTTCTACCTGCTGTGAGGACTTCAACGATTTCGATTTTCTCCCCATGCACCGTAAAGTCTGGAGCTTCGCCCTTAGTGGCCTGCGCAGCGTTTCGCCCCGTCAGCGAACACCAACGATCAAATATCCATCGCTCGCGTTCATCTTTGCACGCGCTGGAGAAGAACCGGACATCGTCCTGACAGGCCGTGAGTAATCCGGGGTCGGGCTGAGTTGATTGAGCCATGCGTTAAATTCCTTGGGCGCGTGCGAGCAACGCATTGAGGTCGTAGTTGACGGAGGACACGCCCCAGCCTGGTTCTTCCTTGAAGGGATGCGGCACGTAGTGCGGGCCGTCGATGGAGTCGTCTTCGCCAACGAGCACGATGGCGAGGTGGTATTTGACGCCCTGATTCCAGCTCTCGAAGATTTCGTTCTTGGTCACGGTGACGGTGGTCGCTCCCTGGATGCGGCCTTTGACTTCGATGTGACGGGACTCGGGCAACTTGCCATCCACGGCAGGCGCGTAGGAGGTGATGTCCCAGCCGCATTTCTGGGCGGAGACATCCACCACTCGGCAGCCACGGGCTTCTTCGGCAGCGCGGACGGCGTTCATGGCGAGCAGCTCGATACGCGAGCGGGCTGCGGGATCGGCAGAGAAGGTGGCGGTGGCGGCATCGGGCGCAGGTTCGCCGCGCAGTTGCCGCAGCAGGCCGATGGGGACGACAAGGGCACCACCGAGCACGACGGGCGTGCCGTTGGTGACGTGGCGCATGGATTGCAGTTCCTTTTTCCGATTTTCCAAGCGGCCTTCGAGGTCGTTGATGGTGCGCTGGATGTTGTCGAGATTCAGGCGCACGTCTTTTCCGGCTTCCTGATCGTCCTTGAGCCGCATCCAGCGGTCGGACCAGAAGGCGATTTCCTTGGTGAGACGCTCGTGGACGGCGGCGAGGGTCTTGTCCACATGGGCGATGCGGCGGGTGGCGACTTCGCTGAAATGCTCGGGGACGAGCGTGGTGGCCGCGAGAGCGAGGGCGCGTTGCTCCTGGTCGGCGCGAATCCAGTCGGACGCGAGCAGGTCGGCGAGCAATGGTCGGTCGGAGGGGGCGAGCGGCTCGTAGTCGAGGTGCGGTGCCCAGCCGGCAAAGCTGGCTTTCCCGTCCGGGGTGACGTGGACGAACTGGAGGCGCTTCGAGAGGACGGAGCTGTCGCCGGATTTGATCTCGTGGGTGATGAGGAAGAGGAGCGAGGCGTCGGTGGCATCGTCGGCGGGGTCCACGAGGATCGCGCCCTGGCGCATGAGGTTGCTGTGCTGCTCCAGTACGAGGTCGCTGACGGCGAGCATGAGCGGATGACCGGGGTGGATCATCTGGGCGAAGGGCACATTGGGCCGGTCGAGCGGGCGGACGGCTTCCTTGGTGAAGCAGACGCGCTCGTAGCGTTTCAGCACGGGAGCGAGTTCGCGGCGGTTGCGCCCGGTGATCTGGCGGTCGCGCTCGCGAATGAGGGCGGGGACGTGGGTGATCTCGAAGCGGCCCGATTCACGGGGATACATGGCTCCATTGAGGCCCTCGAAGGCTTTGGCGAAGAAGGAGCGGACGAAATACGGCTGCAAACGGCGGGCCTCGGCGATTTCCATCTGCTCTTTCACCTTAAAGAGCCGCTCGGCGCTCATGGTTTCCTGGGCGAGGGCGTTGCGTTCGAGGAGGTCTTTGATGTGTGTGACGTCGAGCGCGTTGTCGATGCTCTTCATGCGCTCGGCCTTGCGCTCAGGCTGGTCGTTGTAGCGGATGGCGTCGAGCAGGAGATCCTTGAGGCTGCGTTCCTCAAAGACCTCGCCCAGAATGTCGAAGACGCGACCGTTGAAAGCTTCGTTGATCGTTTCCAGCTTCGTGAGCAGGCGGTGATAGACCTCGCCCTCGCGGGTTTCCTTGGCGACGAGGTTCCAGAGATGGCAGACCTGCTGCTGGCCGATACGGTGGATGCGCCCGAAGCGTTGTTCGAGTCGGTTCGGATTCCACGGCAGGTCGTAATTGACCATGAGGTTGGCGTTCTGGAGGTTCACGCCTTCGCCAGCGGCATCGGTGGCGAGGAGGATGCGGACCTCGGGATCGGAACGGAAGAGGGCCTGACGCGTGCGGCGTTCGTCGCGATGCACGCTGCCGTGGATGGTGGTGATGGCGTCGGGCGTGCCGAGGACACCGCCGATTTTGCGTTCCAGGTAGTTCAGTGTGTCCTTGTGCTCGGTGAAAATGATCATCTTGCGCTGGCGGCCATCGGCGTCGCGCATGTGGGGATCGTTCTGGAGAATCTTCGAGAGTTCATCCCACTTGCGGTCCAATCCTGAATCCACCACGCCACGCGCCTGAACGACGAGGTCGGCGAGGATGAGAATCTCGGCTTCGAGTTCAGCAATGGTCTCGGCGGCGGTGGCGGTATCGACGAGCTTTTCCTCCAGGTCTTCCTGCTCCTCGGCGTTGAGGTCGTCATCGTCTTCCGGTGGAGCTTCGAGATTTTGGGCGGCGAACTGCTGACCACGGGACAGGAGTCGTTCTTCGCGGAGGCGGTTTTCGAGACGTTCTTTGCGGCGTCGGAGCGATTGGAAGATGGCCTCAGGGCTGGAAGCAAGGCGACGCTGGAGGGCGGTGAGCGCGAAGCCGACGGAGCCTTTGCGCGGTCCTTTGAGCGCGTCGGCCTTGCCCATCTCGGTCTTAACATAGGAGGTGACGGACTCGTAGAGCGCGGACTCGATGTCGGAGAGTTTGTAGTTCGCCGTGTAGGCTTTGCGCTCGGGGAAGAGGTGGGTGCCATCGAAGCGGAGCATTTCCTCCTTCACCATGCGGCGCATGAGGTCGCTGGCATCCACCTTGTGAGCAGCATCGCCGCCGCCGCGAAACTTGCCGTAGAAGCGGTCGGAATCAAGGAGCGAGAGGAAAAGCTGGAAGTCCTCGTCCTTGCCGTTGTGAGGCGTGGCGGACATCAGCAGAAGGTGGCGGGTGCGAGCGCCGAGCTTTTCGGCGAACTGGAAGCGTCCGGTCTTTTCGAGCTTCGAGCCGAAGAAGTGGGCGGAGAGCTTGTGCGCTTCGTCGAAGATCACGAGGTCCCATGAGGTGGCGAGGAGCTTCTCCTGAAGCTCTTCGTTGCGCGCCATCTGGTCGAGCCGGACGATGAGGTGGTCGAGATCCTCGAAAGGATTGCCGGTGGGCGTTGCGGCCTCCAGCGCCGCCGAGAAGACGTTGAACTGAAGACCGAACTTCTCAAACAACTCGTCGCGCCACTGCTCAACCAAACTACCGGGGGCCACCACGAGAATGCGGCGCGAATCGGCGCGCATGATGAGTTCGCGAATATAAAGACCGGCCATGATCGTCTTGCCCGCGCC
>SXGR01308472.1_pt1 | contig 11517 bp, 10 predicted proteins | sample 3174711 | NCBI WGS metagenome assembly SXGR01 (sample SAMN11356860, study PRJNA531348) | freshwater metagenome | isolation source: freshwater sample F1-60 | place: China: Fuxian Lake, Yuxi | collected 2017-12-25
GCTTCGAGGCAGTACGGTGATGGGATCCCGTCTCCTATGGTGATGACCGCGCGCCACTTGCTGAACTGCGCTCCGAGTCCGCTGTATTCGGCAAATCGATTACGCAGCTTGTCGAGTCCCTCGGTGATCTTGTCTCCGGGAAAAAGCGCGAGCGGCGATGTGCCGGCATCGACTTTGATACCCGGGATGATGCCCTGTCGCTGGAGCAACTCCGTCAGCGGCGTGCCATCGGTCGCTCGCTGGCGGATCGTTTCATCAAACAAGATCACTCCGCTGATGAATTGGCCGAGACCCGCCGCTCGGAAGAGGAGTTCGCGATAGTTGCGGCGACTCTCCTCCGTGGATGAGACCTGGATGCTCTTAAAACGCTTCTCGATGGTCGGGGCACTTTCGTCTGCGGCCAAAATCCCTTTGCCGGGGGAAACCAGCGCTTTTGCGATATCGGCGATATTGCTCATGATTTCATTTCCACTGTGGAGGGATCGAGTGTTTTCCTGTCTCGCAAACTACTCACTCTGCGGGACTCTTCACCGTTGGCTGAGGAGTCTCGCCATCGTGAAGCCCGAACCGGTTAAACCAGACTGCGGCTGAGTGATCGACTCTCGCTGGGCTGACTACATGGCCGCCGATCACCGCGCCCCCTTTGGCGTAATGCCCGACGGCGACTCCCCCGAAAGCCATTTGGGCGATTGCCACTCCCGCGATCACGAGCGCTCCGAAGCCCACACCTGCGACGGTCACAACGCCGACGGCGACACCACCCACCGCGATCAAGCCGCGAGCCAAGCCGCCGATGGCGATCACCCCGGTCGCGACATCGCCCACCGCAATAATCCCTCGAGCGTGGCCGCGCGATTCATTGCGAGAGAAATCCGATCCATAGGCCACTGCAACAAGCGGGTAGCCGAACAGTTGCATCTGCGATGTGTGCCGGATCGAGCGAGTCATCATTCCAAATTTCTAATGAATTCGAAGTAACCGCACTCGCTCGTGTGAGGGGCACCCACGTCCTGGCGAACGCGGCTACGAAAAGGAGAGTCCTGCCGTTCGCCTCACGACCGAACTGCTGCCAAGCGCCGGGGACCGCTGTGGATCCCGTGACGGCTGGAAGTTGGAGCGGCGTGACGTTCGCGAAACAAGATGCCGTACAGGTACGAACCGAGGTTTTTGCCTTGGTGAGCGATGATCTTGTCGTGATGGAATTTGATCTCGAAATCGACCCGACCACGAAATTCTTTGTGGCGGACTTGGCACTCCTCCGAATTAGGATTACTGGCGAGTCGACCCATCTCCGCTTTGATCAAATCGGCGAACTCCACACCGGCAATGGTTTCGTCCGCCTTGAGCCACTTGTTCTCCAGGTGGCCGTAGAACCAGACGGATTCCGGTTCGCCCAGCGTGGTGTTGACTCGGATGCGCACGTTGCTCACCCCTTGCTCGCACCATTGCTCGATGTGCCGACACAGAGTTTGGCGAGCACGGTCAATTGAAACCTCGGATGTCTGAGACGATGTCATGACGGTCTCCCTTCAAATCAGAATGCCGTTCCAAGTGGCTGCCCATCTAAAGACACAGAAGCAGATCGGAAGCCGGTGTCGCTTGCAGATGCGATGCCGAAGCGTCGTAGGCGGACAAATGCGATTCTGCATCCAGGGAACTGTGCTACGACGCTCGGTCGCTCGGTGAATGCGTGCGTGGACGCTCATTGGACCGGCCCCCAAGCCAGATCATCTCGCTCGTTGATAGTCAGGCACGCGGCGTGCAATGTTCGAGTCACTGTCCCCGGAGACTTCGCGATCATGGCTCACACACGCTCGAACTTCTGGCAACCTTGGAAACGGCATTGGCTGTTCGTCCTCGGTTTGTTCACGCTGGGTCCGGTCTGCGGCTATTTGCTCGCGGAAGACGGTGATCGGGGCCTGCTGTTTGGGTTGGCCATCAGCGTGTTTGCATCGGCTTGGCTGTTGTGGTCGCGGCATGAACGCGAAGTTGGGTGACGACCGTTACGAACCGATTTGCAAGGAAGGAGTCGATGATGTTTCAGAGATCCAATTTTTGTGTCGCGGGTGCGTTGTGGTGTTTGATCTGCGGAGCGATGGCCGCTGGAGCCGAGGGATCCGCTCCGTCCGCCGCGGCTGCCGCGAAGGGCTTGTCCAAAGCGTTTCAGCACGTTGCAGAAGCTGCGTCGCCCAGCATCGTCAGCTTGGAGGTGCGCGTGAAGCCGGGGTTGGGCTGGACGTGGTGGCAAGGTGGGTCAGCCGTCAATGACCCGCTTTCCAATGCCAACCGCGGTGCCGATTGGATACGACGTCCCATTCCGCAGATCGATGCTTCGCAGCCGACTCACGTCGGGTCCGGCTTCTTGATCGACAACCGAGGGACGATCCTGACCGCGTTTCATGTCGTCGAACATGCGGAAGAAGTTCGTGTCCGCACGCACGAAGGACATGAGTTCCTCGCGAAGGCGATCTTGACCGATCCGCAGAGCGACGTCGCGATCTTGCGCATCCCGCCGGCTGACGACCTCAAGCCGCTGCACTTCGGCAACAGCGAGAAGCTGGAACTCGGCGAGTGGGTTGTTGCGGTTGGCAATCCGTACAACACGGGAGTCATCCTGACTCCGGGCATCATCAGCACCAAAGGGAAAGGCCCTGCGGTTCTGGAGCACGCCGACTTTCTGGAAACGACGGCGGTGATCAATCTCGGCAACAGCGGCGGACCGCTGTTGAACCTGGATGGAGAGGTCGTAGGGATCAACACACTGTTCCAGAATCCCAGCCGAGTCTACGACGGTATCCATTTCGCCGTTCCGTCCAACACCGCGAAATGGGTTACTTCGGAATTGCTCGATCACGGCAAGGTCCATCGGTCATTTCTCGGAGTCAACATTCAAGAGCTCGACTTCAAATACTCTCGGCAACACAAAGTCGCTCCGTGGAGCGGCGTGTTGATCACCGGCGTCCACGCCAATTCGCCGGTGGACGAAGCGGGTATTCACGAAGGAGACATCCTCGTAGAATACGATGGACACCGCGTTCTGACGGCTCGCAACCTACAACGGCACGTCGAACGAACTCCGCCGGGCAAGAGCGTCGAGGTGGCGATTTCGCGAAACGGACAACGCCAGCAGCTTTCCGTGAAGGTCCGCGAGCACGTCCTCCCCACAGAGACCGCCATTCCAAAGGCCGCGCCTCCGGCTGAGAACAAGTCCTGACACGACTACGCATTCTCGTAGACGCGCTCGCCAGAACGCAGGCTTGGGCATCACGCGTTCTGGCGAACGCGGCTACGTCATCGCAACTCCTTTCCGAGAACCCTTGATGGAACCGTCGGTGCGAAACATGTTACCCTTAACGAACTCCTCGACAAATGGGGGCGCGGCATTCGGTGTCACAGCCATCGAAAAGATGAGCTTCGCCGCGTTTGAATCGGCTGGCGAAGGGATTGTGATCACTGATCTTGCGGGCAACATCCAATACGCGAATCCGGTCTTTGAGAAGATCAGCGGGTATCGTCGGGACGAGGTCATCGGGCAGAACCCGCGCATCTTGAAAAGCGGCAAGCACCCCGCTTCGTTCTATCAGCGTTTGTGGCAAACGCTCGGTCGTGGCGACGTCTGGCGCGGCTCGTTTGTGAACCGTCGCAAGGACGGCACGACGTACAACTCGGAGCAGACGATCTCTCCCGTGCTGGCGGCATCGGGCCAACGGATTGGTTAGGTCTCCATCCACGAGGATGTCTCGGCACGAGTGAAATTTGACGAAACGCGCCGTGCTCGCGAACTGCAAAACGTGCGCGACTCCGCGGACGAGCGTGTGCGTCACGCCAGGCTCGAATTGGAACTGGCCCGTCAGGTGCAGAACCGATTGTTCCCACGCACGGCCCCAGTGATTGCTGGCTTTGATTTGGCGGGGTCGGTGCTCCCGGCGGAAGAGACGTGCGGCGATTACTACGACTTCATCCCCATGCCCGGTGGCCGGATTGGAATTGTGCTGGGAGATGTCAGCGGTCATGGCCTGGGCCCCGCGCTGATCATGGTCGAAACTCGAGCCTGTCTGCGAACTTTGTTGCAAGGACTCGACGACGTCCAAGTGATCCTGCAACGCATCAATCAGCTCTTGGTTCACGATCTGGAAACCGGCAGGTTCGTCACCTTGTTGCTGGCAATCCTCGATCCGGTCACACGCTCGCTCACCTATTCCTCGGCGGGGCAGCCGGGATATCACCTGCGTTCGTCCGGCCAAGTCACACGGCTGGAGAATTCGGGAATGGTCCTCGGTCTGCTCGACGACGCCGGCATTCCCCCCGGCGAGCAAATCACGTTGGCACCGGGCGAATTGATCTTCCTCGCAACGGATGGGCTTCAGGAAACCCATACCGATGACGGCTCCATGTTCGGAATGGAGCACGCGCAGGATCTCGTGCGGACGAACCGGCACTTGCCAGCTCACGTCATCATTGACGAACTCAACGCCGCTGCTTCTCGATTCCGACAGGATGCTCCGCAAGAGGACGACATCACGATGGTCGTTATCAAAGCGACCGAATCCTGAGCCCGCGTGTTGCCGCGCCATGAGTGCTCAGCTTGCGGCGGCGGATTGAGCGGCGACCGACTCTTGCGTGAAGAAGTCGATTTTCCCAGTGACGACATCGTACATCGCGCCGACCACTGCGATCCGGCCTTCCTGTGTCAGTCGGTTGATGGTGCGGCTGTCCCGCTGAATGCGTTCGACCGTGTGCATGACATTCCGGCGGGAGACCGCGTCGACCAGATTTGCTCGTTGATCGGCAGACCAATGCTCTACATGTTGGCATGACGGCATGTCGATCGCACATTGAATCTCGCGAATGATCGGCTCCAGATTCTGGCAGCCGGTCGCCTGCTCGGCGCTGTTCAGCGAGCCAGCGAAGTTGACTGCGGCAGTCACCGCACCGCATTGCGTGTGACCGACGACGACAATCAGCTTCGCCCCGGCGACGGCACAGCCGTATTCCATACTGCCGAGTACGTTTTGGCTGATGATGTTGCCCGCAATGCGGACGCTGAAGATGTCACCCAGTCCCAGATCGAAGATCAGTTCGGCCGGCGTGCGCGAGTCGATGCAACTCAGGATCACGGCAAGCGGGTGTTGTCCCATTGCCGTCGCTTGGAGTTGCCGTTCCAAATCCCGCGTCAGCCGCTTCCCCGTGCGGAAGCGTTCGTTCCCCTCTTGGAGAATTTGTAGCACTTGGGACGCCGTCAGTAACTCCTGCAGATCGCGAGTCGAGTAATCCACATACTGGATCTCGTCGCGAAGTTTGTACTTGTCTCGAAAGCCGCGCAGGCTGACTTGCACGCCGCGAATCGGAGCCGTCTTCTCTTTAAAGTCGTGAATCACGCTGAGAATGTCCGAGTCGATGTAAGCCGTGTTCGACGCATCCAACAAGATGTGACCGCCGCGACGAATCGAATTGAAGACTTGATCCAGCGCCGCGCGGTTCAGAAAGCTGACTTGATTGGCCAGCTCCACATGCAAGACATCGCCTCCCAGATGCCGTTCCACGATGCTCCGCAGCGGACGCCGCACATTGCTGCGCAAGATAAACGCCAGGCTGATCGCCAGACCGATTCCAATTCCGATCAGCAGATCGGTCAAGACGATCGACACCACCGTCAGCATGAACGGCAGAAATTGATCGCGACCTTCGTTCCACATCTGCCGCACCAGCGCGGGACTGGCCAGCTTCAAGCCCGTGACCAGCAGGATCGCCGCCAGACAGGACAGCGGGATCATGTTTAACCAGACGGGCAAAAACATCACGGAGACCAGCAGCAGCAAGCCATGCACGATCGTCGCCAGCTTCGTCTGGCCTCCCGCGTTGATATTCACGGAGCTTCGCACGATCACCGACGTTACCGGAATTCCGCCGATCAAACCGACGAGCACGTTGCCGATGCCTTGAGCCACCAGCTCACGACTGGATGGCGAAGTGCGTTGCTTCGGGTCGAGCTTGTCGACCGCTTCCAAATTCAGCAGCGTCTCCAGCGAAGCCACGATCGCGATCGTGAGTCCGGCGGTGTAGACAGCCGGATTGGACCATTGAGAAAAATCTGGGCGAGGCAGGAACTCGAAGAACGCCCCCAAACTTTTCGCGATGGGGACTTGGACCAAGTGACTCTTTTCAATCTCCCTGCCCCAGACGGAATGCTGGAAGAGGCGACTCAGGCCGACCCCCATTAACACCACGGCCAGCGGAGCCGGCACGCTGGATTTCTTCAGGGCCGGAATCTTGTTCCACAGCAGCAACACCGCGATCGACAACAAACCAATCGCCGCCGCGCCCGGATGCAGGTCTCCCAGCATCGCGTAGATCTCGGACAACGTGTTTTCGTGATCCGGTTGCGAGAACGACATCTCTCCTTCGGGGTCGGTGTCGTGTCCCAGCACGTGCGGGATCTGTTTCAGGATCAGGATGACACCGATCGCCGCCAACAATCCCTTAATGACGCTGCTGGGAAAGAACGCGGACAGGGAGCCCGCATTCGCCAATCCCAATCCAACTTGGATCAGCCCACCAATCACCACGGCGAGGAGAAACGTTTCTAACGATCCCAGAGCCGTGATTTGGGCCGCGACGATTGCCGTCAGACCAGCGGCGGGGCCGCTGACGCTGGTGTGCGACTGGCTGATTATGCCGACAACAATGCCGCCGACAATGCCCGCCAGCAGTCCCGAAAACAGCGGCGCGTTGGACGCCAGAGCGACCCCCAAACAGAGTGGCAACGCCACCAAGAACACCACCAAGCCGGAGTTCAGGTCTCGCGGCAGAGTGGACCGCGAAAACATTTCGGTTGTGGGCATGAAGAAACCTCATCGAAGAATCGCAGATTGCGCGCGACTTGAGTCGCGCGCTTCGCGCAATATTGAGCGCGGAATCGGAACCCAAGTCAGCAAACTTGGCCGAGATCGTCAGACGGACATGTCCGACGATTGAATACGCCCCACACTCAGCAGAGGCGGATCACACATCGAGAGGCCGCTCAACAGTGCAGCGGGCCGCAACGTCCCGAAAGCGAGACTTGTCCCGTCGATGGGCACCGGATACACCGGCTTGGAGGAATCGCGCCAACGCTGAGCGTCGGCAGCAACGATTGCCGGACGCCAGACTGCTCGCGTCGCGTGTGACGCTGAATCGTGTTGGACTTGGACAACGTCACTTCCGCGAGTTCGATTTCCTCGCTCGCATCAGCCGGGTCGGTTTCTTCGCAGCGCACGTCATCGGGCAAGAGCGTCAGCATGACCGGCGAAGCTGACAGCAGGCAGCTCAGCCACACGCACAGCCAGGAATGAAGGCGCGATTTGAACGTCATGGCGGAGGTGATCGTCAGAAAGTGAGAACCAGATGAGCTTGGCAGGGACGCTTTCAACATGCCGGGCATTGTTCCCAATTTGCCAATCCGCACAAGGCAGATCACAACCTGAGCCGGTAGAGCCTTCTCATCGTCGACGGCTTTGCCCGCGTGGATCGAGCGGTACCCAGAGCGTCTCGATCTTTTGCCAACGGTCGCTTTCGGGGGGCAGCTCGGCGGCTTTCAGAATCCGTTCGACGTGGAACCAGCGAAGCGATCGTTGTTGTTCGATGCGATTGAAGTCGCGGATCAGCACGGCATAACCAAACGGCACCCGCGAACAAAACTCGCGCAGCGTCGGGACGACTTCGGCGACGAGCAGTCGCAGTTCGGTCGCCAGCGGCGGGTGTCCCTGCGACTCGAGGCAGGCGCGATAACGATTCATCCAGTCGCGCTTCACCTGGCTGAGTTCCGTGACTTCTCCCACACGAGCGATCTGTTTCAACTCCGGCCAAGTCGGCACTTCCAAACCGTGAGAAATGGCGTGCAATCGGCGCGTCCAAGTTTTGTCCAAGCCCGCTTGCCTCAGCCGGCGAGCTAACGGCACCACGCCTCCCTCACGCTGGGCCAGCCGTTTGACCAGTTCGCAAACCGTGGTGGGATTTCGCCACGCCTGACGTGCCGTCTCCAGGTCACGTTGGTACTGAAACAGTTCTTGCAGCCGCAGCTTTCCGAATTGCTGCATGGCATCAATGATCCGCACCTTGGCCGAATCGAGTACGTGTTCGATGCCCCGCTCGACCTTCTGGTATTCAAGGTTCGTGTAGCCCAGGAACTTGGCCGTCTGAGGAATCTCAAAACCATACAGCTCGCGGGCCAGGCGGATATCAACGCGAGTCTCCGGACGGCGTCGGCAGTGAAAGAGCCGGCGGTGTTCGCACCACAAGTTCAGCAGACGTGATTGCTCGGCTGGATCTGGCGTCAGCAACGCAGCGAGGCCCGCCGGGAATGCCTGCATCGAATACATGCCGTCTTCTTCGATGTGCTTGATGATGCGAGCCGGCTTCTTGCCTCCAATGCGAAACAGGTCGGCCAGTGCGCGGCGCGACATACCGCGTTGCTCGCGCAGTTCCTGCAATCGTTCCCCGAAGGTTTGTTGCGATTGTTGCTTCTGCTGGTCACGAACGTCCTTCTGCCACAATTGCTTGAGCGTCCGCAGCTCAGCGGGAGTGCGACACAAACTTTCGGCCGGCTTGGCGATCTCGTCCCACGGAGGCAACTCAAAATAACAGAGCCGCTTCATGGTGTTTGACGAGAGGCCGAGCGTTCGTAGATAGCTCTCCGAACGTCCCTGCCGCGCACACATCATGCACAACTCCGCCCAGGCCGGTGGATAGCCTCGGTCGATGAACCGCTGACGTTCGGTTTTTTCCCAGACCGCTTGGGCTCGCGCCTCGTCCTCGCCCGCCAACCGGCAGAAGCGAAGCAACAGCGACAACGGGATCGGGAAATGTCCGCGCCGATATTCCCACAACGTGCAGGCACTCAGCTTCACGAGGCGCGCCAAATCCGTCAGCGAACCGGCTCGCATTTCGCACCGAGCGATCAATTCGGAAATCGAATCGGGAGCCCCGGAATAAAGCCGGCACAACTCTTCGACCTGCTCAGGAGCAACCTCTTTCCGCTGACAGAACTCGACAAACCGACGCATCGTGAGGCAGGTCGGCGTATGGACCCCCAACTCCATGTCGCGGAGCGCGGCACGACTGACCCCCGATTGCCTCGCAAATTCCAGTCGCGTTATCCCTAGTGTTTTCGCGCGAATCTTGACGGCCATCTGCGCCAGTGGCGGAGCCTGCTTGGATCGAGCCAACGACCGCAGCCGCAAGTTGGCATTGCGCAGGGCGTGGCCGGTCAGTCCTTTTGAACCGTTTCGGGACTTGCTCGCATCATGCGGCATACCAAACTCCGGGAGGCAGGAGGAGTCGGCGGGCGGGGAGAACAATTGCAGGATGACAACAATCCGCTCTCGCATCAAGGTTGCCTGATGTCTTGACGCACTTCGCGTTGGCGATAGTCCCCAAGCTCATTGGCATCTACACAATTCTGCGAACTCTATGCAAACGTGCCCGTCTTACCTCCGCGCTCTTCGCTTCTCTGCGGTAAAAAGAAAGCGTCCGTCACTTTTACCGCAGAGAAGCGAAGAGCGCAGAGGTGGTCTAACTGCCGACCATTTCGAGTGGCGTAGATACCAATGCCCAAGGTCGATGGGGCAAGCCAACTGCACCAAACGGCTCACTGTGCGAAAACTTCGCAAACAGTGCGATGCCGCTCGGTCGCGGTCCGTTGCGTACAAAGTCGCACAGCGATCATGGCTCATATTGCGAGCCGGTTGGACGTGGAACACCGTTTGCCAAGCTCTCTGATTGTGTTCGGTGATTTACCAAATTCAGTCAGGAGACATGTGATGAAAACAGCTCGATGGGGTTGGAGTGCATTGGCCGTCGCGTTGATTGGTGTGGGAGGTCTAACGATGACCCAGTTCGCCGCCACGCAGGAGACTCAGGCACCGAAGAAAGCCGAACCTGCCCAAAAGGAGGAGCCGAAATCGGCGACGAAGAAGGACGAGAAGACGACACCCGCTCGCCAAGGGGTGTCGAAATTCATGCGGATGAAATTGGATGCCTCGCAACAGGTGCTGGCCGGACTGGCTCTGGAAGATTTTGAACTGATCCAGGAAGGGGCCGGGAAGCTCGAAGAGATGAGCGCTGCCGAGAAGTGGCGTGTCACCAACGACCCATTCTTCCGCGAGCACAGCGTTGATTTTCAACGAGTGGCTCAGCGGTTGGTCAAAAATGGCAAAGACGGCAAGCTCGATGCGGCCGCGCTGACGTGGCTCGAAATGACCTTGCAGTGCATCGAGTGCCACAAATGGGCGCGAGCACATTTGATCGTGGATCAACCGGCCCGCAAATGAGCGTGCGGCGAATTTAGACTTGGCACGTCGGAACGAGGTTGCTCTGCTCTCGAACGACAGGCGAGTTGCCTGTCGTTCGCGGGCACAAATATGACGCTTTTTGATTGGCTGCTGTCGCTGCTGGGATATGGGCTGACGCTGTTGCTTTTGCCGGTCGTTTTGTTGCTCAAGAAGCGGCAGCCGGTGTCGAGCGTGGCGTGGATGCTGGCGATCGTGTTTATACCAATCGCCGGTGCCGTGCTGTTTCTGGTGTTTGGAATCAACCGGATCGAGCGGCGAAAAGCCTCGAAACAGCGGTCGAACGAACAACTGGCGGAGCAGCGTCCGCAACGGTTGGAACATGAACGGCAGCCGCGTGACACGGACCGGTTGGAGACGCGGCGGTTGATGCGGTTGACTCAGCGTCTGACCGAAACATGGCCCACTTCTGGCAACGACATCGAATTGTTGACGGACACGAACCGCGCATTGGGGCTGATCGAGCAGGCGTTGCTCAACGCGCGCGAGTCGATTCACCTCGAATACTACATCTGGCAGCCCGATCGCACGGGGACGCGGATTCGCGATTTGCTGATTCGCAAAGCTCGCGAAGGGGTGCGCGTGCGCTTCTTGTACGACGGATTCGGTTCGTTCTGGCTCACGAAACGTTTTTTGCGACCAATGCGCGAGGCGGGAATTCAGATCGCGACCTTTTTGCCCGGTCAGTCGTTTCGTGAGCGGTGGTCGCTGAACCTGCGGTGTCATCGCAAGATCGTCGTGGTTGATGGCCGGGTAGCATTCACCGGCGGCATGAATATCGGTGACGAGTACATTGGTCGCAGTTCCGAGTTCATGTTTTGGCGAGACGCACATTCGCGAGTCGTCGGGCCGGAGGTGTGGCGGCACCAATTGCTGTTCGCCGAGGACTGGTATTTTGCGACTGGCGAGGTGCTGCCTGACACAGAATCGTTTCCGCCGCCGCTGGCCACCGGCACAGTGACCGCTCAGACTGTCAACGGCGGCCCGGAGAGCGAGCTGTCGGTGTTCCAAGCCTTGATGCTGGCGGCCATCAACGAGGCACAGGAGAGCGTGCTGATCGTGACGTCGTATTTCGCTCCTCCCACGGCCATTGTCGTCGCGCTGGAGAACGCCGCGCTGCGTGGCGTTCGTGTGCGACTGCTGTTGTCGGGCCGCAGGAATCATCTCCTGACCTTGCTGGCTGGCCGCGCGA
>SXGR01417664.1_pt1 | contig 11513 bp, 19 predicted proteins | sample 3174711 | NCBI WGS metagenome assembly SXGR01 (sample SAMN11356860, study PRJNA531348) | freshwater metagenome | isolation source: freshwater sample F1-60 | place: China: Fuxian Lake, Yuxi | collected 2017-12-25
AAATAGGAACCGAAGTTCCTACTTTGCTAGATAACTGAACACCTCCCTTTCTTTAGATGGTTTATCCTTATTCGGTATCTACACCAAACAAGTGTTTTCAAGTATTACCTAATGTATCTACGTAAATTATTTTTGATAATTGAATCTAAGTTTTTGTTGTTGTTTTTATTAATTGTTTCCCTAATAACACTTTTAATTGAGTTATTTAATGACTCTTCTAATGATCTTGGTGTTTGTGTTGTCGGCTCTCTTAAACCATAAGGACTTGTTGATCCTTGTAATTGAGATAATTGAGCCTTTAAGTTTTTTGAGAACATACCTAAACCAACTTCGTTTTTAACACAAGTTCTAACCAATTTTTTAGTATCGTCTAAGAGTTGAGCGTATGATGCGTCGTTAACACTAGCTAAACCTAATGCTTCTGCACAATCTTCATCAGTACCATATTTTTCACAATTTGACAATTGTTGTATTGCCGCTTGACAAGCCGGTTTGTTAGCTTTTTGTTGATCAATATTTTTTAAACCTTGTCTTGTTTCTTTTCTTCCTAACTCAGCCTGTTTTGCAACTATATCTTTGTATGAAACATTTCCAGCAACTTTAGCTTGTTCAGGACTCATTTTCCAAATACGTCTATCACCATCCGTTTTAATATAATCCATAACCGCAGAATCACACATTTTTTTCCCCGAACCTGCACATAATGTTTTTAACGTTGTTTCGGAGGATATTTCGGCAGTACCAGGGTCTGGGGGTGTTCTTGTGAAACCAAGAGTTGATAAGAACGCCTCAACCTTTAATGGAATATCATAAAGTTTTTCTTGTGTCCCAACATTTGCCCAAATAAAGAATTTCCCTGGTTGTGATTTAAATGGTCCGATTCTATCCGTCAAATTAAATGTATCAAGATAACTAACACCATCCGTTCCAATACCTGTTGCCAAATCTATTTTTACATAGTTTTTCTCATCTTCAGGTTTTCTTGTAAGGAAAGTATAACCAGTATCTTGAACACCTAATTTACTTACCAAAGTTTCAATTTGTGTTTGTTGGTCCGCAGTTAAATTAGTTTGTTGTGACGCCGGATTTATACTTTCCTTAAATTCATTGCAATACCAACCATGTGCTGTCAAATAATTTAAATTTGGATCATTAGTTGGTTGAACATCTGTCCTTACAACCGCTAAATAAGCATTAGGGTTCGATTTTAATGCGTTGGGATCCGTAGATGGACGGTCAAATACATAAATTTGTACATTATTATTAGTGGTTACTTCCATGAATTTATCTCCCGCTTTAACCTGAGGTGCAATTTGCTGAAATGCATAAACATAATCAGCACCTAAGTATTTAATTTGGTTATTAGTTTTGTAGTTTTTGTTGATCCAACAATTAGTTGAAATTGATCTTTCTAATGGTCCTGTTGATGGATCTACATTAGTGTTTTCTTCACTAGGACCTTCAGTTATTAAAGGTTTTGCGTCTCCCAACTTAGACTCAAGTAGAGACATCATTCTTTTTATTTCGTTATTAATATTCATATTGATTTGTTTTATTTTTATTTTTAATATAAAGCAATTTCACCAGGTGAGAGATGTTTACATAAAAGCCAAACTTCGTTTTCATCAATAGATGTTTTTCCTGTTTTTGCTTTAAGTGCGGATTCAGTATTAGGACCAAACTTACCAGTTTGTTTAAGACTTAAACATCCTTGTAGTTGCCATACAACACTATCATCTTCGTCTTTACAACCAATTTTATAAGTACCTGAACAACTATTATATACCATTTCTCCATTTGTTCCTTCTTCATCCGAATCTCCTTCTTTATCCGAATCTACTTCTTCATCCTCACCTCCACCACCTTTCTCAGCGTCATTAATAATTTTATCAGTTGCGGTAACAGCGTTTGATAATGGTTGTCTTACATATGTGTCCCAATCACCAAAATCAATATCACCATCAATACCTTCATACATATCTTCACCATACTTTAATTCATATTCATATGCAACTTTACAATAATCAGGAATTGATTTTATTTTTGACAACGCACTTTTAAGTTGTTCTTCATTAGTTGATGGTATAAATCCCATAGTTTTTTCTCTAATAGATTCACCAATTTCAGTTGCAATTTTTTCAAGTGCACTACTGCTCTGTAATGGTTTACCTAATTTGGAATTTTTACAAGAGTCATGTAATGCTTTTACTGATTTATTTGCTTCAGTACCTTCCCAATTGTAAGCCTTAATACCGCCAGTAATTAATGCGGCTCCTCCTATCGCCCACCAAATCCATTCATTAAGTTGTTGTTTTTCTTCTTTAATTAAATTAAGATATTGTCTACCTGTAGATTTTTGGTGCATTTCCAATATTAGTTTCTTTTCTTCCGCTGAACTATCAAATGATACTTTTTTCATATTTTTTTACTTTTAAATTAAGGTATTAGATTTACCTCTTGTTATTTTATTTAATGATTTCCAAGTAACTTTAGCGTCAAGAGTATTAGCAACACTTCTTGTTAGTCCCGTTTCCCATTTTGTTACTGTAGGATAAGTTGCTCCTCCACCACCCGCAGATGCCGCATCTTGTTCTCCTAATTCACCATTCTTGTCACTATAAGTAAATTTTTTCATTAACATTATAAGATCATCAAGACTTTCCAAAGTAATAAGTTTTATAATAAATATTAGAATAACTAAAAAAAGTAAAATATAATTATTAATGTTGTAATACTTTAAAAAATATTTGTATATTTGTAAAAAAAGATATATGAAAAGATTAGTTTTTATTTTAGCGATTATACCATTTATTACTTCTTGTTTGAGGTATTCTGAACCTAAATCTTTAAGTTTAAGTGGTGAGTATGTAATTGATAAAATCACTTATCAAGAAATTGATGGCGAACCATCTCCACAAGATAGTACTTACTTGAATAATTCAGTATATAACGATAATACAGAAATACCAGCATTAAGTTCAATTATTGTTGGTGAGACTAAATTACATATGGATTATAGTATTATTCGTTTTAACCCCATTCAAAATCAGTTTGGTGATAATAGTTGGCAAACTGAGTACTACTATTTTGTACAAGGACAACGTACTGCGTATGATCTGGGTAATATTGTGTTTTATTGTGAGGGTACAAGACGTATTTGGAAGATTCTTGATGACTCTAACGAATCGTTAACCGTAAGGACATCAGGACAATGGATTGATGGAACTAAAAGGTCTGTGATATATTCATTAACAAGAATAGGTCCTTGATGGGACCTATTTTTATTTTATAATATTTCTGGTTTTGGTAACTTATTTGGATTTACAATGTAATACTCATTTAAAAAACTTATTAATAAATCTTCATCCATATCAATAAAATCACCAAAGTCTTCTTCTTCCTCATCGTCAAATTGGAAGAAATCGTTATTATCATTTATTAGTTTATATCCGAATTCATCAGCTTCTTCTAAATTAATAATATCATTCCTGACTTCATCTTCAGAATCAAGTGTTAATTTAAATGTCACCTCAATTCTTTTTGTATCTTCATAAAGATAATAAGATACCAATTCTCTAATTTCCATTAGTTATATTTTTTAAATCTACTAAACATATCTAAAGATTCGTTTAAATTATTCAATAACTCATATTTTTCTTCTTCCTCAATTTCGTCAAAACCATCATCATATAAGTCATTAACAATTTCTTCTTCTTCGTAATGATTAGTCCATTCAGGCTTTAAATCTAAAATTTTGTTATTAATCTCATCCAATTCTATATCAAAAGATTCTTCATCCCGATTATATTCCTGATCCTCATCATCAAAAGATTCTTCTTCATTATCAAAATCAAAGTTTTTATCACCATAATGAGAGTTATACATACTTAAACCTTTATAGTCATCTTCATCTTCAACATTAGTTATACCTAATGATATATAACTATCATCTTCATCATTGTCAATACTTGAGAAATCAACAGTTCCATTTTTTAAATGAATATGTTTATGATATACATTATCGTGTAATTTAGTCTGATCACCTCCAATCATATCAAGTCCTGTATGGATTTCATTTATGTTCATATTGGTATAGTTTTTAACAACACCTTTGTTGTTCACCGTGATACCACCTTTATCGTTTGCGAAATCCTGAACATATAAAGGTTGTTTGTTTTCACCTTGTGCATATTCTGTAACATATCCATCATAAATTGTTTTATGTTGGTCAAGGATATTATTTCTTTCCTCATTTGTCATCTTAAAAAAATATTGTGCCATAATTTTGTTTTTATTATAAATAGTTTAATTATCTCAATCTTGCCGAATTACCTTTTAATTGCATCCAAAGAGTTAAAAGATCATTTGAGTCTCTTTTCATTTTGTTTTCAACACTACGTAAATATCTATTATCGAGTTCATCCTCATCATCATTACCTTGATTTTTATCGTCAATAGAACTAAATGCCCCTTTTATCATTTCATTTCTAACCTCTTCTGCCATATCTAATACCTCATCAAACGCTTCTTGTCTATCATCACTAAATTCATTGTATTTGTGTTCGTGTTCAATTCGTTCTTTACCTAAATAAAGATATTGACCCGCTTGATACATATTAGTAACACTTGATAGTCTTAAAGCGTCAAGGAATTTTTTAATTAATTTTATATCGTAATATTCGGATAAGTCATTAAATTTTTCAGATGCTTTTTTTGATTCTTTTATTAGACCTTTTTTAGTTATAAAAAAACTTTCTTCTATTGTGCCATCTTGAACAACTTTCATCCATTTATCAACACCCTCAATTAAAGCCAAGTTAGAACCATTGTCCCATTCAACATAATATTGCATATCCCCCATTACATTTGCAACAGATTTAACAACCCCCGGTACTCCTCCTGGAACACCATACTCATCCTGCATTTTAATACAGACAACCGTGTCTCCTTTTTCTAATGGTGCGTTTTTTACGTATTTTTCCATAATAATAAATATATCGTAATATTTATTATTCAGTATGAAGATTGTAATAACAGAACATCAATACAGAAAATTATTATTAGAGAGTAGTAAATCTATAATAGGTGATGAAATTAAACGTTCTAAAGAGTTTTTTAAGAAGATAGTTAGAACAGTAAAACAAGATACTAAATTAGATTTTAGTTTTTTATTTACATGGGGAGCGGCAATTGGAGGATTTTCAAGACCTGTTTTTAATTATTTTGAAGGTAAGAGCCCTGAATTAACTAATCAAGATTTATCTTTATTGTCAATTGCTTGTGCGGTTACTTACTACACATATAATAAAGAAAAATTAAGTAAATTATTAGGTATAATTAAAGAACGTGGTTTAATTACTTCTTTTAACAAAATGTTAGAAAAAACGGATGAATTAAAAATTACTTTCTTATCGTTTGTTGATAGTTTAAAAGTTACAGTCCATAAAATGTCGGGTATGTTATCATACACATTTATTATTCCTTTTTTATCAAAATTATTGGATATGAGTGTTGGATCAACAAGTTCCGATATAACGGATTTATCTAAAATAATATTAGGTTACTTGGCGGTTAAAATATCTTCTACGACTTTAACAGAATTAATCACAAAGATTATTGAAAGATTTAGATCTTAAAGACCTTTTTCTTTTTTAAACTTCATAATTTTTTTAATCACATATTTCACATCTTTATCATCCATTTGATGTAAATTATGGTGAGTATTAAACCATCTTTTTACAACAACATCAAATGGAGTTTTAGTTAATTTAGAGATTCTTTTAAATCCAAATATTTGAGCGTCTAACTCATGTGGTTTTGTGTAATATTTTTTTTCTGTTTTTAGTAATTTACTAACTTTTGTATTATATGACCCTTTAGTATCTTGATCAATGTGTCTAATTTCGTGTGCAATAATTTCATTTAATTCACCAATTAAATCATATAATAATTTATTTTTATTTTTAGAATTATATTTTATTGTAAGTGTTATGACATCATCTTCCAAAACCCAATCCGCATCAACCTCAAAAGTGTCAATTTCATCATCAATAGTAATTTCTAATTCAATTGTTAAAAGTGCATCAATTTTATCAAAATTATAAAATTGTTCATCAGTTATGCCTTCAGGTAAATAAAATTCACCTTCATCGTTTTTTTTAAAGACTGAAATAACGTCTCTAACAATTTTTCTAATCTCTTCTCTCTTGTTATTATTTTCATTTAATAACGACTTTATTTTTAAATCTAAAAAACTCATATCGATAAATATTATATAATTTTGATTATACTAATCAATTTAAGTGTATTTTACAAAAAAGTATATGGAATTATTAAATACTTGTTTTTGTACTGAAAATTAAGATATTTTTGGTGGTAACGGGGGATTAAGTAAGAATTTCTCGTTAATCCAATGTCTTAATTCATTTTCAACAAAGTATTCAGGCACTTCTTGATCGTCAGGCATTTCTGAAGCTAATTCGGCAACGTATCTTGCAAATTTAACTTTAACTTTATCGTCCATTAATGTTAATAGACCATCTGATATAAAGAATATTTGTGTTAATGGATCTGTAATCCCTAATTCACCCTCAGCCAAATCAAAAGATCTCATAATAGTCTTCCCCCACCAAGTTTTATAACTTGTAGTTTCTTCTAAAGTTGGTCTTAATATTTTATTTGCAGCTCTAATAATTGATCCTGCAAAACCAGCGATAGATAATTGAGGTAAGAACCAAGGCAACAATCTTATTGTTGCCTTATACCCTCCTTCCCCAATATGTTTATATAATCTTTTCTTAGTTGCAGTTTCAACTAACGCCCTTAATTGTCCAAATGTTATTTTACCTTGTGCATTACAAAACTTTTCAGAATCACAAATATTTTTAACTGCCGAATCAGAAGGTATGATTTCCGTTTCGTTAATATACTGTATAAGATTTTTCCTTACAATTCTTTCAATTATTACTGACATATTATTACCAAGTTCTACACGCCCAATATCTTGGTTTCCATCTTGGGCCGGGATTATCACAATTGTGTCTTGCTCTGAATGATCTTCTTCTTTCAGGATCATTCTTCTTAATCCTCATTATTTTACCTTTGGCCGATTTTCCACCAAAACCAAAGTTTACTTTAACAACTTTTCCTTTGTCATTTTTAACATAAACTTTAGATTTCTTAATATCACCTTGCATTATTTTACCAAGTTGTACTTTTCTTCCCTGATATTCCGCTTCGGTGATTAAATCACCAATAATAAAGTTGGATTCTTCTACTGAACCATATTCATCTTCATATAGAAAATTTGATTTATTGTTTTCTTCTAATATACGTAAAACAATTCTTTGTATGTCTGACTCGGTTAAAGTGGTAATATTTTTTGACATTAGTATAAATTTATATATTTATTTATATAAATATCTGTAAAATTTACAATTGAAATGTATTTATAGAAAAACTTTTCAAACATGAAAAAAAATAATTTAAATGAAAACTCACTTAGAAGGATTATAAGACTTACTCTATTAGAGAACGATGCCGAAGTTAAAGGTAATAAAAAAATTAAACCCACTTGTTTACCTGAAAACACAATTTCATTAGATGAGATGGTTGGTCAGTCAGACGAATTTATCAGATACTCACCTGGAGTAACTAAAAGAAGAAATGGGGTTAATTCAATGGTAGATACTTTAGGTATATTAAATAACATTAGATTATTTAAAGATGTAAAAGATGGTGGTAGTCATTTAGCATATGAAATGATGAATAATTTGAATAAATTCAGAAATAAAAACTATTTTGATGAAACAAATCAAAAATGTAATAAAGCAATGGATAAAGTAATTGAGTTATATAAAGAAAATGAACACGGAACCGAATTAGTTAAGGATATTGAACGAGTTTTAAACCTACAAACAAGAGATGATGAGTACACACCATCACCAAGAACTAAAGAATATCTTAAACAATGTATTAACTTAGCTAAAGGAGAGTAAAATTTTGCTTAGGATCGTTACCGTTAAGGTAACAAACTAAAGGGACAATTCGCTACTGTCCCTTTTTTATTGCATTAAGATATTTATAGGTATGAAAAACAAAAAATACTTTTTTGGGTGGACAAATATTAAGAGATTTATCATGGAGATACTTAAATTATACTCAACCACACCTTCTTTTTTCGCTAAAAAACGTGTTGAGTCAGGTATTGCGTTCATTATTGCTGAATGGGGTATGGTTTTTTTCCTATTAAAGAAGTATCCTGACCTTACAATGACCGATATTATAATGTGGGCATCAATACAATTCACAATTTCAGGTTATATTCTTCACCAAATACAAAAAGAGAAGAAAAGTGGGGAGTCCAAAACGTTAAATGAAGAAGATCCAACGGAAAATAAAGAATAAATTTACCAATTTAAATAATTTTTGTATATGTCAGAAAAGAAAAAACCCACAGAAACTAAAAAATACGATAGAATTTACGAATATGATGACTCTATTTCTGTATGGAAATACGATACAAGTAAAACAATCACAGGACCTTATGAGGTTGAGATAAAACATAAGAAAAAAAAGGTCTAAAACATGAATATTTTACCTATTTTAAGTGAGATAATACACAAAAAAGTCCTATTAAACGACCTAAAAACGATGGATTTTAGTGAAAAAGACGCTAAAAATGAGTTAGAATACCACATAAATAGGGTAAAAGACCTACCAGAAACGATAAAAGCGTACCGAATTGTGTCTGTAAATGATAAAAAAGACATAAATATGACTAAAATTGGGTCACATTTTGCTCTAAATAGGTCAAATTTGGTCAAAAACCACTCATTTTCAACAGGATCGGGTGAAAAATACTACATAATTACTGCAAATATACCTAAAAAAGAGGTAAATCAACAAGAAACTATACATAATAACATACTTTATCCCCAAGAAAACGAGATTACGGTTAAAAATAACGGTAAAAACGTAGAAATAGTATCTATTAAAGAAATAAAACCTTAATTAATAGGGTTTTATTGTTTTTTCTTAAAAAAATCTTGGATTATTTTCATTTGTTGGTTAATATCTTTCATATTAGCCATATTACCCATATTATTAGGGTTAAACATGGTTTTATTCATATTAGTTAGGTTTTTGGCGATCTCAAAAAACGATTTACCAAATTTTTTCCACCAAATGTACAAACCAACTCCAAAAATTATTAAAACTAGTGTGAAAACACATAAAACTACTGTAAAAAACATATTATTAAGATTTATACTTAATTTTAGTCTATTTTATGGTGTATGTCAAGTTATTTAAGTAAATTATAGTACTCTTTAAAGTGTTTAATACGATCAGGTAGTCCAATTGTACCTCCATTCACTCTTTTTGTCACTGCAGTTACCGTTGCATCGTCCGAACCCTTGTCACAGATAGACCATAACTTGTTTGAATTAAAAAAAAACGCCGCAGAAGCCAATGGATACTTAGTTGCAACCAAATCAGGGTTAGAAACACAATCTTCACCAATAAATTTGGTAAAATTAGTGTAATTTGACTTACCTGTTAACTGAATATACCCTCTACCTCTGAATTTGAACCCTTCTTTAGTGGTTTCATCTCCATTTCCCATTCTACTAGCGTAAACACGAGATGCAATCTTCTCAGGTTGACGAGCATACGACTCATTTAGGTTACCAGGGAAGTATTTACCGAATATTTTCTTTAAACCATCAGCAGAATAGTTTAAATTCTCGGAAACCGCCTTAAAACCTCCTGATTCGTGTCCACATTGAGCCAAAAAGTGAGCCAAACGTAGATTATTTGTGATATTGAACTTTTTTGCGGTCTCAGGTATCTGTGCAATCACTGCATCAGGTATATGACCCTTTAATTTTTCAATATTTAATGATCCACCTGAAGGAATTACCACATCTTCTTTGATAACTTGGGCAGATCCAAACATTTTTGACCATGTTCCGTCACCAACAATACCATCTGCGGTTAATCCATTCGCGGATTGCCATTCTTTTACTTTCTTTTCTGTTCCATGTCCAAATGCACCGTCAGCAGTAAGTCCTAATTTTGTTTGGAGTGTTTTTACATCCTCTCCTTTCGATCCATTTTTTAATAACATAGTTAATTAATTTTATTGTTTATTTTCTGTTGCGTATTTAATACCCATAATTGTTCCTACTATTGAAAAAACATTTGTCATAAGTATTCCAAATATGTTTGACCAATTTGCTCCTATAATTAGGTTGTTTTTGCCTATGAATAATGTTAATTGGTACTGCATTAAATTCAATAGTAAATTATTTAAAAATTAAAGATATTAAAAATAAATTGTAAAAATTAATTTAATATTGTATTTATTATTATTATAAATAAATTTAAAATAAAATGAAAAAAACATTATTAAAATTTTAATTAAAGTATTTAACTTATTATTAAATTATCTATACTTATTAAAAAAACTATAAAATATGAAAAAACTATCAAAAATGAAAAAACTATCAAAAATCTTAATCGCACTTGGTATAGGACTTTTAGTCGCTGGTGCAATTATATGGAATTGGAAACACATTAATCCAAATCCAAATCCAAATCCCACACCATCTTATGTGGACACAACTAAACACACAGATGTAATACTCAAGAATTGGACAAATGATTCCGTTGTTGTTTATGTTACCCTTCAATCAGGTGAAAGTATCCTCGGAAAATTCGGAATGGACAGCAGCAACATCGATAAAGGTCAGGGTTTATGTAAATACATTAACGGAAAAGACACCTTGTTTATTCCATGTCATGGTAAATTTACCTTATTTGCTGGAGAAAGTCGTAATTTAGGATATACTAAACCTCTCAATGGAGCAATAATTACATTTGGTGCAATAAATCAACAATGCAAAGGTGCTATCGCTGCAGGTTGGCCTAACGGTGTTAACAATTTTGAGTTTTCTGTAAATACTTGGTGCGTCGATGGAAAGGTTACTGGAAATAATGAATCATTCGACATTACACTGGTTGACGGACTTCATTCCTATCTTCAACAGTCCGTTACATCATTTGGACCAAGAGTAGACAGTGTTCTTTCCCCTAATTACGGAGCCTTTTGGGATTTTGGTTTAAAAGACAAAGATGAAAATTTAATTAAATTTACAAGTTCAAAAAACGGTTCTACATTCAAATTAAACCAAAACATTCCTGGAGTTTATCCATACGGATGTGATGTATGTGACAGCAGCGCAAAACCTCCACTACCTCTATGTTTCGAACTTTATCCTTCTACTAAATGGGGTAAAATAAATACGTGTCAAACAAACAGACAGGGGCAGGGTGGACAAGTTATCTGTGAATTCTTTGGATTCATTGGAAAACCTAATCCTGGTAAAAAGTAATTAAAACTTATGAAAAGATTACCAGCATTGTTCATTAAATGGTTATCACATTGTTTTGGATATAAAATAGGTATGATTAAAATAGGAAATGGTAAAACTAATATCGAAGGAGACAAT
>SXGR01052346.1_pt1 | contig 11510 bp, 11 predicted proteins | sample 3174711 | NCBI WGS metagenome assembly SXGR01 (sample SAMN11356860, study PRJNA531348) | freshwater metagenome | isolation source: freshwater sample F1-60 | place: China: Fuxian Lake, Yuxi | collected 2017-12-25
AGCGACTTGCCGGACATTATTCCGCAACAGATCGCACACTTCTTTGAACACTACAAAGATTTGGACAAAGGTAAGAGGGTAAAAGTATAAGGCTGGGGCGATTTAGAAGCAGCACGCAAAGAAATTATGGATGCCGAAGCACGCTACAACGCGGCAGTGTAACAAAACCACAACGGCCGCATTGCGGTCGTTGTGCATTTCGGTTGCACCTAAGATCTAAGATTCATGCTTCAGACGAGACCAACAATAACGAGCGCATGGACGATGCACACCGGATATAAAGAAGCGGTTACACGTTAATTTTATAATTATAGCGACACAACGCCTAACTTCCCCAACCACAAAGCGGGTAACAAACATGAGTTCCACATCTAAAAACCCCTCACTCTGGGTGCCGTCTTGCTATTTCACCAGGGCGCTCACTGTTAACATACTGACTGCGGCCTCCCTGATTATGTTTAAACATCTGGGCATGACCAACGCTGAAGCGGCGGTCTAGGCCAGCCGCTTCGCCTAGGCATACAGCATTAGCTTGGCGTCTAGGAACTTTGTGGTACCTGACTGACTCAGAACCATGAATCAAAGCGTCTCAGGCTCGCCCGCCTTTTCCACATAACAACAAACAGGTGTTCCATCCTATGCAGCTCACAACCAAAACTTACAACCCCCTGTTATGGGTGCCCACTGGTTATTTCACCATGGCGCTTATGCTCAACCTCCTCACCGCCGCCAGCGTCATCATGTTCAGCAACCTCGGCATGGACAATGCCCAAGCTACCGCCTATGCCGGTATGTTGGGGATAGCCTACTCACTGAAGCCGGGTTTTGCGTCCTTTCTTGAAATGTACCGCACCAAAAAGTTTTTTGTACTGTCCTGCCAAGTGTTGATCGGCTTGGGGCTATTTGGGGTTGCGGCGATTTTGCAAATGCCCAACTACCTGCTGGCGTTGCTGGTCTTGTTTTGGGTGCTGTCATTTTTAGGCAGTGCACAAGACATTACTACCGACGGTGTGTATATCACCTCTCTCAATCCAAAACGCCAAGCGATATTTACCGGTGTGCAGGGTTTGGCTTGGAATATGGGCAGGCTGGTGGTACTTAGCGTATTTATCGGTTTGGCAGGTTGGCTACACCAAAGTGTTTTTAATCACGACCCCAAAGTTAATGGGGATGACTGGAGAATATCGTGGCAAATCGTGTTTATAGTCGCTGGAGTTTGGTATCTACTCATTGCCGCATGGCATTACAAAGTGATGCCGGACGGTGCTAAAGCGGAAAACCCGCCCACCAATTTTGGCGAAGCCATTGTTACGTTAAAGGATACCTTTGTAACCTTTTTCCAGAAAAAAGACGTGTGGCTAATGATTGGTTTTGCGTTTCTGTTTCGCATCAGTTACGGCTTTTTAAGCTCACCTAGCATGCTGTTTATGAAGGACAGCCTAGAAGCCGGTGGTTTGGCATTGTCCAACCAAGAGATGGGCTTTTTGTACGGCACAGTGGGTACCGGCGCGCAGATCGTGGGCGCACTGTTAGGCGGCTTTATTGTGGCCAACTGGGGCCTAAAAAATGTGCTGTTTAAGTTGTGTATAGCCTTTAACGTTCCCAACATTACCTTTTTGTTTCTGGCGATTTACCAGCCTTCCAGTTTTTGGTTGATTGGTTTAGGGATTGGCTTAGAGCAATTCTTTTTTGGCCTTGGCGCCACGGGTTTTATGATTTACCTGATGCAACAATTGTCCCCCGGCAAATACCGTATGGCGCACTACGCGTTTGGTACAGCACTGATGCAAATGTGTATGAACCTCACCGGCATGGTAAGCGGCACCATCGAAACCAGCTTGGGCTACACCAACTATTTTATATTTGTGATGATTGCCACCATTCCGTCGTTCTTGATTGCGTGGTATGCCCCCTTCCATATCAAAGAAAGCGATGCAAAGTAAGCAAAGCTCTTCCAAAACAATGGCCACCTAAACAGTGGCCATTTTTATGTCACATTACAACTTCACCGACGATAATCCCCCATCCACATGCATCACCTGCCCCGTTATCCACTTCGATTCATCACCCAATAAAAACGTGACCATAGCCGCCAAATTTTCCGGCGAGCCAATAGCCTGTAAGGGATGGCGTTTGGCCGCAGCTTCAATTTTCTCAATTGCTCACAGCATTTTTGCAGCTAAACACCATCACTTTCCTCATCCGCAAAAGTGATGCCTTTACCGAAAGTAACAGACATCACCTCATAGCGCACCATCTTCAGCAACTTGCGCAAACTGGTGCGCAAAAGCCCCTTGCAGATACAACTATATGAGCGCGGGCTGAGCATCAAAGATGGTCAGCCCCAAGAACCGAGTCGTCTAATAACCAATAAAGGTACTCAAAATGTTACACATATCACGCGTTATCCGCTGGTCAGTTTTACTCGCTGCAGCTTGTTTTACCGCAAGCCTTAATGCAAAGCCCTACAAAGCAGGTGAAATTTACTCCAAACAAACCTACAAATACGGGCGCTATGAAATGCGCATGAGGGTTGCCAAGGGCAGCGGCGTACTCTCCACCTTCTTCATCTACAAGAATGGTTCGGAAGTAGGCAACACCTTCTGGGAAGAAGTCGATATCGAAGTCTTCGGTAAAAACAACGCTACGCAATGGCAAAGCAATGTAATTATCGGCTCTAACCGCCCCACCACAAAAACCGAAGGCGTGCATACGGCACCTGTATCATTGGGCGACGGCTATCACACCTACGTATTGGAGTGGACGCCCAATTACATCGCTTGGTTTGTGGATGGCGGCGAAGTACGTCGTATTAACGGCGGGCAATTTGTCACCAGCCTAACCAGCAACCAAGATATTCGCTTCAACCTTTGGGCCGCCAATATTGCCGAGTGGGTAGGCGCATTTGATCCGAATATTCTGCCTGTATATCAATTCGTCAATTACATTGAATACAGACCCTACAATGCATCAACCGGCGGTTTTACCACCACTGGCAGCTGGCGCGATGACTTCAATACTTTTGATACAAACCGCTGGAACAAGGCCAACTGGACTTTTGGTGAAAACTACGCCGATTTTGATGTTAATAACGCCTTGGTAAAAGATGGCATGCTGGTTCTTGCCCTTACACGAGAAGGCGCAACTGGCCATACCGGTACAGTTCCTGCCGATAACGGTACAACTCCGCCTGTCACCGTTTACATAGAAGCTGAAAGTTTTAATGAAGTGGGCGGCAGCGTTACAGTTTCTGGCGGCACAGTAGGTTATATAGATGCAGGCGAGTGGTTCAAATACAACAACATCAATATTCCTGCGAGCGGCACTTACAAAGTTGAGTATCGTGTGGCTTCAGCTATAACCACAGCCCAATTTACCTTGGATAGAAACGGCGTAGGGCTCGGTACTATCGGCGTACCTAACACTGGTGGATGGGGTACTTACACCACCATTTCACACAACGTCTCTTTAACCGCTGGTGTTCAAAGCTTGGCTATTTACGCCAATTCTGGTGGCTTCAATATCGATTGGATTAAGCTTACAAAAATTTAATCGATTTCAATACAGGTTATCTCCTGCGCTTTTGGGTGGTGATTTTCACCACCCAGTTTTTATAAAGCTTCTTTTTTCATAAAGTTTTTTGAACCGTTCACTCTGCTGCAGAATCAGCATGGTGCTGTTTGCGAAAATCCGCCGCTGACACACCCACATAGCGTTTAAAAAAACGATGGAAGGATGACTTACTGTTAAAGCCGGATTCCAACAAAATCTCTAAAATCGTCGTGTCGGAAAATTTAGGATCGAGCAACATTTCCTTGGCTTTGTTCACGCGATAGGAATTTACAAACTCAAAAAAGTTGGTATCAAAGTGTTTATTAATAATCGCCGACACTTCGCGATAATGAATTCCAACCTGCTTAGCAAACTCTTCAATATTCAAGGTATGCTTTAAATAGAGATGCTGCACTTCCATTCCTTGACGAATACGTTCAATAACATCCTGTGAATGATCTACCGCAACCACCACTGGCTTTTCTTGAGTGGTGTTTTTAGTTTCAATTAATTGATGCGCATAAAGCAAGCTATACACAAAGAGCGCATTTACTAACAAGAAAGTAATGTAATTATCGAAAATGCCAAAGCCATCCGCAACGTTAAAGCCTACATATAAACCCAAAATATGTACAACCAATGACCAAGACCAGTTAAGCGCAAACCCCAAGGCTAATAAAATCAACCACTGCGGGCCTTCAAGGCTCAAACTCGAATAAAAGGCCTTTAATTGCTGTTTATAATTCCACACAGCCCATACTGCGCTGAACGCATAGACTACCGTTACCAACTTCAGGTAATGCCATAAATAATTAGTCACGTGAATAGTGAATGCTGTTTGGCTTACGGATACGAATCGCAACTGATCACTATCAATTCTGCCGAACAATAGAAAACCAAGCACTAGCAATACATTCATCAAATGCATCAGCTCGCGCCAACCAAAACGAAAACTCTCGCGGGTAATTGCCACCACATAAGCATACAAGCACAGACTTTTTCCAACCACGGTTAAACTTAAGCCAAAGGCAATCGCAAATTTTGCGATTGCTGACTCAATGTGCAAATAGTTATTCCATAACAGCAAATTACACAGTGCATTAATACCTACACAGAGAAAAAATACTGTGAGTAACCGCGATGCAATTTGTTTTTGTTTAGAGAGTAACATCTGGAAAATAACCAAAAGTAAACACACCGCGAGTGTGAGCACTAAAATCAAATCATGAATATTAAAAATGGGGGTTTTCATAACAAGGGACAACTCGCATAAGGCGCTGAATTATATTTATTGGATTCGCCGTATTCGCTTAGCTCGCTTATCAATCAGCTAAGCGAATACCACTCACATCAGGAACAACGGCTTTCACTTGAGGTTTTAACTGACCTAAATCTGCCCCAACCGGTGCAAGGCCAACATCAGGAATATGTATCACAGGTACGGCGATCTGAGGCTTTTCAGTCGCTGAAATTAAATACTCGCCTAAATCTGCCAGGCCCCAATCTTCTAATTCAATTTCCAGCAGTGGTATATCCATTTTTTCATCGGCACGAACTAAATCGGCACCAGCCTCTGCTACTTCAAAGTGTGGAACAACAACTGTCGCAACAGGTTCTGCGGGCTGCTCATTAGCATCTAAAATATTACCCGCTTCAGCAGGGCGCAAACTGATTTCACTAGTATCTATAGCGATTGGCTCTTCAATGGCGCGCTCTGTTGGTTGTAGCATATATGAACCGACAGGTGCCAAACTCCAACTAGGGGCTGCGCTTGTGACAACGCCCTGTTCGGCATCGCGGGCGGCTTGTTCACGTACCTCTTGCTCACGTTTGAGAGCCGCCTTTTCAGCAGCCTCTTTATCAGCTGCAGCTTGCTGTTCTAAGCGCTGTGCCAAGGTTAATGGCGCTGCTGCAGGCGTGGGTGTAGCTATAAACGGTGCGGGCACAGGTCTAGCAACAGGAGCGCTAACAGGTTTAGTTTCTCCCGCCACCACAATATCCACTTGCGCACCCGCTCGTGTTAACGCTTCTTTATATTTCTCTGCGCTGGCCAGATCCAAGCCACGCTTAAGCGGTACAGGGCGGCCGCTGAAAAGCGCATCCACCTTGGCGGCATCGGCTTTAAACAATTGTTGCAAGCGCTGTTTTACATCTGCCAACTGATGGCCGAAAACTATGTCGCCACGAAAAATAATATCGAACTCTTGATTGCTCATGATTTTGTTAACTCGCTCACATTTCTTTGGGGCTCTGTTATTGTCGTATGCAAACTGTCACCATTTGGCGATAGAAACGCCTATATATGTTCCAAAAAGGTATCACAGAAAGCTGGCAAGCCTAGAATATCAAACCATACTTTCTTCTAGGCCTCTAAGTAGAGCGCTATGACACTTAATATAGTCGCTATTAAACTGGTTGAGCATTTTGTAAAGGAGGAATTGCGCTATGAATGCTTTATATCAACGTAAAATTGTTGTAGATGGTGAACTCAAAGAAGCATCCAGTGTGCAAACCAAAGTGGAGCAAGATATCGCTTTTTTACAACATCGTATCAGCTTGATGAAAAAGCAAAAAATCCCCAACAGGGTTGTGATTGAAACCTACGAAAACATGCTTAAAAGCCGTCAATCGGTTTTAGCTTGGTTGCTCGATGGCAATAGCGAGCAAGATATTCGTTTAGCGCAATAGCCCAAGAGCGCAATAACAAAGGTGCTGCTCGTATTCTGTAGAGCGGCCCTGGCCTGAGTTAACTTTCCGCCAAACCATGATCCATATTCAATGCAGGCTCTGCGACCATCGGCCTACCAATTACTTTTGCCGGTACACCTGCCACAGTCGTGTGAGGGGCAACGGATTCCAACACCAAACTACCCGCTCCAATTTTTGCACCCTCACCAATTTCAATATGGCCCAGAATTTTTGCGCCCACGCCAATTAACACACCGCGCCGAATAATAGGATGCCGTAAACCCTTTGTGCAGCCGCTGCCACCTAAAGTAACGCCATGCAGTAGCGAAACGTTATCTTCCATCACCACGGTTTCACCCATGACCACACCGGTGGCGTGATCCACCATTATGCCTTTGCCAATTTTTGCACCAGGGTGAATATCCACATCGAACTGTTGCGATATTTGATTTTGAAAAAATAATGCTAAGCATTGCCGACCTTGCAACCACAACCAATGCGCAATGCGCTGGGCTTGCAATGCTTGATAGCCTTTAAAAAACAATAAAGGAATACTATAAGCATCGCAGGCGGGATCACGCTCGCGGTGCGCACAAATATCCGCGCGCATAGCAACTTCAATACCGGAGTCTGCGTTCATGGCCTCCACAAAAATTTCACGAATCATTAGCGCAGGCATAGTTTGCGAATCTAATTTATTCGCCAAATGAAAACTAATCGCCGCTTGAAAACTGCTGTGATTCAAAATGGCGGCGTGATAAAAACTCGCTAACACAGGTTCTTGTGCGCTGGCCACTAACGCTTCAGCGCGAATTGTTTGCCATACATCCACAGCAACTGAATTTACCGCCGGTTCATTAGTCATATTTAGTGAAGTTTCCAAAATACTATGCCTGCGCATTTACGATTAGTGATGTCAGTTGATTCATATGCGTAAAAACCTCTGCACCCAAGTCACGCATTTTTTCCGTAAGCGAATTTGCGTGACCATCGGCTTCTGGTGGGCAATAGGCTAATGCGCGCATACCGGCCGCTTTAGCCGCAATTACGCCAGTGAGCGAATCCTCAACCACAATCGCTTGCGCAGCAGGAACACCCATGGTTTTTGCTGCGTGCAAAAATAAATCCGGCGCGGGTTTTCCGCGTGTTACATCTTCAAAGCTAAATACATGACCTTCCACATAATGTAACAAGTTAGTTTTCACCAAGGTGACTGCCATTTTTTCATGTTTTCCATTGGAGGCAACACAAAAGGGAATTTTATTAACTTGCAACGTTTGCAACACAGCTTCAACACCTTCAACGGGAAATAAACGATTCTCACAGGCGACCAAGGTTTGCAATTGCACATACCGCCAAAAAGCGCGACCGCGTTCATCACGCTCGGCCTGGCTCACATCATGCCAATTTAATTTTTCAGTGAGTTCATCGGTAATCATGCTAATACAGTCAGCCACAGATTTACCGCGATAGGATTCCAGCGAATAATGTGGGCTAACATGAATGCCATATTGCTGCGCCAGACTTTCAGAAAAAACCTGTGCGGATAAAATTTCGCTGTCTACCAACACACCATCACAATCAAAAATAACTAACATAAAATTACTCTACCGCCTTCAACAACAATCAATATGTTTCAGATTTTTTATCACTGGCAGGATAAGGCGTAGCCAAAAGAATTATAAAACCAACCACCAAGAACACAATTAGCGCACACATACCTATTCGTGCTGAATCAGTAAGTAGTGTAAGGCTAGCAACTGCCATAGGTGCTAAAAATGACGTGGCGCGACCAGAGAGTGCGTATAAACCAAAAAAGCGCCCCGCTTCTTCTACACTCACGCTACGCGCCAAATAAGAGCGCGATGATGCCTGCGCTGGGCCAAACACCAAACCAATCAATAAACCAAAAACGATATACGCTTTTTCAGCTGCAGTGCCAAATAAACCTCCACCATCAATTGTGGACAATTGCAGCAACCCAAATAAGGTGTAGCCGGGGCCAGTGGAAACGATACCAAGAGTCGCAATAATCAAACACACTAAACTGATGCTAACAATTTTTTTAGAGCCTATGCGCGTATCTATTTTTCCCGCAAAGTAACACCCAAAAATGGCAACCACCAATAGCAAAATTCCGTAAATACCCATCTCAACAGTTTTCCAACCAAACATGCCTGCAGCAAATACACCACCCAACGCAAGTAAACCATTAACACCATCTTGATAGAGCATGCGCGCCGCTAAAAACTTTAACATGGCACTGCGTTGCTTTAATTCTTTGAGTGTTCCCGCCAATTCACTCAGTCCAGTTTTTACTGCGTTCGTTAACGACAAACCGCTTTTGGTATCGGGTGTAAATAGAAACATGGGGATAATAAAAATTAAATACCACACCGCCGCGAGCGGGCCAGTGATGCGCGCATCTTCACCCAAGGCTGGGTCTAACCCAAACAATGGCATTAAACCGATTAACGTTTTACCCGTGGTAGGGCTGCCCGCCAAGAGCAACAACACAATAAATAACGCCACTAAACCACCCGCATAACCTAAACCCCAGGCAGTGTTTGATATGCGCCCAACATCAGCCTTGCTGATTAAACGCGGCATCATGGAATCGTTAAAGACAATGGAAAACTCAGCGGCGATGCTTGCCAAAATTACGCACAGCATGGGTAACCAGAGTGCAGAACCGGGTGCAGCAAACCATAACAAACTGAGCGCAGAAATTTGAATAACCGCAAAACAACCAATCCATTTTTTACGCGAGCCAGAGGCATCGGCAATGGAGCCCAGCACGGGCGATAAAAGCGCGATCACAAAACCAGAAATAGTAACTGTGTAACCCCAAGCCGCTTGCCCCAGCACGGGGTCATCCACTAGGCGCGATACAAAATAAGGCCCAAAAATAAAGGTGAGCACCACCGTAAAAAAAGGTTGTGCTGCCCAGTCATAGAACATCCAACTGACAATGCCACGCTTAGTCACTGATTGGGTTAACGAAGAGTCGCTCAACATAGGCTCCTGATAATTATTGGTAAGGTTTTATATAGTTATTAAAAATATTACTAAGGTTTTTCAAAATACTATCTTTCAATGCGATATCCGTTTCTTGAATTTTTTTACGCAGAATATCTTCCGTGAGTTGTGTTGCAAACAAACGCGCGAGCGGCGCATAACTCAAATGCCAAGGCTCGGGGGATATACTGCCCACTCCCGCTATATAGGGGCGGAAGAAATCTTGTTCGGGTTGCTGCAATTCTTGCGCAAGCCACGAATGAAACTCTGCGCAACAGCCATCGTCTTGAGTTTCCTCTAGAGTTAACTGCAACTGATATTCCGCTGGCATACGCGAGGCATCATAAACATCAATATCGGTGCCCCAATGATGGCGCGATGCGCCGGGCAAGGCCGACCACTGCAAGATCGCAAAGACTTTTTCATCATCACTTAATAAATGTAAATCTATCGGCTGCTCAAACTGATCCAAAACCGGACGCAATCCATGTGCCTTGTTGTTCCAAATGAGTAATTGGCGATCAAAACTACGAAAGCCGCTGGCAATCTGCATATCAAAACCGGCATCTGTTGCTTTTTGAGTTAACGCTGATAACGCGGGAATTAATTGCGGATGAACTTTGGCACCCTGTTTTGGATAAACAACCAAATGCAGATCATTTAATCCAAACAAGTCACATTTTTGCAATAAATGTAAATTACTCTCATTTATTGCAAGGTTTTGAGTGCCATCTTTCATATTTACACCTTTTTTACACCTTTTTTAATCTTAATCTGGCGCGCAACTGCACAAACCAATTGCGCTAGCCTATTAACAGGTTACTATAAAGAAAAGTTATAAATGGAAGTTTATAGGCAGCAGGAACAAGAATCATAACTTAATTGTAAGGAGCGGGATCTTCATGACAAGCAGTAACAGTGAACTACTTCAACTAAAAAACCTCGGTATGGCCTCAGTCAATATCCTCCATGCTGTAGGCATTAACACTTATGCTGACCTTCGCCGAATTGGTGCCGTGGAAGCTTATGTCCGCATTAAAGCACGCGACATCAACGTCTCCAAAGTTATGCTCTATGCTCTACAGGGTGCACTGCTCAATGTGCACTGGAACGACCTAGCGCCCGAAATGAAACTGCAATTGGTCGCAGAAGCAGAGCAAGGCTTCAGTAACGACCAACAAGCTTTCGCGTAAAGTTGCAAGTCTGCGCCATTGTGCGCAGATTTTCTTGGGTAACCAGCTACACTTAGATGAAAATCTGTGTAGTGTTTACCGAGGATGCCATGCATTTACCCACCAAACAATCTGATTCTATTACCGACATAGCGTTTAAAACCCGCAGCTTGACCGAGCTGTTTCTGCAAAATCTCCTGCCTACCGGCAAGCCCATTGAGATAAACGTTACTAATGACCTCTTTGAAGGTCAAGCCAGCACCCGCCTAATGCTCATTACCGAAGGCCAAGTGTTTTATCGCGTGCGCGGTAAACTGGTCGCCATTTTTGAGGAAGGCGATTTGATTGGGCTCACCCGCTCACTCAATCTTAACGAAGGCCTATTCAGCTGCATTGAAACCGTGCAACTTATGCCTTACGAGCGCGATGAGCTTATCGCTCACGTCAATTCAGATATTAAGTTACAAAAAAATTGGATTCACTATCTTGTCTGCAATATGGCCTTTTATCAGCAGGCGCTAGCGCAGGAAATTCGCGCAGAGTTCCAGCCACAAGCGGGTTTTGTCCACTTCAATCAAGGCGAAATCATTATTCAGCAAGGTGATGTTGCCGATAAGGTTTATACCTTACTGGATGGCAGCGCTGATGCCGTTTGCGATGGCGTTAAAGTGGGCGAAGTTCTTCCCAATGAAATTTTTGGCGCACTTGCCGTATTTACCAGACAGACACGTATCGCCTCTGTAATAGCTACCAGCGATTGCACTGTTTTATCCGTTCGCAAAGAAGAGTTCGTTGATCTTATCGATCATCAACCACAAATTTGCTTGGGCTTAATTGAAGAGATGGCGTCTAAAATCAACCAGCTGAACACCCAACTACTTGCCAAACACCACGACGAGTAACCCGTAAAACACCCCCATCACAAGACCGCCACATGAGCGCAATGCTGTTCACTTAAGCGGAGCAGCGTTGTGATTAACCGGATAGCGGGTTTTGGAAATCTTAACCGCCCGGGGTCGTGAAGGCCTCGGGCGTTTTTGTATAAACAACGCGGCCACATTACCGCGCAGCTCTGCTAAC
>SXGR01120159.1_pt1 | contig 11509 bp, 8 predicted proteins | sample 3174711 | NCBI WGS metagenome assembly SXGR01 (sample SAMN11356860, study PRJNA531348) | freshwater metagenome | isolation source: freshwater sample F1-60 | place: China: Fuxian Lake, Yuxi | collected 2017-12-25
ACCGCCGCGTTGGCCACCGCCAACAGGTTGGTCGGGTCAGTCGGCCAATCGGCCCAGCCGTCGTACTGGCGAATCACTTCGGTGCCCAGATACGGAGAGTCGGCCGGCAGGGGTGTGGCCGCGCGACCGCCGAAGTTGTTCTCCGGATTGCCGATCGACACCCACGACAGGCTGGATGGGTCCGGCGCGGAAGCCGGGTTGGCTGCCCATCGCCGCAGCGCCGCATAAATCACCTGGCCGCCCTGGCTGTGGCCGAACAGGGTGATCGGGCCGGTGGCGGCGGGCTGTGCCCTGATCGCACCGATCGCACTGATGACGCGTTTCGCGCCCTGCTCGTTGTAGTGCTGGCCGAGGGGCCATGCGTCGTAGTCGACGGCCTGGCAGGTGTCCGGCGGGTCACAGAGGTCACCGCGCAACTGCAGTTGGGTGAAGGGGACGAGGTTCTGGAGGCCGGCCAGTCCGCCTTCGAGGGTGAGGACGGTGGCGGGCAAGGGTGCTGACAATGCCGTCAAACCCACCTCGGCGATAGCGGGATTGACCGGCGGGTGAATGGCCACGACGATGGCCGCCGTCAGTGCCGCCGACAGGCCGGTACCCAGCAGGGACTTCACCAGTTTCCCCCAATCACCCGCACCCCCGGCGGATGCAGCAAAGCATACCAACACGGCCCTCCCGGCTGATCGGCCGCTCTACCGCTAACCGCGTCCGTAACCCTTGAGGTCTAACCAGATCGCTAGCAAACACAGCCCTGCGCAGATCGCCAGCGCGACCCAGTCGGCCCGACGGGGCCGGGACGGCGCAGCGGCGATCTGCCCGGTGCCGCCCCGGGCCGTGATCGCGTCGCCCATCTCATCGGCGCGGCGCAGTGCGACGGTCACGCCGGCGGCGAGCAGATCGACCATGTCGGTCAACCATCGTCGTCGTTGCACCCGGCCGTCGGGCAGCACCGCACGTGGCCTCAGCCGCCGCGCGGCGTAGAGCAACCGGAACTCGTCGAGCAGCATCGGGAACGCACGCAGGGACAGCCCGAGCGTGACGGCCCAGTCATCGACCGGGATTCGCAACCACCGGAACGGCCGGCCCAGGGTGGCGACGGCGGGCGCGACATCGGCGACGTTGGTGGTCCACGACACCAACGCACCCAGTGCCAGCAGCACGATGGACAACGCGGTGAAGCGAAGGAACTTCAGTAGCCCCCCGACCTCGACATCGACCGAGAGCAGGCGCAGCACCGGCTCGCCGCCGCCGATGGTGGCCAGCACACAGCCGATCAGCAGGAGTATCCACAGCCACCGCGGAATCGACGGCAGCACGCCGCGCGGGATATGCGCCAGCCACACCACGACAGCCACCAGGGCGGCCATCAGTCCGATCGGGACCCAGCCGGGATAAAAGGCCAGCAACAGCGAAATGACAAAAACCACAATGATTTTGGTGCCGGCCCACAGCTGATGAATGACGGACGTGCCGGGTACCGGCCGCAGCAGCACCACAGGTCGGCGCTGGCGCTGGGTGGTCATGACAGCCCCCCGGCCGTCGCCGAGGCCGACACCATGACCCCGTTGTCCAAATGAAGTGTGCGCGGGCACAGCTCCTCCAGGCCCCCGAAATCATGGGAGATCACCACCACCGTCAGACCCGCGTTGCGGCGTAGGTCGGTCAGCAGACGCAACAGTCCGCGCTGGCTGGCGGCATCCAGACCCGCCAGTGGCTCGTCGAGGATCAGCGCCTGTGGCCAACGGGCGAGCAGTCCGGCAATCACCACTCGACGCATCTGGCCGCCACTGAGTTGATCGACGCGTCGTCGGGCCAGCGACCCGTCGAGGCCGACCGTTGCCAGTGCGGCCACCACCCGATTGGTGTCATAGGGAGAAAACCCGGCAGCTGAGGCAACCTCGAGATCGACCGTGCTGCGCAGCAGTTGAAGCCGCGCGGCCTGAAACGCGATCGCGACGTCGCCGACGTGCTCGTGGGCGGGCCTCCCCCGGACCAGACACGATCCGGTGGTCGGCGCGGTGAGCCCGGCCATGATCCAGGCCAGCGTCGACTTTCCGGAACCGTTACCGCCGTGGATCAGAACACCCTCGCCCTCATTGACGGTGAAACTGACATCACGGAGTGCGGGTTTCGCCCAGGGTGTCCCGCTGCCGTACTCATGTCCAACGCCGCTCAACTCCAGCACCGGCGCGCCGCCACGCGGGGCGGCGGTGACCGTCTGTGTGGGCGGTGCTGCGTGTGCGACCATGACCATATTGTCGAGCGACTCACTGAGATTAACTGTCCGGGAGGCGATTTGCGCCTCGCTGTTGTAGTGCGTGATGTGGACAAGCGCCATGGAACGCCGGTCGGCAAGTCCGGAGAGCACTCCCAACAGTGCGTCCCGACCGCGCTGATCGACCATGCTGGTGATCTCGTCGGCGACCAGTAACGCCGGCTGTCGGGCCAGTGCCGCAGCCACGGCCAACCGCTGCAACTCACCGCCGGAAAGGCCGCCGGTGTCGCGTTCCTCCATTCCGGCCAGACCCACCTCGCTGAGGAGTCCGCTCACATCGGTGCGGGTCCCGGGCGGCAGCCCCCACACCACGTCGTCGGCGACCCTGGTGCCCAGGACCTGACTCTCGGGATGCTGCATGACGACCGCGGTGCCACCCAGGCGCCCCAGACCGACCGCGCCGGGCCGGTCGATGACCCCGGACGTCGGCTCTCGCCCGCACAGCAGCAGCATCAGCGTGGTCTTGCCGGACCCGTTGGCGCCGGTGACCGCGACGTGCTCGCCGGCCTCGATCGTCAGGTTCACTGGCCGCAGGGCGTCATGGTCGGCGCCCGGATAGCGGTAGCGCGCCTCGGTCAGACGGACGGGCAGCGGCGCGACCGGTCCGGCCTCGGTCAGCGACTCGAGTTTGTGCACGTCCGGGATGACGGCCAGCCGTTCCAGCACCCGGCCCAGAACCCACCAGCCCACCAGGGAGACAACCATGATGGAGAAGATCGCGTAGCCCATCATCAGCACCGGCCAGTACTGCAGGGCGGTACCGAACATGGCGCGCGTCTGCGCGGCAGACTCGCGGAACGGTTCGAACTGCGACATCACCGAGACGACGCCGTCGACGTTGGCGGTGATGGCCTCGAAGGTCAGCGTGCGCAACCGGACCAGCACCATCAACGCTGCGATGATGAACAATCCGGAAACGATTCCGGCAACTATCGACGCCGCGATCACCGTGGGCGTGCCCCGGCCGCGACGCTTGATGATCCCGGTCAGGCCGCCCACGTAGGCGCAGTTGAGCACGACCATGAACCCACTGATACCCGAGATCAGAAACGCGATGGTGGCGGCGGCGAACGCGGCCGCCAGCAGCACCCGCAGCCGGTAGCGATATCCGAGTAGCCCCATCGGCACGGTGACCAGCAAAGAGACCCCGCCGGCAAAGGGCACCACCACCGACACGATCGCCAACGCGGCGCTGAGGGCGCCCATCACCGATGCCTGGGCTATCTCGACGGGAGACAGCGAACGCGCGCGCCGCCCACCGGTCGAGGTCATTTCCCGATTCTGCCAGCCGGATCGGCACCGACCACTTTGGCCTGCCGCCTACTTCCACACAGCGACGGTGTCGCTCACATCCACACAGCGGCGGTGTCGCTCTCCCGCGGCTTGGCCAAAGGGTGGCCACGACCGAGCAGGTTGCCGGTGATGATGGTGCAGAACCGGTACATGGCGACGTCGAAGATGCTTCCGTTCATCGGTGTTTCGATGAACCGTCCCAGCCTCTCGGCTAGGACGAACACCGCCATCAGCAGCAGCCCCACCAACATGCTGGTGACGTCGTGAGTAGTGGAGTCCAGCCGGTTAAACGCCATGATGCCGAAGAACCAGGCCAGCAGGCGGATGAAAAAGTCGTAGTGAATCGGGAAGGGCTCGTTGCGAATGCGCTCCAGTCCGCTCTGCGCCGTCGCCGAACCGGTGTTTGCGGCCATCAGCATCACCCGGGACTGCTGGTCGATGTGGCCGCCGGCGGCCAGCGCGCCGACGTCGGCAGCCTGGCGGTTGAGCAACTCGGTGGCGTCGGTGCCGGGCGGGTCCTCCGGCGTCAACTCGCTCACGCCCGGCAGTGGCGGGACACCGCGCATCTCCGCGGCAAGTTGCCAGCAGTACCGGACCTGACGGCGACGCATCCGGTCGATGATTGCGGCCATCTGCGGCGAACCGTCGTCGACGGCGGTGAGCCCGTTATGCAGGACGCGGGAGTTGATGATCTGGCTGCCCCACAGTGTGCGAGCCTCCCACCACCGGTCATAGGCGGTGGTGTTGCGGAAGGCGATGAACACCGAGGCGCCGATCCCGAGCACCGACAGTACGGCGGTGGCGTACCGGTCCTGGCTCGCATCCGGTACCGGCACCAGCAGTCCGGCGACGACGAGCACCGCGAGCAGGTCGCCGCGGAGCTGCCACAGCACCACACCGAGAACCCTGACCGCGCCCAGGCGGCCGGCGGATCTGATCACCCGACATTCCCCCGCCGTCGACGGACCGGGGCAACGTAACCCGGTCTGGCTCCCCCGGATGGACTCGAACCATCAACCGTGCGATTAACAGTCGCAAGCTCTGCCAGTTGAGCTACAGGGGACCGTCCCGCCGTTGCGGGTCGCGGAAACTCTAGCGCACCGGGCGGCAACGGCGCCAAGGACGGCCGGGGAGGACGCGAACCCGCCGTATCAGGCAGGATGATTAACGAACCGTCGTCTTTATCCTCGACGCCGAGGGGAGGGAACGCAGTGATCGGGTATCTGGCTGTACTGGCCGCGGGATACGTGCTGGGAACCAAGGCCGGTCGCGAACGCTATGAGCAGATCGTCGGCACCTACCGTTCGGTGACCAGCAACCCCGCCACCAAGTCGATGATCGACGCGGGACGGCGCAAGATCGCTGATCGGGTGTCGCCCGATCCAAGCCTGGTGAGGCTGACCGAGATCGACGCCGAGACGACAGTGATCACGCCGGAGAACTAGGGCGAAATGCCTTCGCTGATCGTCGTGCCCGGCAGCAACGGACCGGTGACGACACCGAAGCCGTAGTCCGGTCCGAAGATCCCGACGTCCGGCGTACCGGCGTTGATGCCGTTGCCGCTCGAGTAGCCAATGCAGATTCCGTCGCCGCGGGACCCGAACCAGGCCAGGCAGTCGCCGGTCGCAGCGACGACGGCACGGTCGGCGGGGGTCAGGGTAGCGAGGCCGGGCACAGCCAGTGCGGCCACCACGAACGCACCTGCGACGGCCACGCGCCGCCCGCGCAATCCTGTGAGAGCCATACCAGACCTTTCGCCGAAACGTCTCGTCGCGTTAACCATAGCCTTCCCGGGCCTGTTCACGCACTGATGTCGTCGCCGCTGGCCTGCTCCAACAGGCTTCGGCGATAGGCCTCCAGCGCCACCAGGTCACCGAACATGGCGTGGTATTCCTCGCCCTGCTCCACCGGGGACATCCGCTGCAACCGGGATTTGATTTCGGCCACCTGACGGCCCACCCACACCTCCTGCAGTCGGGCCAATACGCCGCCGATGTAGCGGGGCAACCGATCCTCGTCGACCTTGATGGTCTCCACACCGAGTTCGGTGATCAGGCCTTCGACGTCCGCGGCGCCCGCCTGCTCTCGCACGGTTTCGATCCACTGCGCCCCGGTCAGGCCGGCTGCGACACCGCCGGCCGCACCGACCGCGGTCCGCACGGCCGCATAACCGGGATGGGTGAAGCTCTCCACGGTCAGGGCATCGAACACCGGGCCGGCCAGCGCCGGGTACTGCAGTGCAGCCTTGAGCGCCTCCCGTTGGGGCCACAGGGTGGGATCTCGAGGATCAGGTCGGCTGGCCGCCGGGGTCGGGCTGTCCTGGCGGGTACGGCCGGCGGGGCGGCTGCTCGGCTTGCGGCCGGCTTCGCCGCGAACCCGGCTGATCACCTGGGCGACATCGGCCCAGCCGACCCAGCCGGCCAGTTGACGGGCGTACTCGTCGCGCAGGGTCGGATCCTTGATCTGGGCGACGATCGGCGTGCACTCCCGCAACGCATTGACTCGTCCCTCGGCGTTGTCGAGGTCATAGGAGGCCAGCGTGGTGCGGATGGCGAACTCGAACAGCGGGGTGCGCCGGGCCACGAGGTCGCGCAGCGCGCCGTCACCGGAGGCCAGTCGAAGATCGCAGGGATCCATCCCGTCGGCGGCCACGGCGACGAAGCTCTGCCCGGCCAGGTTCTGCTCACCCGCGAAGGCCTTAAGGGCCGCCGCTTGGCCGGCGGCGTCCCCGTCGAAGACGTAGATCAGTTCGCCCCGGAAGAACTTGTCGTCCATCATCAGCCGGCGCAGCATCGACAGGTGCTCGTCGCCGAAGGCCGTGCCGCAGGAGGCGACCGCGGTGGTCACTCCGGCGGCGTGCATGGCCATCACGTCGGTGTAGCCCTCGACCACGACGGCCTGGTGCCCCTTGGCGATGTCGCGCTTGGCCAGATCGATGCCGAAAAGCACCGCGGACTTCTTGTAGAGCACCGTCTCGGGGGTGTTGACGTACTTGGCGGTGATCGGGTCGTCCTCGAATATGCGGCGCGCGCCGAAACCGACCGTTTCGGAACTGGCGCCGCGGATCGGCCACAGCAGCCGTCGGTGGAACCGGTCCATCGGGCCGCGACGACCCTCCCGGGACAGCCCGGCGGCCTCAAGCTCGGAGAACTCGAAGCCTTTCCGGATCATGTGCTTGGTGAGGCTGTCCCAGCCGGAAGGCGCGAAGCCGCAGCCGAACTGCCGGGCCGCGGCGGCGTCGAAGTTCCGGTCGGTGAGGTACTTCCGCGCCGGGGCGGCCTCCTCGGATTCCAGTGCGGCGGAATAAAATTCCTGGGCGACGGCGTTGGCGGTGACCAGACGGCTGCGGCTGCCGCGGTCACGCTGAACGCTGGTGCCGCCGCCGGTGTAACTGACCGCATGACCGATCCGATCCGCCAGGAGTTCGACCGCCTCGACGAAGCTGACGTGTTCCATTTTCTGCACGAAGGCATAGACGTCGCCGCCCTCGCCACAACCGAAACAGTGGAAATGACCGTGGTTGGGGCGAACGTGAAAGGACGGGGACTTCTCGTCGTGAAACGGGCACAGGCCCTTGAGGGAGTCCGCTCCGGCCCGGCGCAACTGTACGTAGTCACCGACGAGGTCCTCAATGCGGATTTTGTCGCGAATGGCGGAGACATCGGCGTCGGGGATGCGGCCCCTACGTGGGCCACCCCCACCTATCGCACCGGTCACCGGGTCAGTCTAGATCCGCGGGACGACCTCAAAGTCGGCCGTCGGCGTCGACGGTCGCCATCCACTCCAGGCGGCTTTCGGTGCAGGAGGCGATCTGGTCGACGACCACCCGCATCCTGGCGCCGTCGTCGGTCGCCGCAGTGAAGGCGGGCACCAGCAGTGCATCGAGCGATTCCGGCGCCCCGGCCAGCAACCGGTGCGCCACCCGGTGGATCCGCGCGCGCTGCGCCGCCTGCACATCGAGGTGCTGCGGGTCGGACATGATGAACTGCAGGGCCAGCGTCTTGAGGACGGTCACCTCTGCCCGCACCGTGGCCGGCACCGCCAGATCGGCCGCGTAGCGCACCAGGGGTCCCGGCCCTGCGGTCCGACGGGTCTGCGCAACAGCCGCTGAGGCGAAACGGCCCACCAGTTCACTGGTCAGCCGCTTCAGGGCAACCGAGGCGGTCAGGGTGCCGTCGTAGCGGCCCGCCGCGGCGACCACCGGCAGCGTGGATAGTCGCCGCGCAGCGGCCTCCAGGTCATCGGCTGTCGGCCCGTCGTCGTCAGCGCCGAGGGTGGCCAGCGCCGCAGCGGCATCGGCGTCGGCCAGCACGCGCAGGTCGATCCGGCCGGAGATCACCCCGTCCTCGACATCGTGGACCGAGTAGGCGACATCGTCGGCCCAGTCCATCACCTGGGCCTCCAGACACGGATGTTGAGCCGGCGCGTCGGCGCGCATCCACTCGGCGAAGTCCATGTCATCGGCGTAGAAGCCGAACTTGCGACCCCGCTCGCCGCGCTGCCAGGGGTACTTGGTGACGGCGTCCAGTCCGGCCCGGGTGAGGTTGAGCCCGACGCTGCGGACGCCGTGCTCGTCGAGCACTTTGGGCTCCAGACGGGTCAGGATCCGGAAGTTCTGGGCATTGCCCTCGAATCCCCCGCACGTCGCGGCGAACTCGTCCAGCGCCCGCTCGCCGTTGTGCCCATAGGGTGGGTGGCCGATGTCGTGGGCCAGCCCGGCCATATCCACCAGGTCCGCATCACACCCCAGCGCGACGGCCATGCCCCGGCCGATCTGGGCGACCTCCAGCGAGTGGGTCAGCCGAGTTCGCGGATTGTCGCTGTCTGCGGATCCTCGCGCTCGGGATGCACTTCCTCGGGATGCACTTCCTCGGGGCCCGACCACCTGGGTCTTGTCGGCCAGCCGGCGCAACGCCGCGCTGTGCAGCACCCGGGCCCGGTCGCGGGCGAAGTCGGTGCGATGTTCGCTGTCGGTGCCAGGCAGTGCGGCGTCTTTGGCCGGCTCGGCAACCAGGCGTTCACAGTCGAACTCGCCGTAACCGGCCTGCCGTTCCATCGTCACCGCCATCTCACCCCCGCACAGTCTGCCAGCACACCCCGGCCTGCCAGCACTCTCGGCCCGCCAGCAGCCCCGACCGGCTCACGTTTTGCTGGCAACCCGCTCGCACTTGGCCGGGGCTACTACATTGGCGGTCATGCGCCTGCACCGTCTGCCCCGTCTGCTCGCCACCATCCTGCTCGCCATGATCATGGCGGCCGCCACCCTGCTGGCGCCGTCGGTCTCGGCGGAGCCCCCGTTCCGCCTGCCGGACTACGTGACCGACAACGCCGGGGTGCTCAACGAACGCCAACTCGCCGACGTGCAGAAAGCGGTCGATGAGCTCTACACCGAACGCCGCGTCCGACTGTGGGTGGTGTTCGTTGAGTCCTTCGCCCCGCAGGGCGCGGTGGGCTGGGCTCAGCAGACCCGCACCAGCAGCGACCTGGGCAACGAGGACGCCATTTTGGCGGTGGCCACGGGTCAGCGTTCATACGCGTTCCTGGTGCCCTCCGCTGCTGCAGGCGGCAGCTCGACAAAGGTCGATGACATCCGCCGCGACCGCATCGAACCGGCGCTGCGCAACGGCGACTGGACCGGCGCGGCCACCGCGGCGGCCGGCGGGCTGGCCAACCTCGGCAAGGGCGGCGGCAAGGGCTCACCGGTCTCACTGGTTCCGATGCTGGTCATCGCCGGGCTCGGCCTGCTGCTGATCGCAGCGATGGTGTTCTGGAGCCGCCGTCGACGCGCGGCGCGTCACGAGGCGGACGTCGCGGCGGCCAAGAACGTCGACCCCACCGATCCGGCGGCCCTGGCGGCGGTGCCGATCGGTGCGCTCGACGACTTGTCACGGTCGATCGTCGTCGACGTCGACAACGCCGTGCGCACCAGCGCCAACGAGTTAGTGCTCGCGGTCGAGGAGTTCGGGGAGACTCAGACCGCGCCGTTCGCCGCGGCGGTCGACAACGCGCGCACGACGCTCAAACAGGCGTTCGCCGTGCGGCAAAAGCTCGACGACGACGTTCCCGAGCCACTGCCTGAACGCCGCGACCTGCTGACCCGGGTGGTGGTTTCGGCGGCCAAGGCGAACCGGGAACTGAACACCCAGACCGAGTCCTTCCACCAGATGCGCGATCTGGTGTTCAATGCGCCCGAGCGTCTCGACGCGCTCACGCAGCAGTTGGTGACCGTGACCGCACGTGTGGAACCCTCGCAGCAGAAGCTGACCGAGCTACACAGCGAGTTCGACGAGTCGGCGCTGGCGTCGGTGGCGCGCAACGTCAACGCCGCCCGGGAGCGGCTGGGATTTGCCGATGAAGCGATCACCAAGGGCCGTGAGCTCGCGGCCAAGCCGGTAGCCGGCGAGGTGGGCGAACTCGTCGACTGCGTGCGGGGAGCGGAATCCTCTCTGCAACAGGCGAATACGATGCTCGACGCGGTGGATAGCGCCGCCAGTGATATTCGGCGCGCCGTGGCGACGCTGCCGGCGGCGATCGAGGACATCCAGCGCGGTATCACCCAGGCCGGAACCCACCTGGCCGAAGGCGGCCTGGGTAGAGAGGCCGAACTGTCGGCGGCGCGCGACGGCGCAGTCAAAGCAGTCACCGCCGCGCAGGCCACCGGAGCGGCCGACCCACTGGGAGCGTTCACCACGCTCACCCAAGCCGATGCCGATCTGGATCGACTGCTCGCCGGGGCCGCCGAGGAACGCGAAGCCGCCGAACGGTTGAACCGCTCCTACGAGAAGGCACTGTTCACCGCCCAGTCCCGGGTGCGTTCGGTGTCGGACTACATCGACACCCGCCGGGGCAGCGTGGGTCCGGAAGCCCGCACCCGGTTCAACGAGGCGGTCCGCCAACTCGAGGCCGCTGAGGCGAAGTCGACAACCAACATCACCGAGGCCATCGCCCACGCCAACGGCGCGGCGATGCTGGCAGCACAGGCTCAACAACTCGCCAACGATGACGTCCAGGCCGGGCAGCGTCAATATCAGGCGCGCTACAGCGGCGGTCGGCAGTCGAACATGGGGGCAATGGTCGGCGGGATCATCCTCGGCAACATCCTCACCGGCGGAATGGGCGGCGGAATGGGCGGCGGCGGTTGGACGTCGACGACCTATGGCGGGTCCTCCGGCGGCGGCGACGGCGGACTGCTGGGCGGCGGCGGGCGCTTCTAGCACTCAACCGCGAAGGCGCGCACCCAGGTACCCCACCACCGCGTCCAGGCCCACCCGCTCCTGCGTCATCGCATCACGATCACGCACGGTCACCGCCTGATCTTCGAGGGTGTCGAAATCCACTGTCACGCAGAACGGCGTGCCGATCTCGTCCTGGCGCCGGTAACGCCGACCGATTGCGCCGGCGTCGTCGAACTCGATGTTCCAATGCTTACGCAACTCCGCCGCCAGGTCACGCGCTTTGGGGCTGAGGTCCTCGTTACGCGACAGCGGCAGCACCGCGGCCTTCACCGGCGCCAACCGGGGGTCAAGCCGCAACACGGTGCGCTTGTCCACCCCGCCTTTGGCGTTGGGCGCTTCGTCCTCGGCGTAGGCGTCGATCAGGAACGCCATGAACGACCGCGTCAGCCCCGCTGCGGGTTCGATGACGTAGGGGATGTAGCGGGTGTCGTTGGCCTGGTCGTAGTAGGACAGGTCGACGCCGGAATGCTTGGAGTGGGTGGTCAGGTCGAAATTGGTCCGGTTGGCGATGCCTTCCAACTCGCCCCACGGGTTGCCCTGGAAACCGAAGTTGTACTCGATGTCGGTCGTGCCGTCGGAGTAGCGCGACAGCTTCTCTCGGGGGTGTTCGAACAGGCGGAGGTTGTCGCGGTCGATGCCGAGGTCGACGTACCACTGCAACCGGGTGTCGATCCAATACTGGTGCCACTGCCGGGCGGTGTCGGGTTCG
>SXGR01287366.1_pt1 | contig 11509 bp, 11 predicted proteins | sample 3174711 | NCBI WGS metagenome assembly SXGR01 (sample SAMN11356860, study PRJNA531348) | freshwater metagenome | isolation source: freshwater sample F1-60 | place: China: Fuxian Lake, Yuxi | collected 2017-12-25
CGTGAACCACATGACCACCCCAAGATCAAAACCATCGACTACAAGCCAAAAAACAAGCACCGCAAACAGTGACTACCTTTGACTGACACTTTGTCACCACGCAACGCCGCGGGTGACTACCTTTGACTGACACTTGGCCAGTAACCTCTTGGCGTTCGACATCGACGGTTAGATCAAGGTACGGCACTGTCGGCGGCGGCGAGACATCTTCACCAGCAACGAACGTCTCAAGTTGCAGGCTCAACGATGACAGCTCTCGAATTTGGTCGAGCAACTGCTGTTCGGGGACGGGGCCACCAAGCCATCCGTCCTCACGGAGTGCCTCTGTGCTCGGCTTGGACTTGGCCAACTCCTCGCGATATTGGGCCAGGAACCAGTCTGGCCATTTTCCCCGTTGAGCGCGTCGTTGAAGTAGTTCGTCTTCGTATCCCTCGTCTACCTGCCCCGACTCGCGGAGAGCGTCGAACAGTCGATCAGACTTCTCAAGTTCAACCTGAATCCGCGACAACAATTCGCGGACGTTCGACGCCCCGCGACTTTCCAGCCACCGCGCGAACATCGGGCTTCTCAGAATTTCCAGTCGGTCTTGAATCGGACGGCAAAACGCTTTGTTGATCGGTGTCGCCACCGGACAGCCGTCATCGTCGAACCAAATCGTCGGGGAACACATTCCGCCAAGGGGATCGTTGAGAACGTCGCCCGCGTCGCTCCCTTTGCAATTCCACAGTGCCTCTCTCGCAAAGTAGAGGGCGTTCAACACAACCGCCGCTTGCTCGCGCGGCGTCCAAGACTCTGGCTTGCCAGTCAGATCACGCATCGAATTGGCCTCTTGCTTGACCGGGCCGAGCCGGGTGGATGGCGAGCAAGAGGCGTTCGCCATGCCACCCGGTTCGTTTCAGCCTGTCGCCGTTGCAACAACGACAGACACCCGATTTTTGTGTTACGCCTGCGAACAAAGCCTAACGCTTGCGCTTCGGCTTCCGCTTCGGTTTTTGTTGCGGTGGTTTTCGCGGACGAGCCGTTGAACTCGTGTTGGAGAACAACGGGTCTTTGCCTCGCAATGCCGGAAACTTTGTCGGTTGGTCCGGGTCCGGGTCATAGTCCCCGACGTGCCATTCGTCGGCGATGTCTTCGCCGTCATCCTCGCTGAGACCATCACTCACGAAAATGGATTCGCCTTTCGCCCCTCGGAGTTCTTTGGCCAGACCGGCCATCGTCACTCTCACGCTGTCATCCTTCGGAGGATGTTCTTTCAACGCCGCGAGAATCTGCGAACGCAGCGTTGGCAATCCCTGGGTCCAAGCGTACTCGGCAAGATGAATCAGCGACTCGAATCGCTCAACATCCAGCTTGTCGATCCACCGTTTCGCGTCTGCCCAGCCGCGAATCGTCGCGAGCGGAACGGTTTTCTTGCCACCAATCACCACGGAGTATCCCATGAGCGATCCTCTCCACATCTCGGAATCGTTTGCTTCAAATTGCGTCGGGGTTCACGCCTCGAATGACTTTCATGCTATCGGGCACTGGCTCTCTCTGCCGTTCGCGGGAAGGAAACCCGCGTCCGGCCATCCTTGACCAGTTCTGTGATGGCTTCGTTATCGCCGATCGACTACCGATGAACTGCGGCGCGAAGTTTCATACTTCGGACAGCCGCTCCCGAAGTTCGGCCTTCACTTCGGCAAGTGATTCGTGTGCCAGTGCGAATTGCTCTTCTTTGCTGGCAGGCGCGTGCATCGCCCGCAGTTTCTCATCAAGCGACATTCGCTGTGCTCGCTCGGTTTGCTTCTCGTCCATCCGGCGACGGATCAACCCGACGATGATCGTGTCCGCATCCTCCGTTTCAATCGGCGGCGCGGCGAGCTTGTCGAATCCCGCCATCTTGAGAACCGCGTGAGCGGTTGGCAGGCGGTCGTCCCCGTCCAATCCGTTCTCCAATACGTCGAGCGCCTTCGGAACCAGTGCCCGCAGTCGTTCAGCCGCAGCCCCGTACAGTTCGGCACGGCGACGGGCGAGTTCAGCTTGGAACGCAGGGTGAACTGCTCGCCAGCGGGCGATGGTCGTCCGGTGAATGCCGAGCGCGTCCGCCGTCGCCGCGTCACTCTTCCCCGACAAGAGCAGTTCGACCGCCGTCTCTTGTCGTGGCGTCAGCCGTAGCAAATCGTCACATTCTGTCGGTTGAATCATGATGGTTCACGCCTGAGTTTGTTGATGTCGCTCAGGAGCTTCAAAGCCCCCTTCCGTCTCCGTGCGGACATGCGAGTCTGCTTTAGACTGTCCCATAATCGCACTTGGATTTCCTGCAAGACTTCGGGCGGGATCGGCCATCGCTTCTGCCGCCAATCACTTTCGGGAGTCGTTGTCATATTTGGTTCCCTTTCTTGATTCAGTGCGTTCATCCGATCTTGGCGATGGCCACGAGGGCTTGGTCGCGGTCGGCTTCGGCGTAAATCTCCGTCGTGAACGCGGTGCTGTGACCGAGCACGATCCTCGCCAGTTCGATGCCGTACTCTTTCCGCAGCACCGTCGCCGCATTGTGACGAAGCTGGTTCGGATGCCAGCCGGGGATTTTCTGGTCGTCGTCGTCGATCTTCGCGTTGGCTTTCGTCAGGCCGTATTCGATCGCTCGGCGGTAGGTCACGGTCGAGTAGTGGTCCTGCGGCGTCCGTTGGGGATTCGGCTTGCGCTTCTGCTGTTGGTGTTTGACGTGGCTCGGATACAACGGCGTCTGGCGTTCCTGACGACGTTGCGCGGCGCGAGCGGCGATCGCTTCGGCCGGCGAGAACAAACAGGCTTGCAGGTCCGGCTTGAGCCACGGCCGCAGCACCGCTTGTGATCACGGGCCGAGATAGATTTCGCGAGCCTTGCCGTGATGCTCGGTCTTGTGAGCCTGCGGCCGGTAAATCCAAACCTTGCCGGTCACGTCGATGTCGCAGGTCCGCATCAGGCAAACCTCGCCCGGTCGCATCCCGGTCAGCCGTTGCAGTTCGATCATCGCTTTGACCTGCGGAGAAACGAACGGCAGCACCGCATCGACAAAAGCGTCCGGCACCGGCTTCACCGGATCAGTCTCGCGAGCCTCGCTCCGGCCGGCTTTCAACCCGGCGACGGATTGCAGGCCATGAAACACGCTCGGCGGGACGAGTTCGTTCTCGGTCCCCCACTTGAAGCAACCTTTCACACTCGCGATTTGCTTGTTGACGACCCGGCGGCACAGCTTGGATTCCACCATCCGCTGTCGAACGACCTTGAGGGCCAGCGGGCCAAACTGCGACACGGGGGCCAGGCCGTAGGCGTCCTTCAGAACCCGGAGCGCGGACTTGATGAGACTTTGCTCGGACGTAGCCTTGCCGTTCTTCCGGTAGTGCGTTTCGACATGCTGCCGCAGGTAGGCGAGCACCAATTCGTTGACCGAGAGTTCGGCATCCTCAGCCTGCGGAAGCGTCCGACCACGGGACAGCCACTCGGCAATCAGCGTGTCGTACTGAGCCTGAGCGTCAGGCGTTCCAAAGCGGCCAAGGTAGAAATCTTTGCCACCGAGCCGCACCACAGCTTGCCCGGAGGCGTGCCGACCGAGCTTCGGCACTCGCGCGTTTGTTCGGATCATCAGAGCGGTTCCCTTCGCAATTTCAGTAGGCTACTGAAAATCGAAGCATCAAAACCGCTCGTCCGAACGTCGGACGGTAAGCGCAACTGCTTTCGGTTCAACAGGTCACGAAAGTCGGGATGACAGGATTTGAACCTGCGACTTCCTGGTCCCAAACCAGGCGCTCTAGCCAGGCTGAGCTACATCCCGTGAACGAGGGGGCGGAGTCTAGGTGGGTCGCGCGAGACCGTCAACGAGCGGTTTCATGTGAAACGATCCTCGTCAGGCGGCTCGACGCAGGATGCGCAGCACACGCTCGAAGTCGTCGTTCGAGCCGAACGTGATCAGGATCTGACCGGACTCTTTGCCCCGCAGTTTGATCTCGACCGGGACGCCCAGCAGGTCGCGCAGTTGGCCTTGCAAGGACAAGACATGCTGAGTGGCGGTGGGTTTTGGCTTGTGATGTGGGTCGAAGGCAACGGTCTCGTTGGCGGATTTCGATTCGGCAAGCAACTCGCGCACGACAGTCTCAACTGCGCGAACAGACAACGATTCTGATTCGATCCGCTGACAGAGAGTGATTTGCTTGTCAGCCGGTAGTGACAGGAGTGCTCGCGCGTGGCCGCCGCTGATCTTGTCGGAGCGGAGCGATTGTTTGACCGGTTCTGCGAGGTCGAGCAGGCGGAGCAGGTTCGAAACCGTCGAGCGGTCGAGGCTGAGTTGCTTCGACAACTCTTCGATCGTTCGGCCGAACTGCTGGAGGTAGTTGGCGAACGCCTGGGCTTTTTCCAGGACGTTCAAGTCTTTTCGCTTGAGGTTCTCTTCCAGCGCGACTTCGCAGACTTGCTGCTCTTCGAGTTCAAGGACTCGGCACGGGGCGGTTGCCAACCCTGCTTGCTTGGCGGCCATCAACCGCCGCTCGCCCGCGATGAGTTGCCAGCCGCCGTTAGGCAACGCTCGGACCAGCAATGGCTGAAGCACTCCGTGTTGCTGGATGCTGTCACTAAGTTCGCGGAGGGAGGAGGCTTCAAACTCGGTGCGCGGTTGATACGGGTTTCGCTCGATGGCGTTGACCGGAATCTGGCGTAGTTCGCCTTGCGGAGCGGTTGGCTCGCTGTTGCCCGTTGAGACGGGCATGTCGGTCGCGGCGACATCGTCACCGAGCAACGCATTCAATCCGCGTCCGAGTCGTCGCCGAATCTGTACTCGTTCATCCATGCCGTCCATGGCTGGTTCCTTTTTGTGATGTCTCAGGCGAGCGGAGGGTGTTAACCCTCCGAGTTGTGCGAGATCACAAGGCTTTCTGAACTCGGAGGGTTAACACCCTCCGCTCGCCAAAGACTTGCCGATTGATCGCGGGCGGGATTGTTACCCGGCTTCGGCAGAGTGAGGCAAGACGTGTTCCACGTGAAACTCAACGCGGTCACTCTGGAACCCGCACGCGGTAGAGCCGGACTTCGAGCGGCTCGCGGTGGGTACGCAACTGCGTCGCGCTGACGTCATCCAGCCGGACGAAGTCGCTCGCGTCATACGGGTAGCTGGCGAGCAACTCAAACTGATCGGCTCGTTTGGCGAACTCGTCCGCGAACGCTTGGCTGCGATGAGCGTGCGGCCCGGTCACCAAAAATGTCGGCAGCCTCCGAGTCGCCTCGATGTCCACGAAGCTGAGATTCCCGGCCGGCTGCACGGCCAAGCTGTCGGCCGGCAGATGAAAGAAGAGGCCCGGCTCAGCATAAACGTAGAGCACGGCTCGAATATCGGTGCCAGCGGCACGCTGGGGCAGATTCGACCTGACAAAAACGTCGTCTCGAAGACGAGCAGACAGCTCGCGGAATCCGGTTCGAGGTTGCAATGCCGGAGTGTGAATCGCGACGTTCGGCAAAATTGACCCGACGTAGACAACGCCAATTACAAACAAAATGATCCGTGGAAACAGCCACACAGTTTGAGGCTTTAAGCGAGACGCCCTGACAAACTCACCAGGCCGAGTCGCCAAGAGAATAATTGCGAGAAACCAGGGCAACGTGAGTCTCGGATAAGCGCGGTACATCGGGATGCTGAGTGTCAATCCAATCGTCCAAGCTGTGACCAGCCAGTCGGCTTGAGAGAAAGGCGGGAAGAAGCTGCTACGCAAACGACTTGCAAATTCGACCGCAAACTCTGAACGGGAATCTGTCAGCGATCGGTGATATCGAACGGTTCGGAATCCACCGACGAGTATCTGAAGGGCAGCAATCGTCACCAAAATCACGTTGATCCCAAATGGAAACGCGAGAATAGCCACTAGGAATAACCCGGTCGAAACACCTGTCGAAAAATACGCAACGAATTCTGGGCCGAGCGCCGGCAACTCCGCACAATCAAGTCCTGCCCCGGATTCGATGCGCTTCCTGACCCACCAAGCCAAATGCGACCTGGGAGTTGAGAGGAATGAAAGCCACAAGAAAATGAGTACAAAAGCAAGGAATCGACTGTCGAACGTATCGAGTGCTTCTGCCTGCTGCATCGCCCTGTCCATCCAGCCGTCAAAGCCACCGACATAATTGCGATGGTTGGCAGTGACTTCTCCATAGCCGTTAGGCAGCGAGTACCAAAAGCGACTCCACACCAACACTGCTGTCACCGCGCTAAGTCCCCAGATCGCAATGCGCCGCCAGAAGTACCGTTTGACTTTTCCTTGGAATAGCAACCATGCCGAAACACCGCTGAAGCTGATTGCAAGCGGGAGCCAGCCGTTGTACTTGGTCCACCAGGCGAGACCGGTAGTGATTCCGGCAGCGACGGCAAACGCCCAGGAGAGGTAGCGAAACGCTCGCTCAAAAAAATACACGGCGAGCAGCAGCCAGAAGCAGAGCGGAACGTCGGTCAGCGCGCTGCGGCTGAAGGCGATGTGGAAGTCGCTGAGGCTGAGCAGTGTCGCGGCGGCGATTCCGGAAAGCGGGCCGAACCATTGTCGGCCAACCCACCAGATCAGCGGGATCGTCAGCGTGCCGAACAGCAGCGACGGCAGCATCGGGGCGATCCCTTTGTCTCCGAAGAAGATGATCGACCATTCGATCAGCCAAGGAACCAGCGACGGCGCGTAGAGGTGGCGGTCGGGATATTCGTTGCCTTGATCGGGGAACAACAGGTTGGAGGCGTACACTCCTTCGTCGAAGTGCTCGATGGCCATTGCCGAGGGGAACGCAAATCGGACGGCGGCCCCGAGAAGCGTGATGGCGACAACGGTCCAGAGTTCGTTGCGCGTGATCGGTTGCTCGCGCGGATCGCCATCAGGTTGAGGTTGGGAAACGACGGCGTTCACAAGGCGGCTTTCAAGAATGATGGCCAACAGTTGGCCGTAGGCTGGCAGCCTACAGTCGGGCGGTCAACGACCAGTCCGGCACAAGACAACCAGCAACGATGAGACAAATGCGTCCTTTGAATCGCATCTATCCGATTTGTCTGACCTGTTCCCTGTGACCAAATTTCTGCGTTCACTGGTACGAGCCGTACAGTTGCCGCAGCTTTTCCGTTCAACCGGGCTTGCCAGGGTTCTGATTGTATTGACTGTAAAGATGCTGATCGTTCTACGCAGCTTGCCACGTTGGAGGGTGGATTGACTCGGTCGCATGGCACGGTGTCCAGCGAACACACCACTCGCAGCGATTCGCTGATCGAAGAAATCAAAGGACTTAAAGGACATCGCCTCGGTATGCCGAAAATGATGTCCAGACAGTTGGCGACGGAACGATTCACTGAGCCGCGGGAAGCGATTGTCCTGCGGTTCCTGAAACAAACGCCGACACAAGGGGGGCTAGTCGCTTTGGGATATTGTGCTTGCGTGCAAACGCGAGCCTCATAATCCCACCGCGACCAGCCGTAGGCGATTACGGACTGGTGGCGCGAGCTGCTTATCCCCCTCGATGTCGTAAGGGAGTTTTCAGCAGGATCGGAACGGAGTCAGAACCGGATTCTGCGTTCAGTCGTACTGGCGGTGGCGGAGCCATCTCCACTGGAACAAAACCCTGAGACAGCCCCAACCCAAACTGGCAATGGTCCTCAAGTAGGTCCCGAAGACAACGAGAGAAGCCATTGCATCGGGGGGTGCCGGCGTGGAAGAGATCGAATTCCACTCGGTACAGAGTATGTGATTGGAGCCCGCGATGAAGACGATCTTCACTACTGGTCAGGTAGCAAAGATCTGCAAAGTAGCACCCCGCACGGTGAGCAAGTGGTTTGATTCGGGACGCCTTCGCGGCTACCGAATTCCCGGCTCCCAGGACCGACGCATTCCTCGCGAACATCTGATTCGCTTCCTCAAAGAGCATGGTATGCCTTTGGGAGAGCTGGAAGATGAAGCGATGGGCAAGGTTCTGATTGTCGGCACCGACCCCGTGATCCGCGGCAGCCTGAACGAGATGATGGGCTCAGATGAGTTCAAACTCGAAACGGCTCAAAGTGGATTCGAGGCCGGCATCCAGGCGGAAAGCCTGCATCCTGATTGCGTCGTCATTGACTTCGCAATGGGCCGCAGCGACGCCTTGATGATCGCTGGCAACTTGCGGAAGAATCCCGAGTACGCCGAGACGGTCTTGATTGGCCTGCTCAGCGATGAAGACAACGCCAGCGGTTTTGACCGCACGATCTTCAACGAAACATTCCGCAAGCCATTTGACGTGGCCTTGTTGGCGGAGCGCGTTCGGACTCTGGTGGGTCGCAAGAAGCAACTCGCTTAATAACTTCGCAGATGTCAGAGGAACCCACCGCCGGAGCTAAGTGTTAGGCGCCAAGGAAGGCTCCGCGGCAGTCGGTTCCCAGACAAAGTAGCCTGATCAGCGCGAAAGCGAATGAACTCGGCCGGCAACGGCCGAGTTTTTTGTTGCGCCGGATTCTGTGCTCGGCCGAAAGCCGTGAGCCGATGGCCGACAGCCGTTATGCCGTTTTTTCCTTTTCAAATCATGAAGGATCGCGGCTTTCGGCCGAACGTCGCTGCCCGATTCCCTGCCGCGAGATGACCGCTAAACTTCCGTCGGTTTCACGCTGAAGGGAGTTGCTCATGGCTGCCGCATCACAATCGACTGACGAACGGATCTCCGCGCTCACCGCTCACACTTGGAGTCCGCAGCCTGCGCCCGCGAAGTGGGTGCATGGTGTCCTCGAAGACGCTGTGCAGAAGAATTCTTTTCTCGCGAGCCTCCGCCGCCGGATGTTCGAACAAACGGGAACGAGGCTGCTCGATTGGATCGATCACTTTGCTTTGCCTGTGAATGACGTGGCCTTGGCGGAGTTGAACCAGGTTGGCTACGAGCTGGATACGGCCGTCCCGAAGGTCCGAGCCTGGAAACATTCGCTTGGTCTGTTTCCGCGAGTCCGAGTCCATGTGGGCAAAAGTCGGCAGGTGTTTCTGAAGGTGGAAGCGGTCGCCGATTTTCTTGCGGCACAGAATCTTAGAAACGCAGCCATTCAAGGCGCTGATCTTGCGAATGTTCGCCGGGCGCGAGTTGCTCACGAAAACGGCATCGAGGTGTGGGCATTGGAGCGGCACGGTTCACTGGCCTTTGAGCCGGCTCTCGACAAAGTGGTTCCGCTCGACGCGATCGCGAAGCACTCGGAAGCGTTTCAGCAGCGGCGACGTGAGTTCGATGATGCGGCCGACGGCTTCTCGTTCGCCGGCCAACTTGCGAACGCGGCGATTGCCGAGCTTGGCCGTGACCGCACCTGCGAGTTGTTCTTCGCCGCCGAGCGAGACTACTGGCAGCGGCGCAATCGAGCGGGGAAAATTCAGCGAGCACGACAAGAGAAGCTCGGCCTCGGCTGGGCGAATCACGATCATCACACCTATCGGTCGAGCCGCGCGCAGTTCACTCGGCTGATCGCGTTCCTCGAAAAGCTGGGCTTTCAACTTCGCGAGCGATTTTACGCGGGCCGAGAGGCGGGTTGGGGTGCGCAGGTCATCGAGCATCCGGTGACGGGTGTGACGATCTTCGCGGATGTGGATATGTCGCCAGACGAAGTCTCGCAGGACTTCTCGCACGAACCGCTGCCGCCGCGTGAGGAGCTCGGCACCGTCGGCTTGTGGTGCGAACTGCACGGCGAGGCGTTCTTGCAGGCGGGCATGCACCACCTCGAGTGCCAGTTCGATTTCAACGCCACTCGCGATCAACTGGACGCAGTCGAAATCATGACCATGCCTCCGTTCACCGACTTGCCGTATCTACGGCAGGCCTTCACGAAGGGCGATATCTGGCCGGTGAACCCGCAACGGGTTGAGCGATTGCTGGCGGCGAAACGTATCACACCGGAGCAAGCTCAGCAGTTCTTGAGCAACGGCGCGATCGGCTCACACTTGGAAATTTTGCAGAGGGACGACGGCTACAAAGGCTTCAACCAGCGCGGAATCAACGAGATCATCTCGGCAACCGATCCACGCCGGGCGTGAAGGGGCGGCTCAACGAACTCAAGTCGTGTAGTCCGCGTTCAGTCGGACGTACTCGGCGGTGAGATCGCTGGTCCAATAGCGGACGCGCGCGGTGCCGAGCTTCAGTGTCATCTCGACGTGCGTGTCGCGGTTGTTGCGGATGCTGTCGCTGACCGTTTTGGGGTCGAAGGGGAGCGGTGCTCCGTCGCGATAGACGTCGAATCCGTTGATTCGTAGCGAGAGATCTTCTTCACGTAATGGCACTCCGGCGTACCCAGCGGACGAAACGATGCGGCCCCAATTTGGATCGGCCCCGTGGATCGCCGTTTTGTTGAGCGGACTGTCGGCGATCGTCTTGGCGATACGGAACGCCTCGTCGCGTGTCCGTGCGCCGATGACGTCAATCGTAATGAAGTGCGTCGCCCCTTCTGCGTCACGAATGATTGCGGTCGAGAGGTCCGTGCAGACTTCATCGAGCATTGCCTGAAACTTCGCCCGGCTATCGGCGTCGAGCGGCCCGGTACCGGAGGCTCCGTTGGCTAACAGGAGCACGGTGTCGCTGGTGCTAGTGTGCCCTTCGACGCTGATGCAATTGAAGCTTTGATTGACCGACGCACGTAGCGCGGCATCGGCTTCGGTCGGAGTCAATTCGGCATCCGTCATAATCGTGCAGAGCATCGTCGCCATGTTCGGAGCGATCATCGCCGCTCCTTTGCAGGCTCCGCTGATTCGAACGGTTTTCGTTCCGTTCGTGCCGCGCAGTTCGGCCGAACGTGTTGCCTGCTTCGGCACCGTGTCGGTCGTTATGATCGCTCGCGCGGCCAGATCAAACGCCGCTGGAGTACTCGCGAGCGCCGCCGCTGCCTGCGGAATGCCCGCTTCGATTTTCTCCATCGGCAGGAACCGACCGATGACTCCCGTCGAGCAAACCAGCACATCGTCCGCCGCGCAGCCCAGCGATTTCGCAACGGCCTCCGTCATGCGACGAGCGTCCGCGAGTCCTCGATCTCCCGTGGCCGCGTTCGCGTTGCCAGCGTTGATGACCACCGCGCGGCCGGTCGTCCGAGGCACACGCTCACGACAAACTTTCACGGGCGCTCCGCAGACGAGATTTGTCGTGAAGACTCCCGCCGTCGCGGCTGGACGATCGGAAACAAACAACGCCAAGTCGAGCCGCCCGACATCGCCGCGAACTCCGCAGGCGACGCCAGATGTTTGAAAACCGAGAGGCAACGAAAACTCGGACATGCGAACTGCTCCCAAGGGGGATGACTCTGTGAATCGTGCGGCAGAATGTAGCCGCGACACCGGTGCGCATGAAATCGTCACGCCGTCGCCAGACGCAGCGGGTGTGGCAAAAGTTGCTGGCGATCGAACGTGGCGATCGAACGATAGGGGTAGGAACGACTGATTGAGTTCAGTCGCCCCTCCCTCCGAACCGGACGGGCGGGTTTCCCGCATCCGGCTCTCCGGTTGATGGTCTTACCTGCGAGAGGATTGAACGGCCAGAGCATGGGCGGTCGTCA
>SXGR01313830.1_pt1 | contig 11509 bp, 10 predicted proteins | sample 3174711 | NCBI WGS metagenome assembly SXGR01 (sample SAMN11356860, study PRJNA531348) | freshwater metagenome | isolation source: freshwater sample F1-60 | place: China: Fuxian Lake, Yuxi | collected 2017-12-25
AAGCTCCTATTTATTGCCAACGTATGTTCCAGAGATGTCATGCCGCTCCTGATTGAGCGAGCTTGGAAGCTGCTGGAGCACAGTGGGAGTGGGGGTGCAGTCCGCGAGGATCTGGCATTTATTGTCCAGAAGCACAAAGAGCCGAGAAATGTTCAATTAAGAAAGAGTGATCGGCGACTCAAGATTGCGGTTTGCGTATCGGGGCAACTGAGAGGCTGGAAGCATGCCGTTCGTTCTTGGGGTCTGATTGGTTTGGCTGATCACGATGTCACTTACATCGTCCATACTTGGAAGGATGCAGGCGGTGGCTACCCCATTCCTCCAAAAGATGAACGGGCTTTCCCACGGAATTTCTGCAAAGAGTTCCGGGTAGTCTGGAATCAGTTTGGGCATAACGAAATGTTTTCCAGGTATCCAACCTTCTTCTCTCTGTGGCCGCAAAAAGGCGCGGAAGCCGATCATGAAGACTTGAAACGTACGTATGGAACGGAACATGTCCTCATTGAGGACGATTCAACTGAGCCCTTCCGAAGCATGTCCAATTTAGAAAAAATGTATTACAAAATCTGGGCGTGCCAAAAATTCGCCGATAAGCTCGGGATGGATTTTGACTTGGTGCTGAGAATTCGCCCGGACCTGGAATTCATCGAAAAGAAGTCGATTGACTGGCAGGATATTTACTCGGCCGCAATTAGGCAGAATGTCTTATTTTGCGAAACACTCTCGACCTATTTCTTCCCAAATATTGGGTTCTGTATGCCGGATACCTTCGCAATAGCCGTCCCTGAAGTTATGCGGGGCTACGCTAGCGCGTATCCAATGACCCAGAGGCATCTAGGTGGCGACAGATATATCCTGAACGGTTTTCCGGTGGACTTCATCGCGCACAGAAATGTTGCCTACTCAACGATGTATCACGGAACATCCGTCGATGTGATCGGGCTTCCGTGCCGATTTTCCCCCGCCACAAAACCCAGCGAAGACATGATGCTTAACGCAATTTCTCAAGATGCGATAGGTAGAAATGATTCTTTTGATGGGCTCTTGATGGGCGCTCTTGCGGACTCGCTCTGCGCTAAGGCGGTTTAACCACGATGACACTAAAAAGCTCTCAGTTTGTTTCTTTTATCATCAACGCGACCAGATTGTCAGTATTTGAGATACAAAAGCGATCTCTGAATACTTATATTGGGTGGATGTGGAGTGGCATCAATCCACTAGCGCAAATTGCCTTGGTGTATTTCATCATGACTCACGTCTTCAAGAGCAATATGCCAAACATTCTACTTTGGCTGGTCAGCGGCTTGGCTGTCTGGATCACCATTCAGACAACCATTTCGAGATCATGCAGCAGCCTTGTATCGCGCCGATCCTTAATGCAGAACAACAATATCTCACCTAGCCTCCTGGTGACTGCCGATATGCTCTCCGAGCTCTTCATCTTAGCACCGCTCTACCTGATCGGTGTGTTGGTGAGCTTTGCTCATGGCACCCAATCGCTGTCTTTGCTGCTCATTCCCGTGATCATGTTGACCTTGGCTGGCTTCTTGTTTGGCATTTGTTTGACGCTAGCCACAATCACACCTTGGCTTCGCGACTTGCCTTATTTAATTGGCCTGGGCCTGCAGGTGGCATTTTGGTTAACGCCCATTGCTTATACGCGCACGTCCATGGCTGGTTCTGTGCAGATGATCGTGCAATTTAACCCTTTTACTTACTTCATTGAATGGTCGCAAGCAATTTTTCTTGGTGAGCCGATGGTTGCCAAGCATGTATTGATACCCGTATGCCTTGCATTCGCTTCCGTCGTCATTGGGAAGTATGTTGCCGCAAAACTCAGCAAGAAGATGGTTATTCACTTATGAGTACTACCGTTCGATTTTCCAATGTGAAGCTGGCAGTGCCAGCAGCTCATATCCACCAGTCAATCAAGAGCCTGCTGTTGCGTCAGCGTCACAACCACGCACCTGATCAGATTATCCTCGACGTACCTTCTTTTGAGGCGAAGTCGGGAGACAAGATATGCGTCGTTGGCCGCAACGGTAACGGCAAGACTACATTCCTAAAAGTGCTCGCTGGTATTTATCCAGCCACATCAGGGCAGGTCTGGACTAGCAAGAAGCCAACTGCGGTATTGGCCGCAGGCATCGGTCTGGAAGATGAATTAAGTGCCTATGATAACATCAACCTAGCCATGATCCTTAAGAGCATCCCAGCCAAACACGCGGCAGAGCTAAGAGACCAGATTATTGATTTTTGTGAATTGCAGGATGACACTGAAAAGCAGTTTAAGCACTTGTCGACGGGTTTTCGTAGTCGGTTGGCTTTTGCTATTGCGATCAGTGAAAAACCATCTATTTTGGTGCTCGACGAGGTGTTCGGAGGCGGCGACGAGTTTTTCATGAAAAAAGCCACCAACAAGTTATACCAAACTATCGAGGAAGCAGAGACTGCTTTGATCGCCACACACGGTCCAAATGAGTTTAGGGAAATCTGCAACCGTTTCATCATCATCAAAAAAGGCCGAATCGCATTTGACGGTGAGTTTGCAGAGGGACTTGACTTGTACCGTGCCAAACACGGTTGAGCCATACCGAATGAATACCGCCCCAATTTCCATAGCCATTTGCGGACTGGTACGCGACGCGGACCGGCTTATGCGCAAGGTCATTAATTATTTTGACTGGCACAACGCCGGCCTCGTCGGCGAGATCGTCTACGCTACTTGGATTGGCGAGATCGACCGCTATCCGGGTCTGCGCAAGCGGCTGCAGGACCATGCTGTGACGATCCTCGAAATTGAGGAGCCGCGGCTGATCCTCAAGGGTGGCCACCAACTGCACCAGATGGCGGCTTTTCATTACGCTCTTTCGGCACTGGAAGATCGCAACCAGTTTGTTCTGAAGACCCGTGTCGACCTGGCTGACAACCATGAAATCATGCTGCACGAGTTTGAGCATGGGACGGAGGCGGTTGACGATTTTGGAGGCTTCGGATTGCGTAACCGCATCCTGGTCGAGAATGCCCAGATGTTCTATCCCTTCTTGTGCGGCGATGCGCAATTCTTTGGACGCATTTCCGACCTGCGCAAGCTGGTGAACATGTCGGCAGAAATAGAAGTGACGATGAATCGATTGGCGGTAGAGCAGGCGTTCTTCTTCGAACCGTTCAAGCGTAGCCGAATGTTTCGTCGCCATTTCTACTGGAACTTGCCGCACATCAGCGAGATCGCCGACCGTCGCGAGCAACAGCTCAAGCAGGTATGGGCAAGCGAGTCGATCCAGTCGGTCGTAAAGGGCTGGTGGGTAGTCATGGACAGCTACTTCAAAGTGGGCTGGGGGCCACGCCAGAATGACATGCCGGAGATTACCTCCTTTGAGCGTGCCTGCACCCACGATGGATCCAACAAAATGATTGGCGGCGACCGAAGTGACGTGGTGTCCAACGACGCCTTCGTGCGAGCGTTGGTGAGCCTAATGACGCAGGCAGAAATCGAAGCCATCAAGGTGCGCGTGGCTGACCAAACTGAAGACAACCCCTTCTCCGTGCCTTCCGCAGTCTTCGATGAATACGAATCCTTTCGCCGCCAATTCAGCGACCTGCCTTCGGCCAAGGCAGTGCGCGAGGGTAAAGCTAAGCGCCAGATCAGCGGCGCGGGACAGCATTTCTTCGTCAAGGAAGCACAGGATTCGGCAACTACTCATTACCACGAACAGCTCACCGCTTTGCGTCGCGAGAATACCTACCTCAAGTCTCAGCTCAATATAACCCTGACCAACACTTTCCTGCACCGTTTGTTGAGCAGGGTGCTGCCACGCCGCGTGATCGTGTTCATGAAATACCGTATGCGTTTCCTAACCGACCTGCATGCCCGCTACCTGATGAGAAAGCGGGCCTGATCCTATGTCCCTGGAGTTAACCAACCATTTTCAGATTCTCAGACTCAAGGAATCAGTGCGCCAGCACCAAGAGTTCAAAGAAGCTTTATTCCACAGTCCTGTGAGGCTTGCTGTGGGCATCGTCATACGCGGTGTTGTGCGCCCCTTGCGCAATTTTTTGCGGCGTTCGGAGATCCTGCGCCGCACTGCCGCTTGCCGTCCGCCGCAGCAGCTTGAACAGGTGCCGCGCTTTATAGCTACCCGCAACGATGCCATCGACGCAAACCACGTGCTTTTCATGGCCGTGCCATCTCACGCGATGCTTGCCACCACCTTACCTGCAATCCATCTCGAAAGCGGTAACGATCGGATCATTTTCGTCCATGCATTCTACGAGCGCGAGGCGCAGATCATCTTCGATCGTCTGGATGCATATCCTGACTATGATGTAGTGCTAACCACGGCGGTGCCAGCTATTCGGGATGCCTTTCTTGCGCGCTTCGATCGGCACCGCGCAGTGTGTGTAGAGGCTCCGAATCAGGGGCGCGACATCCTGCCGTTCCTGCTGGCCCTGAATATCCTTGACCTGCAACGCTACCGATATTTCATAAAGATTCACACCAAGCGTGCCCCACATCTCAGCGATGGTGGGCTGTGGTTCCGTCTGAACCTAGAGTTCCTACTTGGCGAGCGCACAGTATCCAATGCCTTCTTTGCGCTGCTCGATACGGACCGTCCATGCTTATACGGGGTAGAAAGCAAGCCGATTCAAGATCATCTCGAGAACAATCGATACTGGCTAGCGGCCCTATTGGGCCGCAAGGTGGAACAGGCGCAAGAACAGTTCATCCCGGGCTCCATGTTTATGGGGACCGGTGTATTAATGCAAAGGCTGGTGGCGCGGCGATTCGACATGTACCCGATGGAAGCCGAGGATGGGCAGCTCGATGGCACTCTGGCGCACGCACTCGAGCGCTATTTTGGATGTTTGGCCACGGACGAAGGTGGTGAGTGCCTTGCCATTGAAAGCTTTTTGAAAAAAAAAGGTGTCGCTTGAAAAAAGTCATCCTGCTCAATGGAGCGATTCGGGATATCGAGGAGTTTTCCCTCATCATCGACTGCATCCTGCATAAAGTGTCCAAGTATTCTGCACAAGTCGATGTCGTCGTCGCTACCTGGCACGAAGACATTACTGCGCGTCAGCCGTTTTTCAACTGGCTAGTCATGGAGGGCATCAAGGTAGTGGGGGTGGCTTCCATTAACGAAGGTGGGCCAGCCAATGTTTTTCGTCAATGGCGCACCCTCGAGGCGGGCCTGAGCATAGTGCCGGATGACGCCATTGTGCTCAAGGGGCGTACTGACAAGTTCCTGTTGCGCAAGGATGTAATCGATGCATTTTTGTCCCCGACTGCTGATGCTGCGTTGGCGCAGCTGGCCGTTGGTGGCAAGCTGGCTGTTGAGCATGTCTCCCTGAGCTTGCCCTACATGGCCAGGGACATGGTTTACTTGGGTTCGCCCAAGGCTATGCGCGGAATGCTTCATTATTCTGTGCGCACACACTATTGCGCCGATCACGTTTTCAACGGTATCGGTCCCGAGTGCTTCCTTTGGTTGGAATATTCGAGGAGTTCGTCCTTCGTCATGACGCTCATTCAGCGTCTGGATTTGCGCACGGTCTCCAACAACGTAATGGTCAACGGCACAGTCGACCGTTTCGACTGGAGCACGCTGCACCCGGTGATTGTTGCACTGTACCAGGAATGGATCAATACTTTCGATGACAACTTCTTGTTCCTCACCGATGTGCTGGCCTGCAATCCTGTGCCGTCATGGCCGATCGATGAAGGCAGCTGGCGCTACCAGATAGGTGACCGCAAAGAATACGAGCACTTGCGTCATGCTATCGCCGGCTTGCCAGCATCAACCGAGGTCAATCCGGAAGGCTTGCCGTTCCTCAACTCGACCAAGCAGTACGTCGGCAGTGCTGGACCAGCCGAAAAGCCGTCTTTGCCGTTCGTTGAAATGCTTGACGAGATTCGCAACAACGACGATCGTCGTTATTCCGACATTGTCGTTCTGCGCCAAATAGTTATCGAGCATGAGCTTGCATCTGCCACCCCCGACAAAGCGGCCTTGCGTTCCGCACTGCACTGGAACATCCGTCAGCGCGACCGCTCCACACTCAAGCAATGCTATGACTGGATCATGGCCAAGGCCCCGCAGTGCGCCTACCTGTCAGAACCCGACCAGGTGTTCGTGGTTGAACGCATGGTGGACTGGTACACATTCTCCTCAGACCGCGATGGCATCGCCAAGGCAATCGAACAGATGCCACATCTATTCGCAAAATCACCAGCCTTGCGGATTCGCATGGCTGAGCATCATTTCACTTTGCAGAACCGCTGGAAGGCCTTGTACTGGTTTTGGCAGAGCTATCGCGACCAGACCGGGCTGGGTGTTAACCATGGCCTGGGATGCACGCTGCTCGATCTTGGATATCCTTCTCTAGCGCTCAAGTACCTGCGCCGCGCGCACGCTGCTTCGCCCCAAGACCAAACAGCCGCATTTACCCTGATTCGTGCTTTGTCCGCGACCTCCCGCCGTAAGGAAGGGCTGTCAATAATACCGATGCTCACCGGCAACCTGCGCGTAGAAGCCGAAAGGATCCTCAATGTTTAACCGGCGTAACAAGAAGGAGCGAGCGATCGAGCTCCAAATCAGTTCAGCCCATGCCGAGTCTGCCCATCGCGACATTCCCTTGGATGTATTCGGCAAAGAGGTACGTAAGCTGGCGGCAGACAACGATGGTGCAATTGACTTCGACGACCACTTCTACCTCAACGCCAATCCCGACGTAAAACGTGCTGTGCAGGCTGGTGACTTTCTGTGCGGTTACATTCACTATTGTCTTCATGGCCAAAACGAGCCGCGCCTGTGGAGTACCCGCCACATCAGTCGCGAATTCGGTGTACAGCCGCAAGTAGGAGAAGGGCTGTTCGAACCGACCAATTTTCAAGCCCCGGTCACTTATGGACCAGACTTAAGCGACTTGCCACTTGCGGCGAAGCCGACCCTTCTGGTGTTACTGCAATACTTGCAGCACGACCTGTTTTTCGCCGGGTTTTCGGAATTTTTCGCCGATATGAAGTCCATCTTCCCAATGTTCGCGCACATTATGGTGGCGGTGGTTTCTCCAGAGTTCGAGCCTGAACTGGCGAAGAGCTTCGACCGGCGAATTGAGGTATTACACCTGTCGAAACTATGCAAACTAACCGAAAAACCCAGTGTCATTTTCCACTTTGACGCAGAAACGTTTCACATCGCCCGCGATATATTTAACAGCCTCGACCGCACCATTTACTATTGTCAGGACTTCGAAGCAGGATTTTACCCATTCGGTACCTACTACGTCCGGGCCGAACAGGCTGTTGCACATTCGCAGAATATCGTGCTGTCCACTGGCCTACTCAGGGATTTTCTGGCGCGGCGCAATTTGCTCTCTGGCGCAAACATCCGTGTTACTTCGCCATTAATTAAGACAGTCAAAGTAGAACCAACTAGGAAGAAGCGTCTATTTTTCTATTTTCGTCCCGAGCGCTTCAATACACGCAATATGCCTGAGCTTGTGATGGCTACGGTAGAAGCCTTTTGCCGCAAGCATAAAGATTATGAAATCTTCCTGTGCGGCGCAGTTAAGACCAGCTATTCAGTCAGGTTGCATGGTGCTGACGTATCTGTGCTTAGTAAGCTACCCAAGGAAAAGTACGAAGCGCTTCTTGCGTCGTGTGATGCGGTGGTGGCGCTGATTTATTCAGCGCATCCTGGTGTGACCGCATTCCAAGCTGCAGCTTCGGGCATTCCGACTGTCACTAACACTTTCGAATCAAGGGACGCCACTGTGCTGCTCGCGATTTCGGAAAACATAGTGCCATTCGACCCTATACGCGACGAACTGTTGGATAAGCTCGAAGATGCACTACGAATGCCCAAGGGGCAGCCCTCGTTCAATGCGGAATTCTATGAGAAATGCTCTCCAGAATCATTCTTGCAGTACATAACAGACGTTGTGCAAGCCGCGAGCCATTCAGAGAGACCGGGAACCGAACCATGAAAATAATGAATTCCTCCAGCCAGAATACAGACTCAATGTTCCCATCGGCGTTTGCCATGCGCTTTATACCACAACGCCTAACTCAGGCAATTGACTGGCATGGGCATCTATGCTTCGCCGCATGGTTGCTGGAGGTTAGCCGGCCGTCCTCGATAGTAGAGCTTGGAGTATTCCGCGGTGACAGCCTATCAACCTTCGCGCAGGCATCGCGTGAGCTCGGGATTTCACCTGACATCATGGGCGTCGACACGTGGGCGGGTGACGAGACCACCGGCAAATATACGGAAGAGATGTATGCCGACCTGAAGGACTACTTCGACGCCAACCATACGGCAGTGCGCCTATTTCGCGGTTTCTTTGACGATGCTTTGCAGACAGTGCCTATGGGTAGCGTGGATGTATTGCACATCGACGGCAGTCACATTTACGAGGATGTCAAGCACGATTACGAGACATGGCTGCCCAAGATGAGCGAGCGTGGCGTCATCCTATTCCACGATATCGCCGTCGAAAATGGAAATTTCGGCACCAAGCGCTTCTGGGATGAAACCCGCCAACAATTTCCTTCGTTCAAATTTGACCACTCTAATGGGCTTGGGGTGCTTCTTTGCGGCCCCAGCCAGCCCGAAGTACTGCGCCGTATCGCCGAGGACAGAGCGCATGGCGAAGCGGTCAAGGCTGTATTCGAGCTGACGGGAGCCAAGTTTTTCTACCTGGCTAAGGGAAAATACTGGAAGCGAGAAACCGATAAGCACGCTGCATATGCTTCCCATATTTCCGGCGGCCTTGGTCTGGCCATCGGCCAGAGCGCCGCAGCACAAATTTCGGCGTTCATTGCATCGGGTGAGCTCCAGTCGGCGTTGGCCTCTGTAGTGCAGAAGCGCAGTTTTGTGCACCGTGCAATCTCGGCGCTAATCCGCAAGTTGAGACTGCGCTGAAAGATTTCAGAATCTTGCAGTGCTTACACAATGATTGGCGAGACCCGTTTGGAAAAATGTACTGTAGTCGTCGTCAATTGGAACGGCGAGCAATTCCTTGAAAGATGCCTGGCTGCATTGCTTGGGCAGACGGCCAGGCCGCACGAGATCATTCTGCTGGATAACGCAAGCACCGATGGTTCTCTCGAAATCGCGCGCGGCTTTCCTGCGGTGCGAGTCATCGCGCTAGATCAGAACACCGGCTTTGCGCGTGGCAATAATCTAGCTATCGACGCGGCATCAAATGCGTCGGAATGGTTTGCGCTCATTAATCCCGATGCATTCGCCGCGCCCCGTTGGCTGGAATCGCTGTTGGCTGCGGCAGAATCCAATCCTGAATCCCATGCGTTTTGCAGCAAGTTGGTCAACTCAGCAGATCCGACTTTGTTAGATGGGACTGGCGACGCATATCACATTAGCGGCCTGGTGTGGCGAACGGCGCATGGCGTATCTGTGTCTGCTATGGGTGATCACGACTGTGAGGTATTTGCGCCGTGCGCAGCTGCTGCACTTTATCGGCGCAGTGCATTTGAGAAAGTCGGTGGTTTTGACCAGGACTTCTGCTGCTACGTTGAGGATGTCGACCTCGGCTTTCGCTTGCGTTTGGCGGGTTATCGTTGCCTTTATGTGCCGAAGTCGGTGGCGCATCATGTCGGTTCCGGTACGACGGGTGGGCAACATAGCGATTTCTCCGTTTATCACGGGCATCGTAATCTGGTCTGGGCCTTTGTGAAAAATATGCCAGGGGTGTTGTTCTGGTTGTTGCTGCCCCTGCATGTGGCGCTAAATCTCGTGAGCATCATCTGGTTTTCCCTGCGCGGCCAGGGTGCTGTAATTTTGCGCGCCAAGCGCGATGCCCTCTTTGGCTTACCCAAGATGTGGCGCAAGCGCCGGCAGGTCCAAAAAGTGCGGGTTGCGTCAATTAGAAATATCTGGCGGGTACTCGATAAGCGCTTGCTTCCAATAAGAAGAAAAACATGAGCCATAACGTTTCCGCCATCATCGTTAATTACAACGCGGGTTCTTTGTTGCGTGGTTGCGTGGATTCCTTGCTGGCCTGTCCTTTGGCTGTCGAGGTCATCGTGGTGGATAACGCTTCGCATGACGGCAGCCTTGATGGTATGCCTGACTCACCGCACATACGCGTTATCCGCAACACGATCAATTTAGGATTCGCAGCGGCGTGTAACATCGGGATACGTGCATCTTCTGCGCCGTTTTTGTTGTTTTTGAATCCCGACTGTTTTTTTTTTCAGCCCGGTGCCGTGGCGACTTTGTTGTCCGGCTTGAAGTCTGACGTCCGCGTGGGCATGGTGGGTGGCTTGCTGGTGAATGAGGATGGTAGCGAACAGGGTGGTGGGCGACGAGCGGTGCCCACGCCATGGCGTTCGTTTGTGCGGGCCTTTGGCTTACATCGTTTTGCCAATCGCTGTCCAAAGCTGTTTTACGATTTTCATCTGCACAAGCAACCCTTGCCTGAAGAGCCGATCGAAGTCGAGGCCATTTCCGGCGCGTGCATGTTGGTAAAGCGCGAGGCCGTGGAGGATGTTGGCCCTTGGGATGAGGGGTATTTTCTGCACTGCGAGGACTTGGACTGGTGCATGCGCTTTCGGCAAAAGGGCAGGAAGATTTTGTTCGTGCCCGATGCGCGCATCTATCATGTGTTGGGTGCGTGTAGCTCGTCGCGCCGTGTGTTTGTCGAGTGGCACAAGCACAAAGGCATGGTGCGGTTCTATCGCAAATTTTTTCGCCATCAGTATCCGGGCGCGTTGATGTGGCTGGTGACGCTTGGGGTGTGGCTGCGCTTTGGCCTGGCTGCTGCTTTTGTGACTGTGAGGCGTTTGCTTGCTGGGTTGGATTTGATTCGTGGCTGAGCTGCGCGTTGGCGTGCTTGGCGAAGCCATTGGGAGCAACGTCATATCTTGGAAGATCCCCGATTCCGCCTTGTCGGCAGCGTTGCGACGAGTAATGCTGCGACCCTTTGCAGATTCCAAGGGGCTTTTCGCACAAAAGGGACTGCGAGAAAAGCTCCAGCTGTTCATGGACGGAGATATTGATGTCCGCATTCCTGCCACAGCTTTACGCGTCATGGTGGCCCATGGAAGCTTCACTCCGACAGGAACGGACTCCCTGACAAAGGCCGGTGCCGAAGCGCTACAGCGGTTGTCAGATGTATTGCAGCAGGAGTGCGAACGGCGCTTTGGCGCCTGGCTTCATGAGATGCTGGCCAAGCATGGTGAGGCAGTATGACTCCGCGTGCTTCCGCATTAGTCCGCAGGCGTTATTGAGGAAAGTTCGACAGAGCGCTATACTCCACCAGAGGTTTCCGCATTGACAGAACCGCTACCATCCGCTATCGTGCCTCGGAACGTCCTAGCCCTACTGAGCCCGGTACCATTGAAGCTCCAGTGGACGGCGCGGGGTATGTCAAATCGGGCCTGCATACTAATCGATGTCTTCCCAGGACGGACGAGCGATGCAGTCAAGGTTCTCCCCAGACATCCCGAAGATCACGACCGTCGGCAGCTGTTGGGAGAAACCGG
>SXGR01429431.1_pt1 | contig 11509 bp, 9 predicted proteins | sample 3174711 | NCBI WGS metagenome assembly SXGR01 (sample SAMN11356860, study PRJNA531348) | freshwater metagenome | isolation source: freshwater sample F1-60 | place: China: Fuxian Lake, Yuxi | collected 2017-12-25
AATAGGGGGTCCGGGGTCAAAAATGGGGTAATTCTGGACGGGCTCTACTTACCAAGGGCGCCAAGCCCGACTCGGCCACTCTCAGTGGTGCGGTGTCCCGGCGGGACGTTGCTCTCGCCAAGTTGCTGATCTCGGCCGGCGTGGTCGTCTCCCCGAATCTGGTTGACGCGGCGGCCAGTAGCGGAAGCGTGGAATTGCTGCGGACCGTGCTGCCGGCGAAGCCCAGTCGAGTAGCGGCGTCCAAAGGCAGCCAGTCCAGCCGGACCGCTCTCATGGATGCGGCCTACTACGGGCCGGCCGAGAGCGTGCGGCTGCTACTGGAAGCGGGTGCCGAGGTGGACACGCGGGACAATCGCGGACGTACGGCGTTGATGCATGCGGCGGGCAGCGATGACTCGGAGGCAGCCGTCTTGCAACTGCTGCTCGGCCAGGGCGCCGACCGCAGCCTGAAAGATGAGCGCGGCGACACCGCCCTGGACTTTGCCCAGCACCGCGGCGATGCCGCCAAGATTCGTTTACTCGGCGGCGAACCGGCTACGCCACCGTCTGGACCCATGGCCCCCGTGACTCTGCCTCCGGTGCGCGTGGCGGTCGAACGCGCGCTTCGTCAGTTCGATAAGGCGGGCCATGCGTTTTTCAGAGCCATTGCTTGCATTTCCTGCCATCATCAATCCATCCCGCAGATGGCTACCGCCGAAGCGGAACGAGCTGGGCTGGCAATGCCCGATCCAGCGGCGGATGCGGCCCGCACTAAGTCTGTTCTGGCGATCTGGGGCGGCGAAATGGACAGCATGTGGCAGTCAGTTTGCCGGATGGGAGGCGGCGGAGTGGCGACAGCGACCTATGGGCTGGTGGGTCTGGCTTCGGCCAGACAATTGGCGAATCCGGTGATCGACGCAGCGGCCAGTTGCCTCTTGAAGTTGCAAGGTCCAGATGGCAGTTGGCGCATCAACGATAAGCGCCCGCCGCTGGGCATGAATCCGGTGAAGTACACGGCGCTGGCGATTCGGGCGCTGCAATCCTATCCGCTCCCCGGGTTGCGGAATGAGTTCGATGAACGCATTGCGCGTGGCAAGGCGTTCATTGAAGCAGCAGACTCGCACGGTGACACTCAGACACTCGCCTTCAAGGTACTGGGAATGAAGTGGGCCGGCTCCGATTCCGTCTTGATCCGGGCGGCCGCCGCGGCTCTCACTGCTGCCCAGCATTCCGACGGAGGGTGGTCTCAACAGGTCACGATACCATCGGACGCCTATGCCACCGGTCAAGCGGTGTGGGCGCTGCGGGAAGGCGCAGGAGTCTCTCAGGACGACGCGGATTGGCAGCGCGGCGTTCAATACCTGCGCTCTACGCAAGAGGAGGATGGCTCGTGGCATGTGCGCTCACGAGGCTTTGGCTTCCAGCCGTACCGCGACACCGGCTTTCCGCACGGTCACGACCAGTGGATTTCGACGGCCGCGACGGGCTTTGCCGTCATGGCCATTGCGCCGCTTATCGAATCGGTTCCGGCCACAGCGGCGCGGCGCTGAAAATTATTTCCCCTCGTCGGCGGCGGCAAGGGTGGTGGCGGCAGTGGCGGTTTTTTCGGTCTCGCCCCAGATTCTTCGGTATAGATCCGCGTTGCGAAGCACGGTCTGCACGTAGCCCCGAGTCTCGGCAAACGGAATCGTCTCGATGAACTCGGCCGGCTCGTCGAACCGTCCCCACTTCACCCACTCGTTGGCTCTGCCTGGACCGGCGTTGTAGGCGGCCAGCGTGAGGAACCACTTGTTCTCGAAAGAGTCGAGCATCTGCCGCAGATAGTTGATGCCGATCCGCAAGCTGGCGTCGGGTTGATGAAGCAGGGAGATCGTGAATGGGCGAATTCCCAATCGCCGCGACACCTCGCGTCCGGTGGCCGGCAGCACTTGCGTCAGACCACGCGCATTGGCTCGCGAGATCGCACCCGGGTCGAATTCCGATTCCTGCCGGATCAGCCCGGCAATGATGTACCGGTCAATCGAAAGCTCGTGGGCATACTTTTCGAGCGACTCGCGATACGGCAGTGGAAACGCCAACTGCCAGAATTCCTTCGGAGCTTCTTCCAGGCGCCATGTAAGGAAGCCTTGCACACTGCCCTTAATGGCGCGGAGCGAAGGCCCGTTCTCGCCGCGAGCCTGAGCCATTCTAGCCAATTCCATACCGCACAGAGTCGGCTTGGCGCCATTCTTCATCCCAAATCGCAATTCGTTCTGCGCCTGTGCATCCGCTGCCGCCTGCACCAGAAGCCTCGCCCTGCGCACACGGGCCCTGGTGGCGTCGTCCATCACGAAATCCGCCCCTCTGCCGGGTTGTGGCAGCTTTAAGGAATTCAGGTACTCGTCAACCGGGACCGAAGCCGCGATGGTCGCCCATCGCGGAGCACGGAGTCTCTCGCGGCTGACCACGGCATAGTAGAAGTTAGGGAAACGCGCAGAAACGGTTTCGTAGTAGGCCTTGGCATCGCCCCACCTTCCGGCCCGTTCGCTTGAGCGGGCGAGAAAATACAACGCCGCGGCATAATCCTCTGAACCAGGAAACCGCTCCACGTGTTGCCGAAGCAGGTTCACCGCATCCGGTAGCCGGCGATAGTAGTGATTCCAGGTAATCTTCCAGTGGCAAGCCGCGGCGTCCGGTTCCGGGGCGAATTCGCCGCAGGCGGTCAACATCGGCTCAACCCCCGTGAAGTCGTTCGCATACAAGTAGCGGTTGGCTGCGCCCGACAACGCCTGGAGCCGCGAACGCGATTTGGCATGGCGCGCGCCCAACTGCCGCAACGACTCATTGACGTCGGCGTACCGCTCCAGCCGCCGCGCCGACTCAACTATGTACAGCAGGCGCTCGGCATCAGCCTGGCCGGACGGATTCACTTTGAGAGTCTTGAGATACAAGAGCGAGCCGGCAAAGTCACGCAAGTGATACCGGGCCACTCCGATTCTAACTGCCGCCAGATCCTTGTCGGCATCCGTGAAGTTGACCGATCCTTCCTGCAGCCCAAGAATCGCCCGTTTTCCTTCGCCGCCTTCCATCAGCTTGTTGGCACGCGACAGCACGAACGCCGGCGGAACCGGTGGGCCGGGTTGAAGACGCGCCAGTAGTAATTCTGCCTTCTTCGCCTCTTCGCTACGAGAATATTCGTAATAGACCTTGTTCAACTCTATCGCGGCTGCGTCGTGACGCCCGGCAGCTTCCAGGGCGGAGCCATACAGGAAAAGGCCCTGGGGCGCGGGAAGCTGTTTCAAATACCTGGCCGCCAGCCGTAGGGCGGCCTCGGTCGATCCCGCCTCCAATAGTATGTTGCCGGCCGCCAAGACAGCCCACGGCATCAGCGAAGAAACGGGCGAGTGCGCAGCCACGGCCTCAAACTCCGGCACCGCTTCGTTCTTCCGCCCGAGATTGACCAGCGCTTGCGCCGCACCATAACGCGCGAAGTCCGCCAGTTCAGGCAGCCGTCGCGGAATGGCCTGAAAATCGTCGAGAGCTTCCTGGTTGCGACCTGCCTGCAGGCTACCCTGCGCCATCGCCAACCGCGCCAACGGCCCCTGCGCATCGCGCGGATGATCGGCGGCAAACTTGGCTAACGCCGCGCGAGCCGCCAACGTTGGATTGTCGCGGTATGCGCGCGCCAAAGTCTCGAGGGGCTGCGCCGTCAGAGCAACCGTTGCAGCCAGTAAGCTAAGAACGAACCATCGCACCTGGGTAATTCTCCCCCATCCGGTCCGGCTCGCCTTGGGCCAGCGTGCGGACTAGTTCCTCATGTAGATAATCGACCATCGAGGGCGACTTCTCCATGAACTCGGCCCTAAAAGTTGCCCGCTCATGCTCGATTGCCTCTCGAAACAAATCGTACAGGTTTCGTGCTTCCCGCCCTTCCCGTACTTTGGCCGCGTGATACAAGCGTAGTTCGGCGACCTTGACGCTGGCAAAGCGGCGGGCCTTCTGGTGCCACTCGCTCTTGCCGTCGGCCTTGGGTGGCGCCGCCTCCTCCTCCTGATGGTGCCCATGGGCCATTGACTCCCCCAACGTAATCAAACCAGTAGACGCGGCTCCGGCCGCCTCGTTTCGCCGGCGGCGCAATTCCCACGCCGCGCCAGCCAGAGTCGCGACCAATTCGAGGCCGTTGGCATCCAACAATCCGGCGCCGGGGTCGGCGGAAATCAACACGCCGCTGGCTCGTTCCGAGCTTGTCACCGGAAACAGGAACGCCCGCCCTGCCTTGAGTCCGCCAAAGAGGTCGATCAAAACAGGCGACAACTCGCGAGACGACCAAGCCGCTGCGACCGGTTCTCGCGACTCGAGAGCCTGGGCTACGGCGGGAGCCTCCGCCAACTCAACGCTTACCTCGGCCGCCACATCAAATGACGCGCGTTCGAGTTGAAGCCTCTGTCCCTGCACCGTGAACAACGCGACGGCCCCGCAAAACGGAGCCGCCGCATCGATAACAGCCGAGCCCCACTCCGGCTGGCGCAAGGCCTGAAAAATCCGGCGCGCCGAGCGGTTCAAAGCTTCGGCAGTCGAACCCGGGCTGGGTGGTGCGGACGTCATTCTCCCCTGACATTCTACCAGCGCCGCTAAAACAAAAGTGAAGTATCCTGTTTGATCAGGGCGTACGAGGCTCACGCACTACCAGAAGCGTCCGGCAGAGCGCAGTTGCCTGGCCGCCGACTCTGGTCCGCCCGTCAACTCAAGTTGCAGTTTGCCGTCGAGACCAGCGCTGCCCTGCCCTTGCCAAGCCACGCCACCTACCGCAGTCAAGTGTAAATTGGAGAATTGCAAGCGCGATCCGGTGAAGGAAAACATCCCCAAAGCAGACTCCCAGACCGTCTCTGCCGCCAGCAGTGGGTTACCTTTGGCGGAGAATCGACCCTGCGCCTGCAACGCGGTCAGCAGACCGCTGGTGCCCACGCCCCGGCTCTCCCAATCGGCTCCGGCATCGATGCGGCTCTCACGGACAACTATCTCCGCCAGGTCGAGGTGTCCCCGATAGAACGGGCCGTCATCGGCGAGAGAGACCCGCATCGATCCGGTTGCTACCCCACCGGCGAAGGCGGCATGGAACCTGGTAACATCGATCGTAGGGCCATCCCAGGCAATGCAAGCGTCGACGCCTTCTAGCCGCTGATCTGCAAGAGTAAGTGCGCCGAGGTGGACTTGCCCGTCCAGGCGCCGCTGATTCATCCATTCGGGGAGCGCCACTGGCCGGCCGAGCGTGCGCGACAGGAATCCGCGTTCGCGCTTCAAGGCGGGCAGCAGCATCCGCTCGATTTCGGCGGCGGAAACTTCGCCCGCCGTCAACCTCAGCCTGGTGTGACGGCGTAGCCGGGGATCGTGGTCCACTTCCCCGGTCACCGGCAACCCTGCCACGCGCGCAGCGATTCGGCGAGCCAACATCAACGGGCCTCGGATGGACAACTGAGCGGAGTCGACCACGGCGGGCTCTGCCACTCCGTCCAAGACGCACACCGCGCCGGCCACCCGAACATCTCCGGTCCAAACGCCAGCTCCTTGCGCATCCTGGTCATACTTGATGGACCCGGACCACTGGCCCGCCCGGCAACGGTCGAAGAACGGTGGGTCCCCCCCCGCCGCCAGGAACTTCCACAATTGGCGCGATTGCTCAACCGGCATACCGGCCGAAGCCACGGTCAACTGCTTGGCGCCCGAGGCCGCATCGCCTCCGGTCTCCACTGTCAACGATTCGCGCTCGGAAAAAATCAACTCTGTCGCCGGCACGGCCCAACGATGCTTGTCGACGAAGAACCTTGCGGTCGCCACCTTCACCGGAGGCAACGAAGGGATTGGCACGGCTGCATCACTGACCGCCAGTTGGCCCTTGGTCCCGTAGCGGCTTGAATACCCGAGCACTCCGCTCAGAGAGCCCTCCAGCGGCAAAGTCGAAGGCACGCGGATCGCCAAGTCTCCGGCCAAAGCTCGCGCCGAAGACAAGGGCGCGCCGCTGATACCAAGCAGGGCGGCCCAATGGGGCTGTTGGAAGAGATCGGTGGCGCGCATCCGCAGTGAGACAGGGTCCACCCCCGGCTCGGCCGCCCGAGTGCTGAGCCGTAGTTCCTGTCCAAGCCAGTCCAGGCGCCCGATGTAGCCGAGTCCGTGCGCGGAAGCCCCCCGGGGCAACAGCCATCCGAACCGCTCAGCCTCATTCAGGTCGAGCCGGCCCTCGATCAAGACCGCCGAAAGAGGCCCGCTGAGCCTGGCTTGCGAGGCGACAAACCCACCCAATCCGGCGCTACGTCCTTCCAACGCCATGACGAGTTCGGAGATGGGAGTCCGGGCGATGGACAGATTCAGTTCGATGCGCGATTCTTCACCGCCGCGCCCCAGCGTGAGCATGCCACGTCCGCTGACGCGCCCGAACGAACTAACGGTGCGGTCTGTCCGCGCCGGGTCGCCTTCGAGCGTGATGCCATAACGGCTCCGGCTGGTCGGGTCCGCTTCGATCCGCAGGTCGGTGTCGGCCAGGTAGAAGACACTCTTGACGTTGCCGATCTTAATATTGAGCCTCCCGCCCCGCACTTCAAGAGCATCCAGGTCAAATCCATCGGCGCTGGCTGTTCCCAGCGTCTGATTAAGTAGTGTTTGAAACGTCCACCCGCCGTCGGGGGACTTAGTAAGGTTCACGCTGGGCGCGATTAACCTGACTCCGGTAACCTTGACGCGCCCCAGTAGCAGCGGGAGGAGAGACAGCGAAACATCCAGCGAGGATTCGGGATAGTCCAGATAGGCGATTGGCTCTACGCCGAGGGCGGGAAGCTCGTGAATCAACACGCGGCGCAACGATACACCTGGCCGCGGATAGAGCTGGAAGCGTGCCTCGCCTTGCACCTCCACCTTGCGGCGGAGCAGCTTTTCGATGTTAACCCGGACCTGTTCCTTAAAGTGTTCGGCGCTGAGATAGGGAGCGCCGATTGCGCCGGCCAAGACTACGATCGGAGCGCTGACCAGCAGACGGCGCGGCCACTTACTCACGCGCGCCCTCGGCAGCCATAAGCTGTTGGTAATCTTCCATCCGGTCAATGTCCTGGCATACCCCGGCATCTTCCACCTCGACATACTCGGCCTCGTCGCGGTATCGGTGAATGACTTCGCGCGCGACGCCATCGGCCGGCAGATTCAGTAGGGCCAGCTTCACGTCCTCACGTACTAGCACAGGATGGCCATGACGGTCCCGAAAACTAGGCGCAACCATGGGCGCCCCTCCAATCCGCATTCGGCGCACCAGCAGTTCCACCGTGCCCTCTGCCACGGCGGGATAGTCAACCGGGGTGAAGAGCACACTACCCGGGGCCAGCGCCAGGCCGCACTGTAGCGAACTGAACTGCCCACGCTCCGGATCGGGATTGATGGCAATCTCCACTTCTGCGGCCCGCTCAATGCCGGCTTGGATCGTCTCGGGAGTGTGGCCGAGCACGACGATCACTCGCTCACAATAGACGCGGTAAAGACGAATGAGGCGATCGAGAATTGTCTGGCCGCGGAACGGCAGCAACGCCTTGGGCCTTCCCATGCGCCGCGAAGCGCCTCCGGCCAGGATGACCGCCGACAGGCCGCGGCTCACTTCAGAACCGTCCGCAAGGCGGGATTGAGGTAGATCGACTTCGAAATCGAGCGCCACTCTGAAGTCGCGTTCCGGCGCACGGCGATCATTTCGGCGGCGACCGACACCGCAATCTCTTCCGGACTGATCGCTCCGATTTCCAGTCCCATCGGAGCGTGCAGCCGTTCGAAGTCTTCGCGGCGCAGACCCTCCCGCTCTAGTTCCTTCATCACGCCAATTACCTTGCGCTTGCTGCCGATCATGGCGACATAGCGCGCCGGCGTAGACAGTGCCCACTTAAGAACGCGCATGTCATCGCGATGGCCGCGCGTGACAATCACCAGGTAGCTGGTGTGGTTCACTTCCAGCTTGGGGAAGATTTCCTCGTACTCGCCAGCATGCACTTCGTCAGCTTCCGGGAAGCGCTCGCGATTGGCGAACTGCTCGCGGTCGTCGACGATGATCGTGGCAAATCCGGCCATGTTCGCCACCTTCGACAAGCTCTTCGAAATGTGTCCAGCCCCGAAGATAAAGGCGCGGGGTTGGGCAATGATGGCTTCGACAAACACGTTGAGCTGGCCGCCACAGATCAGGCCGTTATCGTAAGCCGCATCCTGGCCCAATGAGAAGGTGAGGTGCCGTGGTTGCTCGGTTTCGATCACTTCGCGCGCCGCCGTCCACACCTCGGCTTCGACGCAGCCGCCGCCGATCGTGCCGGCCATCGTGCCATCCTCGCGCACCAGAAGTTTGGCGCTCTCGTAGCTCGGAATGGAGCCGTTGACCTGCACAATCGTCGCCAGAGCGCACTTTTGGCCTTTTCGACGCAGCGCCACTAGTTCGTCGAAGATATCCATTGGGATGGTATTACTTCTTCCCCTGTGACCGCGCGGTCAGGATCCGCTGGCTGATCTCTTCGTAGATTCTGTCGCGCGCTCCATTGTCGGGGAACTGGAAATCATAGCGCGAGCCTTTGTACGGCTTGACCCGGACTTCCTTGCGCTTCTTTTCAAGCGAACGGATCTCGGCATATTTCCAGGACTTTGATTGCTTCCCATCGGTGAGCGACTCGAAAGCGAGTTCGGTCCCCCGCAACATCAGCTTGCCGCGCTGATCGCCATTGCGGATGTCGACAATGATGTCTGCGCCCATGGCGGCAGGGGGCATCGATTGCGCGTAGAGAGTCAGGCCGGGCAGGCAGGCAACCAGAGCGACAAGGAGAGAGCGGCGAAGAGTGAGCATGGTTTTCATAGCCACCTTCAAGATACACCGGTCCAGGGGAAAGCGTCAGATCAGCCCTACGGTAACGGCATCCGTTGATCATCGGAATTTCGCTACCCTAACAAGAGTGCGCTACTTCATCTCGCGGCATATCCCGCCGTTCGATCGAACCCTGATCGTGGAATCCGGCTCCCGCCACCTCCTTGAGGATCTGCTGCCCGGCATCTACGAAACTCACCCTCGATCCGAGATCGATCTCGTCACCTGTTACGCCGGGCTCCCCAAGACCTTCCGCACCGGGCGCGGCCGCGTGTGGCGCGTGCCGGACTACCCGCCCGGAGAGGCCCGCACCAGACTCTACAGCGAACTGTCGGCGCGCCGACATACCGTCTGCGGGATCATTTGCTCCGGCGAGCCGATCATGACCAAATGGAAATGGATGCTGGCCGCGCGGTCAAGGGGCAAGCTGTTCATCCTCAACGAAAACGGCGACTACTTCTGGGCGGACCGATCCGAATGGCGCACCATGCGGCACTTTGCGCTATTCCGCGCCGGGCTTGCCGGAGCCGGAGCCGTGCTGACCCTGGCGGGATTGGCCTTGTTCCCCTTTACGCTCGCCTATCTGCTACTCTATGCTGCTACGGTACACCTCAAGCGCCGAATGCGGCAGCAACAAGGTGCCCGCGCATGATCGATATTTATGAAAGCCATTCTCGTTGAACAACCGGGCGGCCCCGAACAGCTCAAACTGTCGGAGGTCCCCAAGCCCTCCCCTGGAGCCGGCCAGGCCCTGGTCAAGGTCGCCTATTCGGGCGTCAACTTCATCGATATCTACTTCCGCTCGGGGCTGTACAAGGCCGATCCACCCTTCAGCCTCGGCATGGAAGCGGCTGGCGTGGTTGAGGCTGTCGGCGAAGGCGTAAAGGAAGTGGCGGTGGGTGACAGGGTTGCCTACGCCTTGTGCCGTGGCTCCTACGCCGAGTACGCAGTAGTACCGGGCTGGCAGTTGGTGCAAGTGCCGGAGAAACTCGCGTTCGATCAGGCGGCGGCCGCGATGCTCCAGGGCATGACAGCACACTATCTGACGCACTCCACCTGGCCGCTCAAGCAGCATGAAACCTGCCTCGTCCACGCGGCTGCCGGCGGCGCCGGTGGACTCATTGTTCAGATGGCGAAGATGCGAGGCGCTTATGTGATCGGCACCACATCCACCGAAGCCAAGGCGGAAAAAGCACGCGAAGCCGGGTGCGACGAAGTCATCCTCTACACCGAGATGCCGTTCGACGTGGAAGTGAAGCGGATTACGAACGGGCGCGGGGTCGACGTGGTGTACGACTCCGTCGGCAAGGCCACATTCGAGCAGAGCTTGAACTCACTGCGACCGCGCGGACTTATGGTGACGTTCGGCAATGCCAGCGGCGCTGTACCGGCTATCGAACCGCTGCTCCTCAACACAAATGGCTCGATCTTCCTGACCAGGCCCACGCTCGCCCATCATGCAGCTACGCGCGACGAGTTGTTGTGGCGAGCCAATGACGTACTGGGTTGGATTGCCTCCGGGGCGCTACGCCTACACATCGAGAAAACCTACCCGATGAGTGAAGCCGCGCAGGCGCAGATCGACTTGGCCAGCCGAAAAACCTCCGGCAAGCTCCTGCTGGATCCAGCCAAATAATGCCCGAGCGCCCCCAACGACGACGTGCTCTCACGGCCCGCTTTCAGAAACTCGAGGTCGACGCGCTCCTCGTGTCTTTCCTCCCCAACGTACGTTACTTAACAGGCTTCACGGGCAGCAACGCGATTCTTGCCATGGCGCCCGATGCCGCCGTGATGGTCACCGACCAGCGCTATCAGATTCAGGCAAGCCAGCAGGTAGATTGCGATTGGAAGGTCCCGCCGGGATCGCTGTGGGACGCCGCTGCCGGCTGGTGCAAGCGGCGCAAATCAAAGCGGGTGGGGGTCGAAGCGGCCCGCGTCACCCTGGAGCAACAATCGACGCTGGCGAATAAACTCGGCGTTGGCATCAAGATCATCGGCGTGGGCCGCGAAGTCGAAACGATCCGTATGGTGAAGTCTCCGGGTGAGATCGACGCTATCTGCCAGTCCGTACAGATAAACTCCATGGCCTACGCCGCGGCTTTGGCGCGTTTCCGTGCTGGCATGAGCGAGCGCGAGCTGGCGGCGGAAATCGATTATCAGATGCGCCGGTCGGGCGCCGATCAGACGGCTTTCGACACCATCGTCGCCTCAGGGGAGCGCAGTGCCCTTCCCCACGCACGTCCCACCAGCGCGCCGATCGAGTCGAATCGGCTATTATTGATCGATATGGGTGCCCTTTGCGAGGGCTACGCAAGCGACATGACGCGCGTAGTCGTCCCGGGGCGAATCACCGCGGAGGCCAAGCGTTTGTACCAGGCAGTTCTGGAAGCCCAGTTGGCCGCCATCGACGCGGTCAGCCCGGGCGTGAAGGCCGTTGAGATCGATAGAACCGCTCGCCAAGTACTAAAGAAGCACTCTCTCGATGACTATTTCAAGCACTCCACTGGCCACGGACTCGGCCTCGAGATTCACGAAGCTCCGCGCCTCGGCAAGCACGAAAAGCTCAGGCTCCAAGCCGGCATGGTCATCACGATTGAACCTGGCGTGTACAAGGAAGGACTGGGCGGAGTAAGGATCGAGGACACGGTTCTGGTGACCGAGACCGGTTGCCGGATCCTGACG
>SXGR01663214.1_pt1 | contig 11507 bp, 7 predicted proteins | sample 3174711 | NCBI WGS metagenome assembly SXGR01 (sample SAMN11356860, study PRJNA531348) | freshwater metagenome | isolation source: freshwater sample F1-60 | place: China: Fuxian Lake, Yuxi | collected 2017-12-25
CTAAAAACAGAGGTGCGCAAAAAAGAACAAATTAAAGAAGGCGATAACATCAAATTCACAATAGAAATATTAATTAAATATTAAAAATTATGACAAAAGATCATCACTCACACGAAAAACGGCGGTGGCTCGCATTAATCGTCCTCTGTCTCGGCACATTAATGATCGTCCTCGACACCACAATTGTAAACGTCGCCCTTCCATCTATCAAAACGGATCTCGGCTTCTCCGAAACCTCCCTCGCCTGGGTTGTTAATGCTTACATGCTAACTTTCGGCGGCTTTCTTCTACTTGGCGGGAAACTCGGCGATCTTTTTGGTCATCGCAAATTATTTCTCATTGGTTTAACTCTTTTCACACTTGCCTCTGTTGCCTGCGGCATCGCCGGCTCACAGACTTTCCTCATCGTCGCCCGCGCCCTTCAGGGTTTTGCTGGCGCCATTGTTTCTGCCGTTTCACTTTCTTTGGTAATGAATCTTTTCCGGAACCGGCCGCCCGCGCAAAAGCGATGGGAATTTTTGGTTTCGTCACATCGGGCGGCGGCGCAATTGGCGTTCTCCTCGGCGGAATCCTCACAAACTCTCTCGACTGGCACTGGATTTTTTTGATAAATCTGCCAATCGGTATTGGCGTTTTTCTTTTAAGCCTTAGTCTACTTTCCGCTAGCCGCGACGAAAACGCCTCGCGACGTCTCGACTTCGCCGGCGCCATCACCGTCACCACTGCGATGCTTCTTGCAGTTTACGCAATCATCAACGGCAATCAGGCCGGCTGGACCTCTCCAGCAACGATCACCCAAATGGCAACAGCGCTTCTTCTGCTTGCTGTTTTCTTTTTAATCGAATCGCGAATCAAAAATCCGCTCATGCCGCTAAAAATGTTCCGCATTCACAATCTCAAAACCGCAAACATCATCGGTGTCCTCTGGGCCGCCGCAATGTTCGCCTGGTTTTTCATGTCCGCTCTTTATCTTCAGGTAATTCTCGGCTATAACCCGCTTCAGGTCGGCCTTTCTTTCCTTCCGACAAATCTCATAATGGGCGCATTTTCGATCGGCCTATCCGCAAAAGTAGTAATGAAATTCGGCACAAAAAAACCACTCATAGTCGGCATGATCCTCGCCTCAACTTCTCTTGCCTTATTCGCAATTGCTCCGGCTGACGGAACTTTTTTGCTTAATGTTTTTCCAAGCATGATTCTCCTCGGCATTGGCGGAGGAATGGCTTTTAATCCTTTAATGTTAAGTGCAATGAGCGATGTCTCACCGAAAGATTCCGGCCTTGCCTCCGGAATGGTCAACACCGCGTTTATGATGGGCGGCGCTTTGGGCCTCGCAGTCCTTGCTAGCCTTGCCGCATACCAAACCGAAAATCTCATCAGCGCCGGCGCCACCCAAAGCGCCGCCCTCCTATCCGGCTACCACGCCGCTTTCCTTGTTGGCGCACTTTTCGCACTCACCGCCGCATTGCTTGCGGCACTAAGATTAAAACCGGTTTCCACAAACCAGGAAGCTCCGCCCACCCATTTATAAAATCAGACGTCCAAATATGGTATTACTACGCCACCCAAAGCCGCAACCCAGCCATATTTGCCTGTACTATCCAGAGTTTTTAGTCCCAATTTCATTCCTGTTGTCGGCAGCATTTGAAGAGATGTCTTTGCAAACATTGCTCTATCACTCACAACCTTTCCGGCAACAGTCAGCTTTAGCAATCCTCTAAGTTTAGGAGTTAAAGTAAGCCCTTGCATCATTTGCCTTACTTTTGCCACACTGCCAAACAACATCAGACAACCAGTCAAAAAAGAAATTGCGGGCGCGGCCACGTCGGCTTTAGAAGAACTTTTGTAAGTAAACTTTAAAGTCTCAACAATATTTTTAAAATCTTCTTTAGACATTTTTCGCATCGTCTGAATACCCTTCCATGCTTCAATATAAGTTTCGGGATCAAAAAGACCAATAACACCTCGCACAGCAGATTCAATACCATTCATCGGAGCAGCTCCCAGTTTTTCTGCAGTGCTCAACTTCCCAACTTGTCCCGTCTGCCATCTCACAAACTTATCAGTATATGATTCTGGAAAAAGCATACTATAGACTTCATCCGCGGCCTTTTTCAGCTGTTTTTGTTCCTCCAGAGTCAAAGTAACCTGATCTAAGTTTACTTCACCATTCACAACTTCTATAAGTTCCATTTCTTTTTTCTCCATTGCTTCATTTTGCAAACTTTTAATTGTAGAATTCGTCAGCTTCGCCAAAAAATTATAATCCGAAATCGCCGAACGCAAAGAAGCCTCGTCCAGCTGACCATATTTTAATTTTAAAAACTTAATAGTTATATATAATCTCTGAGTTTTTGCAGCCAAAGCCGGATAATGATTTTTCAATGACTTCACTTCAACTGGATATTGTGCAGAAATCTCCTGAAGATACCTCATCAGTGATTCAACATTTGTACCCGCCTCATCCAACCTGACTTTCAATTTATTCATCCTCTCAATCGAAGCCTCACCAAAAGTACTCTGACCAATTTCTTTCATATTTGGATCAAATTCCATCAATCGATGATACCTAGCATATGAACTGTTCGCATAAGCAACGGTGCTTGTTTTGTCATTTTCAACTTTTACATTATTCGTTTTCACCTTTCCTTCAGGCATTGTGCTGACAATTTCCAGTTTATTTTTTGCAAACAGTTCAACCAGTGTTTTATACGTAGGAGTATCTTTAAAGTCCGCTGATTTTTCCTTCAACAAATCTTTTCTAATCTGTTCAGGCGAAATTTTGACTCCATTTTCTCTGAAAAATTTACCGATCGCCTCTTCAGTCGGAGAGTTTTCTTCTTTAACTTTACCTGTTTTATCATATTCCAAAAGCACGCCAGTAGAAGATATATCTTCTGCCCCCAATCTCTTCAAATTTGCCTGAATCCCAGCATTACGTGTTGCAAAACTGCCCATCTTGTAATCAATCAAGACAAATTTCATTTTATCCAGCGACAGCCCGCCTTCATTTTCATGTGCCTCAAAAAGTTCTTTCATCGCCAAAAATCCATATTTCAAACCACCCTCCCTTGTATTCAAAATATCTCTCATCGCCTTCGAAGAAACTACTTTACCTTCATATTTCCCCGCCAGCTCCTGGGCCTTTTCAATGGAAACCTGCATACATCCACCATTTTTTGGCCGAAACTGTTCTAAATCTTTTTTAGCATAAAACTTTTTCAGCAAATCCGTCGCATATTCATCATATAAAGACATCGCATAATCCACTGCCAAATCCATATCTTTTTGTGTAAATACACCCATTTTTATCCCTTTTTCATTAGTAGTATAAATTCCATTCTGCAAATTTTCTTCGCGACGCAATTTTACAAAATCCATCGCAATTTTTTTTCCATCAGCAATACTTCCTCCTGCAGCCATATAAGCAACCGCATGATTTTTTTTAAATTGGGCAATTTTCGCCTCAATCTTCTTCTCTGGATTGGCTATAATCGGCACATCATTGAAACCAGACTCCCTATCAATAGTGACCAAAATTATTGTTATATGCATTCGATTAAAGGAAATCTTATTTTTCTCGAGATGATCAAGAATCGCTTTCGCCCATATTTCCCGTTCCGGCAAAGATAACCTTGCAGACTGGATCTCACCCTTCCCCAAAAGCTTAACAGTTTCTAGATGAGCCTGTTCTCTTGATAAAATTTCATATTCCTCCTTTGTAGATGGCTTTTTCGAAATATTCACACGATCAAGCTCATACGACAAGTCATCGTCCTCCACTTTTGGACTTATTGGAAGAGTTTCCGGAAGTTTTGGTAATTTGCTCCAAGCATCTTCAACTTTTCTGGAAACTTCTCGAAAAAATTCACTCACCTTGAAAACAGTTAAATTTAATATCGTATTATACCATTTTTCCATGCTAAAATCCAGACTACATAATGTTATTCCAGCAACCAATGAACCGCGCAATTATTATTCACGGCTGGGAAGGAACGCCTGAAGGCCACTGGAAACCATGGCTGAAAAACGAAATTGAGAAAAAAGGATGGAAAACAGAAATTCCCCAGATGCCGGAAACCATGCATCCGAAATTCGATCAATGGCTTTCTCATTTAACAAATATCATTGGCAAACCTGACAAAAACCTTTTCCTCATCGGCCACAGCCTCGGCGGAACAATTATTTTGAGATACCTGGAAACAATCGACAAAAAAATTGGCGGCGCAGTTTTAGTTGCAGCAGCAATAGAAAGCCCCCAACCAGAAGTTCAAAGTTTTTTCAAAACCTCTTTTGATTGGCCAAAAATCAAAGCCAATTGCCAAAAATTTGTCGCCATCAATTCAGACAACGATTATTTCATTCCAATCAAACAAGGAAAAACTCTTGAAAAAAAACTCGATGCAGAATTGATTATCATGAAAAACATGGGACACTTCAGCAGTAAAGAAAACCTCAAAGAATTGCCAATTATTTTGGAAGTGCTAAAATAAAACCATGATCACCCGAAGTAAAATCTTTTGGGCAATTGCCGTCTCTATACTTCTCACTTTGCTAATAAGCTCAGGAATTTTCGCCTTTTGGCAAAATTCTAAAACTTCCACAAAAGACGAATCTACTTCCGAAAAAATTCTTCTCCAGGAAATTGTAAAATCCCAAAAACAAATCAAGGATTTGAAAAAAGAAATCGAGGAAATTAAAAAAAATCAGCTCCCAAAAATTCCAGTCAAACTTTTCTATTACAACATCGAATCCGATGAAGATCTTTGCAGCAAAGAGGCAATTTTGCCGGTCGAACGCGAAATTCCGGACAATGAAAACAAAATCACCGACACAATAAATCTCCTCCTCGAAGGAAAACTCACAACCGCGGAAAAGTCTGAAGGTTTTCAGACCGAATTTCCCCAACCGGATTTCCGCTTGGTATCAACAAATCTCGACGAAAAAGGGACACTGACTTTAGAATTTGATGACCCGGAAAATTTCACCTCCGGCGGCAGTTGCCGCGTCACAATTCTCGCAAACCAGATCATCAAAACCGCCCGCCAATTTCCGGAAGTAAAAGCGGTAGAATTCAAACCCGAAACTTTATTTCAACCATAATAGAAAAAATCCGCTGTCAAAGTTGCGGCATGCCTCTGCCGGAAAATTACCCAAGTGAATACTGCCAGTTTTGTTTTCAAAACGACAATTTTACCGAACCGGAATTAACTCTCGACGGCATGATCAAAAAATCCGTCGACTATATGACCACCAATTTAAACTTCTCCAAAGAAAACGCCCAAAAATTAAGCAACGAAATAATCCCCAGCCTTAAACGCTGGAAATCTTAAAATTTCCCCCATTGGGTTCCCGTATTACAAAACTTCGTCCCCTCAGTGGCTTTGCCGCAGAAACCTCCGGCGCAATCACTCTTTTTAGCGCCAGTTCTCTGGGAATTCCCGTTTCCACCACTCACACCATCACCGGCGCAATCATCGGCGTCGGCGTCACCCGCCGCTTCAAATCTGTTCGCTGGAGCGTCGCCGGCCGCATACTCTGGGCCTGGATTCTCACGATCCCAGCCGCCGGCTTAATGGCCGGACTGGTCTATTGGCTAATCAGCTTATTCCTCTAATTCCGCCTCCTCAAATTTGACTTTTACCGTCAATAATGTAGATTAAAGAGCCGTTTTCGCGTTCTTTAAAATCTTCATGAAGAGTGCCCTGCGCATTATAAGGAAGACCTGGAATAAAAACCCAGCGTCAATCTTTTGTGCCCAGGGCTACTCTCCATCAACCTTTTGAGAGAAAGGAATTGGTTCCGAAAATGCTCGCCATGGTCCACTTGCTGATCGGAGCGCTCATCGGAGTGCTCCTCGTCTATTTGCCGCGATACTGTCTCCATGAACACATGCTGAAGGAGGCAGCAATCACCATAGTAGTTGCCTTGATCGGAATCTTCGTGGTGCATGGCCTCATCCGCTACCTCCATGAGGAAGCGATCATCAAGCACAACGAAGCTCTCCTCGCGACCATCGGCCTCATCGCAGGGACTCTCCTGACCGCGGTCCTTCCCTTCACAGTCACTCCCATGGCCCGTTCCGGCCGACTCTCCCGTTGATGCAGAGAGCACTCAAGCGCGGCGCCCCTCCCGGTCGCCGCGCGCTCTCCTAATTTTGGATCCATAAGACGCAACGTAAAATAGTAAAAAAATTTTACTATTTTACAAATTCGACCCAACCTCTCACCATACATAAACTCAAAAAACCCCGCACCACCCTAAATAGGGATAGCGCGGGGTTCATTCAAACTCTATATACTCCCGGTCTCAATAATATTCGCCAACTGCGCACGTGCAGTTTCCCAAACATCCGGATTCGTCGACCAACTAATATCTGTCCTCACCCAGGTCGGGTCGTTAGAATCACTCACACCATAATCCCACAAAACTTTCGGCACCATCTGGGCAATAATCTGATTTACCGCAGTCGGATTTTTCGCGTTAGCCAAAGCCAAGTAATCCGTATCCTGAATACCTCTTCTCCAATGCTTCAAACGCAAACTCGCAAGCGGACCATTCAATCCCAAAGACTCGCTTGTATAAACTTTATCCGTTCCCGGATAGAACAACACTCCATCACCATTCGAATAATTCCATCCAGTCTGACCTAAAATATTGTCAAACCCAGTCGATCCACCAAAAGTGTGCGCCGACTTAAAGACATTCGTCTGGCCGGTTCCTCCTTGGTAATTGTTGTAATATGTTCCTTCCCAGAAGAACCAACGGTCAACGCCCTTCTTATACTGCGCCCATGGCAATTGACGCAGCGCCACACCATCATCTTCCGTCGCAAACGAACCATTTGCCGGACGCTTACCATTGTACATATAAGCTCTCTTCGAAGAATCCGCATCAACTTTGCTCAAAGCATTATCCCAAGTCCATTTATCGCCAACTGTGATCCAGCTCGCCACAATATCCAGCGCCGGAGCATTCGCAATTGCCGATGGAATTGGTGCAGTCACAAAAGACATTAAGGCCTTACCAACTCCCGGATTATTCTGGATCCAGCTCGCCCATTTTTGAATCAATGGATAATCACCGGATTCATCAATCAAATAAAGGAAATATTCTGTCGAAGGTGCATTCGCATTAAACCAATTCACCCAGTTATTTGAATGTGTCCGCATTCCCGCTTCACCCTCTTCGTCCCACCAGTTACCGTAAGTACCGATCGAATAAACATTATTTCCGGTATTCACGCCCGGCCCGCGATAGCCGTTTGCCGAAGTAAACAAACTTCCGTTAAGACGCGGCACCCACTCATCACTCGGACGATCATTGTAAGCATTTTCGAAATCAATCAACGAAATCTTGTGGCGGTGAGCCATTTTAAAGTGTTCATCACGAATTTTCTTCGAAGTCAGACCGTCAGAAGTATTACCCAAATATCGCTGATTAATATTCTCGCGGCTGATAAACACCATCGTCTTTGCAGTCGGAGTTTCCGGCAAAGTAAAATTCTTCACCGTTAATTCTACCGGCACCACCTTCGTGAAAACTCCATTTTCCGAAATCTCAACATTCCCTTTATACAAACCATTTACGGCCGTTTTTGGAATGTAGATGTCGGTCCAGATACTCTGATTTTGATTGGCTGCAATGTCAAAAGTCGATTTGGTCTCAAGCGGCTGAGCGATTTCCGGATAATACTTGTCCGCATTTGGTCGAGAATACCAGTTACCGCTACCATAACCTTCACCTGTAAAAGGTCTTTGCATCTTTTTCGGAATGTGTCTCTCATCATATTGTTCATAAGAAAGTTTACTTAAACCTTTAATTTGAAGATATCGCACATAGAAATTTTCGATATCGCGCTTCGTGTAATCAAACACTCCATTTCCTGAAGCATAAGCGGAAGAAATTGTCGCACCACCCGGTCCGGTCAAAGTATCAAACTTCACAGAAACTCCCTTTGATCCGTTTGAACCCGTTTCCAAAATCGTATTGAAAGCCACAACCTCATTCTTCGCACCAAAAACATTAATTTTTGTTCCGTCCCAAACAGAATTCTTCACCGCCGTCGCACTTGCTGTCGCTCTCTTCTCATTTTGGGTCACCTTATCTCCACCGTCATTTGCCCAAACCGCAGTAAGTGTACTGTTTCCAATCGGAGCCGGAGCAGGCTCTGTCGGCGCAGGTTGAGTAGGCGCCGGCTGTGTTGGCGCTACTGTTTTTGTCGCATACAAAATCTGATCCCGGCCATAAAGTTTTGTCCCAAACTTCGCCCAAAGTCTCACATAAATCTTACTTCCGTCTGTTGGCAAACCGCTAACCGTCACAGATCTTGTAGTCAGCCCACTTTTTGAAAAATAATTCTTACCGCCTTTCACATTTCCAACATAAACAATATACGAATTCGCCTTAACATCATTCCAATTCAAGGTCGCTGTCGTCGCTGTTAAAGTCGAATAATTCGCCGGATCTGTTAATTTTGGCGCCACATAAACCGTCGGACTGGTAGTAGCCGGCGGATTTACCGTCGTAGTCGGCAAATCAGTTTTACAACTTGTTGTCGGCGTATAAGTTGTCGATGGATCTTTATAAGCAACAACATAGGTATCATCGGCAATTTCCACGCCATTCACTACCGCAAAAGTACGAACACAAATATTTCGTCCATCTTTTGGCAACCCTGTAATAGTAACTGTTGGAGTGCTCAACTGCTCTCGCCAGGCAATTTCTGGACCAGCCTGAGTATTTCCCAAGGCAAGTCTATACTCAGTTGCACCTGAAACCGGTGTCCAGGAGAAAGTCGCAGTAGTACTTGTTAATTGACTCCCCGGAACCGGAGAAATCAAAGTGGGCAATGTCGCCGCCGACGCACCAACCGGCGCCACCAAAGTAAACAAAACCGCCGCCACCAACGACAAATTTAAAAATTTTTGCAGGAGTTTCTTTACTCCCATATTCAGCATTTGCATATTAAATCAGGGTTATACATATAATCATCATTCGCATCAGAAATCCTATGGGCAAACTAATGTTTCCATAGCCATATTCAGGAAGTTTTTTGTCATATGTGTTATGGTTAGAAAATAAATACGGAGCCCCGACTCTAACGAAATTTTTCACCATTATCAACCCGAGCATACCGCAAGCGGCAGTAGCGATTTTTGGCTTGTAGATAAGCTTTACCCCATGCGAAATAGTACAGAAAAGTTAGCCGCGCCAAACGATATCACTAACCAATATTTTTCCGGAAAAAACAAGCAGAAAATCACAAAAAGTGGCTCATTAAAGAGCTTTAACCAAATCCGACTAATTACCGCCATTGCCCTTTCATGATTCTCGTCGCAATTGCCATAATTCAGGAACTAATCTTTCAGCTTCCAAAAAAGGCTAAAATATGCTAAAATATAATGAATATAAAAACAAAAAATGGCTATTACGGATCCAAACCCACAAGATCCCCAAAAACCGACTCTTAAAACAGTCTCAGCTACCACCCTTTCAGCCTTTGACGAACAGCTAAAAGAGGCTATTTTAAAGGAAAATCTTCTTCCCGAGAAAAATCTTCAAAACCTCATCGCCACAATTGAAGGAAAACAAATCAGCCTCGAAGACCTCATTTTCGAACGCGGACTGATTCCTGAAGAGAAGCTCGCAACCCTCATTTCCACTCTCTATGACACTCCATTAGTCAAACTTTCAGACAAAGTGATTCCGGATCCGCTAATCCGCATAATTCCCTACACTTTAGCCTCCAAACAATCCGTAATCCCCTTCGACCGCACGGCCAGCACCCTAAAAATCGCCTTCAACAACCCAAAAAACTACGAGCTCATCAACTTTCTCGAAAAAAAGACCGGCCTTGAAGTGGAACCCTTCTACTCCACCAAGCGCGACATCAAGGCCGCCCTCAAAGCCTACAATCGTGACGTAAACGAAAAATTCACCCAATTACTTAAAGGCGTTCTCCAGGATCCAACAAAAATTGAATCGCTTAAAGATGCAGCCAAAATCCTCGATACGATTATCCTTTTTGCTTATCAGAACAATACTTCAGATATCCACATCGAGCCTCACAAAACTTTCTTCACGGTGAGATATCGCGTAGATGGCATCCTACAGACAATTGCCGAACTGCCGATCGAAATTCTCGAACTTCTCACAACGCGTATCAAGGTTCTTTCGAATTTAAGAACAGATGAACACCGCGCCGCTCAGGATGGACGTTTCAAAATTGATCTCGAAAACAACGAAATCACCCTGCGTGTCTCAATCGTTCCGACCTACGACGGCGAAAAAACCGTTATGCGTATTCTAAACACTTCAAATCAAGATCTTACCCTCGAATCTCTCGGCTATAGCGAACGCAATCTCAAAGTTATTCACAACAACATTCTCAAAACAAACGGTATTTTGCTCATTACCGGTCCGACCGGTTCAGGTAAAACAACCACGCTATACTCAGTCCTCAAACTTTTGAATTCACCTGAGGTAAATATCGCCACAATCGAGGATCCGGTGGAATATCGCCTCGAAGGAATCAACCAGATTCAGGTAAATCCAAAAACAAATCTTACTTTTGCAAATGGTATAAGATCGCTTCTACGTCAGGATCCGGACATCATCATGGTCGGAGAAATCCGTGACGAAGAAACCGCCGGAATCGCGATCAATGCCGCCTTAACCGGACATCTCGTACTTGCCACTCTCCACACGAACGACGCCGCTTCTACCCTTCCACGTTTAGTCGACATGGGAATCGAAGCCTTCCTCGTTTCCGCAACGATCAAAATGATTGTCGCTCAGAGGCTCGTACGAAAAATCTGCAGTAAATGCAAAAAATCTTATGAAATTACCTGGGATCAAATCAAATCGCTCGACGAAAAATTCAACTTAAATGAAATTCTCAGCAAGACTTTTACAAATTTAAAACAGGACCCGACAAAAAATATTACTTTGTACAAAGGCGAAGGTTGCTCTACCTGTGGCGGAACCGGATTTAAAGGCCGAAATTCAATCTCCGAAGTAATCGACGTCAGCGACGACATCCGTAAATTGATTTTAAAAAATGCCTCACCTACCGAAATTCAGGACACAGCGGTGAAAGAAGGAATGGAAATCATGTTTACTGATGGCATGAAAAAAGCCCTCGATGGCACGACCACGATCGAAGAAATCTTACGCGTAATGCGCTCATAATGAAAAAATTTCAATACGTTCTTTCAAACAGCTCAGGCGTTAAAGAAGAAGGATCGATTTTTGCAACGACGATTGAAGCGGCGCGCGAAAAAATCCAAAAAGAAAACTCCATCATTCTTTCGCTTGGCGAAGAGGTAAAAGCGAACAACTATTTCTGGAACAAGCCACACCTAAGTTTCCAGGACAAAATGATGTTCACAAAACACATGGCGACGATGATCAAAGTGGGGATCACAATCACCGAAGCGATGGAAATCTTGATCAATCAGACTCATCAAAAAGCGAAAAAGAAACTATATGAAAATATTTTGGAA
>SXGR01448784.1_pt1 | contig 11505 bp, 9 predicted proteins | sample 3174711 | NCBI WGS metagenome assembly SXGR01 (sample SAMN11356860, study PRJNA531348) | freshwater metagenome | isolation source: freshwater sample F1-60 | place: China: Fuxian Lake, Yuxi | collected 2017-12-25
CTCTGGCCTGCTCGCACCAGCCGAACCGCCTCAATCTTGAATTCCAACGTGTACCGCGCCCTCTCGCTCTTCGACATATCCGCTCTCCTTGCTCACAGTTTAATTGCTCAGCAAGGGATACGTTTTTCGGGGGCAAGGTCATGCATCTATTCTTGTAATAAAAAAACTATGCCAAAGAGTACTTGGGAAGTTTTCTAACTTGATCTATCGTTGCAAATAGTTGCATTGCATCCCAACCGCAACTCGCATCACACAAACGGGCAACTTCATCGGGAACCGAGTTTTCTCCGTAAACAGGAATGCAGATCATAGGCTTGTTGTGTTTTAAGGCCATTTCTACTTCCATGTCGAACCAACGACGCGCACTAACGATCGAATGAACGCCACTCAGCAAGACAACGGCATGAACTGGGATGATTTGGGTTTCTAGGAAATCCCTTATGAACCGCCCACCAATATCCGTATTTGCATTCATTGCTGGATCATGCCAAGGCAAACTAAAGTTTCTCCAGTTAGCACCTGGCAAATTATCGATCAATTCAGAGAACTTCTTCCAGTCATCATGAAAACGCCATGAATGTGTGAGGAAAATATCGTAGCACTTAAGTATTTCCATATCTAATAACGCGTTACGCGTTCTCCAAGTCTCATTCTTTGGATGCTTCTCGCACCAATTTCAAAAGTGAATAAAAGCTGGGCGAAATCAAAAGCTCAGGATGACGACGGCCCTCTTCTGTCGTCAAATCCAGGCTAAGACCATGACGAGCCGCATAAAACTTATCCAATACCTTCACAAGATTGTGTCCTTTGTAAGAGCATAGCAACACCGGATGCTCCGCGAGCATAGAGTGTTCAATTCGATAGAACGCCAGATGCTCATGGTAGGTGGTTCGGAGTTTCGAGTATGAGCGCTCGCCAAGAATTGACCGTATCGAGCTTCGAGCGGGTTTCCAAAGACGATCATCAAAATACTGGCCCAGGATTTCACGGAAAAGGGAAATCCACAACTTACGAACAAACCATTGCGAAAACCCCATTTGCCCGGTAAGGTTGGAATAGCGAGTTTCCAACTCGGATCCGATTCGACGATCGCTCATGCGCAGTTCCCATATTTTGGGGTTCTCTTGCAACGGCTGGAATCGTCCTGTAGAAAAAGCTTCAACAGCAGTCAACGCGTGGCCCTGCATGTGTGGATGTGCTTTTTCCATGAATTGCCGTAGGGAAGCCTTTTGGCCATTGGTGCCAATCGGATCGGGATGAGCAAAGTGCCACAAAGCGACTGAACTGTCGTGCCAGACCTCGGGCCAACCGGCATTGACAAGGCGCCACGCCAAGTCATAAGGGCCACAGAGGTAGCCCATGTAACTTGGATGCTCGTCAAAACCACCAAAGCGAACAGCATCTGCTCTACGAACGGTGACACAAGCACCCTCATTGACAATCAACGGCCACCACTGCCATCGCGCAAAATCTTTAAGAGTTTCGGCATCAGAAAGATCGTCGGGATAAAGTAGTGATGTGCGCCATTCATAGTGCATGAGAACCAGCGGCTGAGCTTGTCCATCACCTTCTATCCCGAATGATCGAAATACCGAACGCACAAAATCGACGGGAAATACGGCATCGCTGTCACACACGCAGATAAGGTCACCGCGCGCATATAGCAGCCCGACGTTATAACCAAGGTGCTTGTGATACGTCCCGCTCTGATTGCAAGTGATGACAATATCTGCCTTCTCTATCACCTCATCCATCACACGGTCATAGAGTTCGACCCAAATCAATTCATACTGATCCCTGGGAATATCCTGCTTGTTTAGCCAGTCAAGCGTCGTGAACCGCTCACGACAGCCCCAATCCAAGAGGATGAAAGACAGCCGCGGTGTCTCTGGTGCTGAATTCTTGTGAACAATCTCGCCCATCGTCAGCGCTTTCCCCTGAAAACAAAACAATACACCGAACGCAGTGAGCGACATAAAAAACGAACCATTCTCACGAATGGGTTATTAACAATTCTCCCCAACTGCTCCTGCATCGATTTCAACTCTGCACCCGTTCGCAACTCAGACTCGTCAATATGCGCCCGGAGCTCAGCCATTCGCTGGTCAGTTTCAGCACCGTGAGCAACAGCTGACTCTTGCTGTTCCTTCAAATTCCCCAACTGCTCCTGCACCGTCAACCTTAAGACCTCAGCTTTAACGGCTGCGATGCTTTCGCCGGTTACGCACTGCCCATTACTTTTCATTGCCCCAATAGCATGTGCATCGAGGCCAGCGATATCAAGTGGCCCAGTTGCTTGTGCAAAGGCGTACCAGCTTCCATTGTGTTGAACAACATTAAAGCCAGAAAATCCCTCTAGTACCAAATCCGTGCCAGTGGGTTGTGAAGGCTCCACATTGCCAGACCGAGAAGCGATGTCTTGAACAAGGGAGTCTTTCGCATCAGCAATTGTCATGAATCCATCATGATCATGCGACAGTGCCATTGCCTCCGTAGGCGAAGCAATATGCTGCCCCTGCTTTACCGGGAAATATTGCCCCGCGATTTCAACGATATTCCAGCCCAGATAACTCTCGCACACCAGCTTTGGGGTGAAAAGTTGTTCATCTGATAGCTGCTTTACTACCAATGGACGTTTCAGCATCTCATCCACTCGTGAGGAAGTTACTGAGCCCTTGGAGTATCCCAGAGCAAGCATGAAGTCCTGCGGCAGGGTATCAAGCGCAGTCCAGTGCTCATCTGTAAAACTCTCTTTGTGTCGGCCAATTTTTCCCTTCGAGAAGGTCGCACTACCAGGGTCATATAACTGCCTTCCAAATTCTTCAGGGCAACCGGCGACATGGAGCTTCAACTGTAGCGCCCAAATGGAATGGGCTTGCTGGGTATCTTCTCCACCACCGGAGGCTCCCACAAGCTCTTCGTAGCTCACTGGAATAACATGTTCGAAATTCATCCATCCGGTGTATTTGTTGATCCGGTCGCGGATGTTTCCCATGACAGAATCGTCCGCTATAAGACGAGAAAGGCGCTCTCGATCATCAGTGAAGCAGTTTAAGTAACCAGAAAAGGCGTTCTCCGGTTTTACAAACCAGTCCAACTCCGAGACCGCAATATCAAGAGGATTGCGATATACAAAAATGGCCGGTGATCTGAAGAACAAATGGCGACCTTGAGGATTGAACCACTCGTTGGTCAGAAGCTCGTGGCAGGGTGCGTGATACTTGTATCCAATTTGAGTACACCATGTTCCTGGGCGTGGAGCCCGGTCTGGTGATCGTTCCAATCCCATCAAACCCAAAAGCCGAATCAACATATGCGTCCCTGCCTTCGGGATCGACATCAGAAACACAGTTCGATTGCTAATGTGATGCTCGGTAATGGGGGCAATTACCGCAACTTTCTTATCGATACAGTCATGCATGACACGCGATACGTCCGTACTGCTATCACTGTTAATAACAAGTAGATCGCTATCCGAAATATCGACCGACTGAACGTCCGATATGCGGCGTTCAACAATAGAGGTGAATCCGGTGCTGATGAGCATTTTTCGTAACTCGCTATTACAACGATCAGTACCTGCTACCAAGGCCTTTCGAGCACCACGGGTGTAAGCCTCCGCGCCCAGCTTCTTAATTGAGGAATGGACTGCTGGAACAAAGAAATCTAGATACCGACTCACCGTTCAACCGCCTTTGCAATAGCTCCTAAGGCATCATCATGGGAGCGAGCCGCCAAGATCTCTTTGGGTAGAGAGGAAACGTCCAATTGACCGAAGTCCATCGGTCCAAGCGATTGAGGTACTAAGTAGTAGATTCCTTCATAAGCTACAATGTTGTAACCTGACTCGCTGCCAACTAGACGCGGCGGGGCTTGCCGTGGCTTGCACTGATTTGCGGCGGAAAACATGGAAGCTGCCCGTTCACCAAGCCATTCAGAAAATATTTCGCTATAGCGGGTGCGCAACTCCTGCAATGGAACTTCGTTACCCTCCGCCGCAGCGGTTGCTGCCGCACGGAGGTCTGTCAGATATCGATAGACAGTGTCAGTAACCGGCGCCATGCGCAACATAAAGCCGGTCGCCAGAGAATCGTCGCGCAGAGTCGACTTCTCAATCTCAACGGCTCCCTGACGAGCATAATGCTTGAACTTAAATCGGGGAGATGGGGTGAAGTTTGTCTTGTTGAATGCGAAAGTGATTAAGTCGTCATCAAGGTTTTCTAAATAGGGTTGTCCTCGCCTGATATGGTCTTCGATAAGCTGCTGGTCCAGGGTGTAATCATTCTCGTCAAAGTAGGCGATCGGGTCGTAGCCGAATCGTGCCAGGTACTCACCAAAACCAGCAGCCTCTAATAGCTTCAGGTGGGTATTGGTGATGTTGAATTGCCAGTCATTCAACAAACCCCGACGGAAGCTATGGCGGTGATAACGCGTCAGGTTGCGGTGATCCAGTTCGCCCCAGATGCGAGCCGCATATTCGGCGCTCACCGGTTCGCCGGTGGCTTGCGCGATGCGCTGGATTTCAGCAACCGGCTGTTGAATCAAATCTTCCCAGCGCATCAGGTAGTCGTACTTTCCGATGGCGGGAATGAATTCATCCAGGTAGTTCTTCAAAAAAACGATCAGCCCAGAAATGAACTCGGGATTCGTCAATTTATTAAGCGCAAGTTCGCGTCGAATCAGATGTTCATTGAGCTTCAATTCACGTTGAATGTATTCGCTGGCTAGCGCATTGATTGAAAAAACGGAGGAGTGAATGATGTCGATTGGATTACGAATTGAAGCAAACTTCCTGAACCCCATATAGTCCGGCATCGAAGGCCAGCGCGCTGGATGACTATGCGAATGGATGATCTCGTCGAACGCCATCACCCATCGCGGCAGATATAGCAAAAAGGTGAAGTCTCCCTCTCCCTTGATGCCGAGGTATTTGCGGACGCAGATTGTGTCGGTATCAATTGCCGAGACCCACTTGGGACCGCCAACGAGGATCGAAAACTCTTTATTGTAAAAAAGTCTATCTTGACCTGCTTGAGTACCAAACCAGTCTCGGATCGCAGCATCGAGATATTCGCCAGCAATCGAAATGTACGGATCCGCGATTTCCTGGACTCGCTGCTTCTTGCATCCAGTATCCCTTAGGAGTATGGATAGTACGGAAAGCAGCAGCGTAAAACCGCCACGAGGTGGCCCCACGACCAAAAAGTCTTTCTGGAGGTTACTGGAACCAAGCAAGGCATCGTTTGCCGTCATTTCATTCGTCGCCTCAATCTTTAATAGCCAAGAATCCGCGGAATGGAAATCCCTTCCACGTATAACTTGGTATCTCATCCAGATTGGGCAATTCGACCACGCGAGAAAACCCCATCAACTCAGCCGACCTTCTGAACAGCTGGACCGAGAGAACTGTCATGTTATCGAAACAGTAGGGAAAGTGATCACCTGGATAGTCACCTCGAGGGTCGCCATAACGAACGACGTTCCCCTCGTCGTCGCTGAAAAGTGTCCAAACGAATAGAGCCTTATGGGAAATCTCCCCAAGTGCTTTAAGCAAGTGTAGGGGATCGGACACATGGCAGAGCATGGCCATCGATGTGGCTACATCGAACGAGCCAACGCTGTCGACCCTGTGGGAGGAAGGTTCGTACCATGCGTGAATAAACTCAGCCCCACTGCCGTTTATTCGATTGAGTAGTCTAAATACTCTGGAAAAATCCTGCCGATCACAACCGGCTGCACGCAGCGCATTTCGATGCAAGAATCCGAAGGGAAGATATCCATTGTTGCAGCCCACGTCGAGAAAACTTAATCTCCTTGCATCCCCTACCTCACCCAAGATCCAGTCGATGATGTAATCGTAATAAGCTGCGAGACGCCTATTGGCATCGCGAAAGTGCAACTTGTTGTGGGCAGGCAAAAGTCGTCTAGCAAGATCAGGAGACGAGCGCAAATCGGCAGGCATGTCAGGAAAATGGACTAGGCCGGCATAATGGCCTTTTTCAAACTCGTATCCGACACCCACTTCCAGATCCTCAGCAAAAATGAAGGGCTGATATGAAATCAAACCCTCGATGATCAGTGACCGGATTTCATCAAGCGTTGCCTCATCCAGTTGCTTATCGCGAAAGTCCACTTGAGCCGCCTTTAAAAACTAAACGTTAGTAGGAATGATCCTGGACGCGTTTCATGCATTACCGGTAGCATCGCGACTTGGTCTCAGAATCTGCCGCCAAGCCTCGTCGAGAGCGTCATGTTTGGATAGTTCTTTGTCCGTTCCTTCGCAAAAGATATTCAGTTGCCCAAACCTGCTCATCCTTAACTGGCGGCCATCATTCGTGCGATACAACTGGACTTCCTTACCACAATAATTCTCCATGGACGATAACATCGAACGGTTCGTGACTTTGCGAACGATCTCGGAATAGGAGGACGACATAATGTCAGGTTGCTTCGATCCCGGTTCTAAATTCTTAGTGAGGTTAACTGCCTTGTATTGATTGTCATTTGTCCTTACGATGCAAGTGTCATCAATAAAATCAACAAGTGTCCCTTCGAGTTTTTTGACGCCCTCCTCTCCCATCAAAGCAAGAATCGCGTCCCATTTCTCGAGACTATCGAGGGAAGGTGAACGTAAAAGTTGTTGCTCGTCCTTGAAGTCAACATCTAGGCCATTAGGTAAGAGGTAATTCAACTTCTTGTACCTAATCAGATTGCTGCGCTTGAGCGCTCGGATCAGCAGTGGCTGCGGATCCATTTCAGTTTGTAGTTCATCCAACGCTTTCATGGCGTTGGTCAGCGACGAGAAAGACTGAAGATGAATATCTGTTCCATCTCCGGCAAATGGGGCACTGTGAGGAACGATAAAGTAGCGCTGGTTGGATAGGACAACATTATTATGGAAACCGGAATGGACCAACACGTTATTGCCACGATACGGGCTGCGTTCGGCTGACACCGAATAGTCGTTCAACGCAACATCACCCTTCACGTCATCCCGAAATGCAATGAAAAAGCAGTGCTTGTTTAGCCAATATTTCAAATCGGCACGACTGGTGTCATCAAGAAGATCAAAATCAGGGTGAGCAATTTCGATAATCTTTGAAAAGCCGAGGCGCTGCAGCGAGTACTTGATGAGCGCGGGACTGACGATGGTTACGTCAAAACAGTTGGGGAAATCGGCGTTGTAATACGAGTTTGCGGAAAGGTATCGAATCGCCATTTCCTGGTCGGATTTCCAATCCTCGGGGTCAAATAGGGACATTATGAAAATGGCCTTCTTAGCCAGCGATGCAAGTCTCGTCAGGTGCGCCAGCGGATTTGACTGGTGCAGTAACACAGCGTAGCTCCATACGAGATCAGCCTTAGGCAAGGCCTTCCATGTCTGATCGCTATCGTCGGTCATGTGGTGAAATGTCAAGCTGTCGCCTTGGATCTCGGAAAGATAGTTCACCACTTCTGAATAATCGACGATATCCGCACCATGGCAATCGGCAACTCCTTCCTTTGAAAATATCAAGGGAAAGAGGCAGGTATTGGCACCGATCTCTATCATCGAGTCCAGACTCAAACCCTGCTCTGAAGCAACTATCAAAGCGCTTTTACCGAAATACTTGTACATCTCGAGCAGTACAAGGTTGTATCGAGCAAAATGCTCCAACTCTGCGTCGTCAACACAATAGTAGAACTCTGTATCGAGATTTGAACGGTCCCCAAACCCCGGTGGGATATACAGATTGCCCAGCCTTCCTGAATTAAAATTGAAACTGGCGTTCTCCTTGATTCCTGCCGAGTCGACGACGACCGGAGGAGGCGAGCCTAAAGGCTGAGTTGCAGCTCGCATATTCCTCAGATTTCCAAAAAACTGAAAACCTGTCCCGGAAATTAACCCATTTGGAAAAATATCGGCTGGTAGCCCAACAGGCCCTTCTTCATCCATGAACTAAAATCCATAGTGTTTTCCTCTTGATTTCGTTTGCTTAACTCGCATCAGCTCAATTGCTCCCGCAACGCCATAACCGCTCTGAACAATGTGCCGGAAATCGGGCCGCTTGGATAGAAGAGTGGACGCTGAAGCGATTGAATGAGCATTTTTTGGTTGAATCGTATCTTCACTTTCTGACAACGACATCCCAAATCGTTGCTCTACCTGTTGTTCCATCCGACCGTTGCATCACATCCTCTGACCACAGGTGGGCGCTCCCCCCGAATGCTTCATCTACCGCAAGAACCACTCCGGGGTGGATCGCAGCAAAAGCCGTATCAACTCCAGTTATCGAGTCACTATTTCGCGCTGAGAGAATCCTTTCCCGCAAGGCGCCTTGAGGGCGATATTCGCAATCATGCCCGCAAAGAATGCCGCCGCTTCGAACCTTTGGCGTCCAAATTTTTATGTCATTTCGCGTTTGCTCGTAAGAATGGTCACCATCGATGAAAACAAGGTCAAATATGCCACTTCCGATGACATCTGCCGCATCATCGCTGTTCATAATCAATTGCCTGACAATTCCACAGCCACCTACGATCTTCACGTTGTGCCGAAACGTGGCGACAACATCGTATTCGTCGGCAATTGCTAGGTGTCTGGCCACATTCGGGCTCCCCATCCAAGTGTCGACGCAATAAAGTTTCGCGTCTGGGATAGCCAATAACTCCTCAATGATCACTCTGGTACTACCCGTTCCTAACCAGCTACCAATTTCCAGTATTCGACAGCTGGGCCTGATCACTTGGCGAAGAAGGATTCGCAAAGCCTCACAATCGTCTGATCCAAAGGAAGGGTATGAATCAAGATAGATATTCATTTGCTTTCCCGTTGGGCAATCGCGGCGTTCAATTCACTTACGGTCAGCGCTTTTAGAATATTAGGATTCGCGCTAAAGGACACCATATCGCCCCAATCGACCGGCATGGTCTTGGGGATACCATAAAACCAGTTTCGATAGCCAAACACATTAAAATCGCCTAGCACCTCGATGAGCACGGGGGCTGCGTCCGGTAACAAAGCACCATATATTTCTTCAAAGTTACTTTCCATGCTTATCAAACCTGTTACGTCGGGTGTGTGCTCAACAATGATGTGAGCCACGCTACGTAAATTGTCTAAAAATATTGTCTTGTTGTCGTGAATAGCGGCAACACCAACATTCAGGAAGTAATCACCACCGGCTAAAATGTTTGAAAAACTGAAACAATAGATGCAAAACTGGCCTGAAATTCCTGGCGCCAAATCAAGCGACTTTAGATTGGTGTTAGTTCCATAAACTTTGATTCCATCAATGGTTGAAATTGCCATACCTATAATCGGATTCGGCACACTTTTCTGGTATAAAACTTTTAGATAAATTTCCACGGGTGCTCCACGCCGAATCAGTTGAGCATCCGTATCGTCGCCAGAAATAATGATGTAATCCAAAATGCGGGCTTTGCCATCGCCAGCCCTGAAGTAATCTTTGTTAAAGCTTAAGCGCGTACTAAATCGCTCAATAAGCGTGGTGTCTTTAACCAGCCAGTTGACTATCTGGTTGTAGTCTTTCGTCAAATTGCTCTTACAATTTGAAACTGTCTTTTCGCCCGATGAACCACTAAAGGTCGCTAAGTCATCTAGTCGAGGCGCGGGCGTTTCGTTTGAACTGCTATACAGAATTCCATGGTAGGCATTTACGACATCGACAGACTTCCCGATTAGTTCAAGACGGCCTTTGTCGAGAAGAATAGCCAGGTCACACACGTCTAATACCGTGTTGACCGAATGACTTACAAATAAAATGGATACACCATGAGCTTTCAATTCCTCAAGTTTCCGATAACACTTTTCCTGGAACTTGGCATCTCCAACGCCAAGAATCTCATCAACAATTAGCAAATCCGGATCCACATGTATGGCATTGGCAAAAGCTACTCGTGCATACATACCAGACGAATACATCTTCATAGGCTGATCGAAGAACTCGCCAATATCTGCAAAGGACTCGATCAATGCAACCCGATCGGCAATATCTGCGTAATCGATGCCTTGAATGGTGCTAGCAAGTACGACATTTTCTCTACCCGTAAGGTCCGAATTAAATCCAGTACCTAGTTCCAGCAGAGCAGCAACTTTCCCGGTAACGTTGATACTGCCTGAACTCGGAGTGATAACCCCTGAGATAAGTTGTAACAGTGTCGACTTTCCCGCTCCATTTCGACCGAGTATTCCGACGCTTTCCCCTTTTCGAATCTCGAACGAAACATCGTTGAGCGCGGAAAACTCTTCGTGATATCGTTTGCGGAATGGGTGAAGCGCTTCTCTCAGTCGGTCCTGGTGGGACGGGTAAAGCTTGTAGGTCTTGCTTACGTGAGCAACAGAGATCACCACATCGCCAACCGTTGCCATCTCGGGCACTGTATTTTCCGGCATCACAACGCGTCCCCAAAGTGCGGCTTAAGCCTACGGAATACGTTTGCGCCTAGCAGGGCCAGTGCGAGTGCAATGCACCATACATAAAGACCTTGTGACCAATTAACCCAGAAGGGCTGTTGGTAGAGAAGCGACCCACGATAACCGTCAATGACATATGTGACTGGATTTGCGTGGATGAGCCACTGATATTCGGTTGGCACAACGCCATCGGCGACCCAAACAATAGGGGTTACCCAAAACCAAGCATTTAGCACGATTCCCACCCCTTGTCCGAGGTCGCGATTGAAGACGTTAAGTGCCGACAGTAGCCACTGCAAACCAACGAGGAAGGCGCAAAGGGTAAGAAAGAAATAGGGAAGTTGAAGCCAATACCAGGTGATCGTAACCCCATTAGATAGAAGGATGATTCCAGCTAGGAGAAGCAGCAGGCCATGGTTGATGGCGCTCGCGGTGAGGTATACGAATGCCAGCAGCTCCGACGCAAAGACCATTTTCTTGACCAGAAAGTTGTGCGCCACAACGCCCTGGGTGCCACGTGAGAGGCACTCGGAAAAAAATAGCCAGGGAAGGTATCCGGTAACAAAGTATAGGATGAACGGAGTTCCGGCCGGGCCTTTGGCCTTGAATGCAACAGAAAAAACGAACCAGAACACAAGTAACGTAAGCGCAGGGTTTGCAAGTTCCCAAGCACCACGAAATACGGTTCCGGAATACCGTGACAAAATATCGCGGCGCGCCAAGACGCGGATCGTCCTCCGCCCGCGATAGAGCCCACCCAGAAATTTGATGGCCGAGTTCATTCTTTTGTCACAGTACAACCAGTCGTCGTTGATGGCGCCAGTCCGCCAGCAACTGATAGTGTTTGGTGAATACTCGCGAGGTGACAATCAATGGCGATTCATTCTCGAAGTGAGACTGCATCGACGAGTTAAGGTCACAGGCACGGCGCACCACCAATATCTTGTGCCGTGGCAGTAATTGCATGATCCAGAGAAGCCTGAGGATGGTGGCCTCGCGCCAACTATCGACGATCACGGTAATCGGATTGACCCCTGCCGGCCTGATTTTTCCTATAAGGAAAAGATTCACAATAAGTTGCTGGAACC